>Ga0079226_10001146_pt1 | contig 20089 bp, 20 predicted proteins | sample Poulit2014_FD_76345 | JGI IMG/M metagenome (GOLD analysis project Ga0079226, IMG submission 76345) | Agricultural soil microbial communities from Georgia to study Nitrogen management - Poultry litter 2014 | ecosystem: Environmental > Terrestrial > Soil > Agricultural land | place: USA: Georgia... | reverse complement strand
ACTCGCAGAAACTATAAAAGATAAACAAGTAGAAGGTTATAATACATTTACATTTATAATAGGTTCATCCTATGGACTTCACGATAAAGTAAAGAAAAGAGCAGACTATAAATTATCTTTTTCTAAAATGACATTTCCCCATCAACTTATGAGAGTAATATTATTAGAACAAATATATAGAGCCTTTAAAATAAACACAAACGAACCATATCATAAATAAATTTTATAATTTTTAAAGAGAGCTTAGGCTCTCTTTTTTATTAAAAATATTTCAAATAAGAAACTAGCATATATATTACTAAAATAATATATGTTATAATTTAAATAAGAATTAATGAGAAAATAAATATAGAAAAAATTAATTAAAGTTATATAATGGAAAATTATTTTGTATAAACCTATATAAAAAGGAGTGTAGAAGGTGAAGTTAAAAGATATTTTATTAGAGGAAAATATTATCGACAAAAATTTTGTAGATAACTGGCAACAAGCAGTAGATATAGCAGCAGAACCTCTTTTAAGAGATGAAAGTATAGAGCTGAATTATATTGAAAAAATGAAAGAAAATGTCAATAAATATGGAAATTATATGGTATTAAAAGATAATTTCGCCTTGATGCACGCTAGACCTGAAGATGGTGTAAATAAAACAGGTTTTTCATTATTAAAATTAAAAAACTCTGTAGATATGGAAGGTAAAAATGTAAAAATATTTTTAGTATTATTTGCAGTTGATAAAGAAAAACATATTGAAGCCTTATCGGACTTAACAAAAATACTTTCTGATAAAGAAAATTTTGATATATTTTTAAATGGCGATAAAAAAGATATTATAAATTTAATTAAAAGTGTTGATTAATATGAAAAGACCAGTCGATTGACTGGTCTTTTCTGCCTAGGTCCTTATTAAAAGGAATTATTTAGGATAGCCGATATAGATGAAAATTAGAGATATTAAAGTAGTAATAATTCCAATTATCATCATAGGTAAAGTGCTTCCGCCCCAGGCTTTTTTGTTGGCTATTGCTCTTACTTTAAAACTGAATTTGCCTAAAAGTGATAGCCCTAAACCTAATAGGAATAAAATTATTCCAATGATTAATATATCTTGACTATTCATATAATCCCTCCTTTTAATAGGTGTTTATATTTTAATATAGAATAATATAGAATACAATAATTTTTTTGATAAATTATAAAGTTTTTTCTTTTCTTTTTTTAATTTGTAAATTTAAATATGTTATAATAGCTTAGACTGACGAAACTTACTTTAAATATTGAGAAATTGGGGTAGATTATGACAGAGATTAGAGATTTAAAGGAAATAGAGAGAGCTATAATAAAAAAATATAGAAAACATATCTGGTCTAAATTTATAAAGGCAATAGTTGAATACGATATGATAAAAGACGGAGATAAGATAGCTGTTGCCATAAGTGGTGGAAAAGATAGTCTGCTTTTAGCTAAATTATTTCAAGAGTTATATAAAAATGGAAAAAGAAATTTTGAACTTGAATTTATTGCTATGGACCCAGGTTATAGACCTGAAATAAGGAAAAGACATGAAGAAAATCTAAGTTATTTAAATATTCCAACTACCATATATAATTCGGATATATTTGAAGTTACAGATAGAATTGCTCAAAAAAATCCATGCTATATGTGTGCTAGAATGCGTAGAGGTGCTCTTTATGCAAAGGCACAGGAATTAGGTTGCAATAAACTTGCTCTTGGACATCATTTCAACGATGTAATAGAGACTATATTGATGAATGTTTTATGTTCGGGCAATTATAAAACTATGATGCCTAAATTACATTCTAAAAATTTTGAAAATATGGAAATAATTAGACCTCTTTATCTAATAGAAGAAGAGTATATAATAAGATGGATGAGATATACTGGACTTGAGGCGTTAGATTGTGCTTGTACTGTTACAGAGAAAAAAGAAGGTTCTATGAGAGCTAAAATTAAAAATCTAATAGAGGACTTAAAAGAGGACGGATATACAAATGTAGATAGGTCTATCTTTAGGTCGGCACAAAATGTAAATATAGATAAAGTAATAGAGTATGAATTAAATAATAATAGAGTAAATTTTTTAGATAGATATGAAGAGGATAATTTATAAAATATTGAGCAAACCTTAAGGTTTGCTTTTTATTTATATAAAAGTAAAATATAATATGATATTGTGATAAGATAAATATCTAAAGATTTAAAAATTTAAAATTAAAATTCAAAAATATACTTAAATTTTGAATTAATTAATATGGTTGGGTGAATTATGCAGATAATTATTTTAGCTACTATTGCTTGTATTATAGGTGGAATAAACCATAATTTTTATAGGAAGTTTTTTGATACTAGAATAAAAAATGAAGTTTTAATTTATTTAACTTGGACTATATCTATTATAGTCTTAGTAAAGATGTTTATGAATTTCGATAATTTTTACTCTAGATTTATCAGTTTTTTAATTATAAATATGGTTATTGCTCTTTTGTTATATAAGAAGGATTATAAAAAAATATTTTCTATAAATTTAACGATAAGTCTTTTGAGCATCGATTTAATCAATATAATAAAGTATATGTATTTTATATTGGGAATAGATTTTTTCAAAAATACAATAGGGGCTTTATCTATATTTACTTTAATTTTTTATTTTTTATTAAAGCTTTTATTAAAGTTTTTTAAGTTAAACGATAAGTTTTTTAAGGAAAAAAATATTATCACAAATATAGTTTTACTTTCGATATTGATTGTTTTAAAGATATGCTTTTTATTGAATTTTACTAGTTTTAATAGAGAGATATTTAAAATATCTACTTTAGCTATATTTATTTTAATAATTATATCTTTACTTATCGTATATTCATATTTTAAAGTTTTGGATAAACTAAAGAGAGAAAAAGATTTAAGTGTAGTAGAGTATCAAAAAAGAGTTTATAAAAATTATTTAAAAGATTTTATTTATCTTAAAGATTATTCAGATAAAGAATTTTTGACGGGCAATAAAAGTATAAGTCCTATTTTAAATTACTATAAGTGGAAGACAAATTATCTAGGCATTAGATTTACTTATGAATTAAAGATGCCTTCTGACTTTAATATCGACGATTTAAATTTAGCTATAATTATTATGAATCTTATGGAAAATTCGATAGATATAATAAGAAATAATGATTTTAGTGAAAAGGATAAAAAAATATTTTTAAGTGTAAAATTTATAGGTGAGACTTTATTGATAAAAATAAAAAGCCCATATAAAAATATAAAAATAAGAGATGATATTAAAGAGGACAGTGTATTTGATTATACGGTATTTTTAAATAAGGTAAAAAGTATAGTGGATAATTACGAGTCGGATATTAAAGTTAAAACGAGAGATATTATAGAAATATATGTACTTATCTATTTAAATAATAAAAACTCCTAGTAAATTTAGATTTTACTAGGAGTTTTTTATTAGAAATATCCAATAACTGATAATTCAGCTGATGAGCTTACAGATATAAAAGAAGCTATTATAAATAAAATTAAAACCAAGCCTAATGTTATTAAATAAGTTTTTTTACTGCTTTTTGCCTCTTTATTTAATAATTTAGAAGCGAGTATAAATATAATAGGAACAAAAGCTACAAGATACATATATGAGCCGATAGATTTTAAAGTTTCAGAGCTACTCATAACTGTATTTATATTTTCTAAATTTTCTGTATTAAAAAATGTAGGAATTAAACTTACAAAGTTATTTAAAAAATGTATAAATACTGGAGCTAAGAAATTTACTGTTGCGATATAGGAATATGTAAGAGCTGCACCTAGTATACCTGTTGCAAAAAATCTAGTTGTGTCTAGATGGAATATACCAAATATCAATCCCATGATTATTACTTTAGAGATATTTGAAAAATCTTTAAAAGTATATTGAATAAAACCTCTGTGAAATATTTCTTCACATATTGCAGGTGTAACAGCTATTATAAGAATTCTCTCAAATAGTGAAACAGATTGTAGTAGATTATTAATTCCGACAGACACATTATTTATACTGTCTGGGTTAAAATAACTTATGATAAGTACAGAAAAAGTGCTGAGTATAAAAGCGCCAATCCATAGAACTATGCAACCTAAAAATTCTTTGAATTTAGGTTTTTTTATTTTTATCATATCTTTTGGAGATATCTTTAATATAAACATGGGGATTAGGCCAGCAAATAGTATTATTAGCTCTGTTAAGAAAAGTCCTAACATCTGGTATTTATATTGTAGATATGAGCCGATAGTTACAAATATAAGTAAAAATATTATAAATACGGTTATCCCTTTTAAAGCGAGTTTTTTATTGGTGTTTGAATTCAAAATTTTCCTCCTAAAATTTAATAATAAACAAAAAAATCACCTTGTTAAAAGGTGAAATTTTTTTGTTTATATGGCACAATAACATATTCTATTTAAGCCTAGACATTTAGCAGCACCTGCTATTGTATTTCCGTAGAATATCACTGGAATATCCAAGTCTAGATAATCATAAATACTTCCATTTATAATAGTACTTCCTGTGCATAATACCACATCAGCCCAATTATTTATTACTTCTTCATAATTGTCTTTTCCATGCTCGACTAATACACCATATCTAGTATCGCCTATATTAGCTGGATTTAAATCAAGGTTTCTTAAATTTACGCCAGCTTTTGCAAGGGCTTCTAGCATAGATGGTTGGTAGCCTACAAGGGCAATCTTTTTATCAGGAAAGTTTTCAGTCATGAAATTAACTACATGGTTAGCACATAGCTCAGGTTCTTCATTTTTACAGTGAACTGTTTGATCTATTAGTTTTAAATATTTCATAACGGCATTTAATACAGCTATAAAAATTCCTGTATCGTAAGGATTTTCTCCTACATTTAAATCTGATAAATCTGATAATTTGCCATTAAAACTAACTCTAGCAGTAGTAAAAGCCTGGCCTTTAGCACCTTTAAAAGTAGCTTCAATCATAGACTCTTTTCCTGTAAGTATAGGAAAGTCTTTTCTCTTAGTGTTTTCACCAATACTCTCCTCTGGACTAAGTGTTTTTATGTCCACAGTGATAGTTTCATCTTCGAAATTATTTTCAACAATAAGTTTTTCAAAGGAGTTTTTTAATTGGTTATAAATATTCATTTTTGATTTCCTCCTTATTTATATTTGGAAAATCTTTTTTATTAATTAATTTATAAAAACTATTATTCTTAATTATAACAATTTTATCTCCAAAATTCAAAGCCTCATCTAAATCGTGAGTAACATAAATCATAGTTAGGTTATAATTTTGTTTAATTTCCTTTATTAAATCCATAGCTCTGTCTTTATTTGCCGAATCTAAAGCCGCCATAGGTTCATCTAAGAGTAGAAGTTTAGGGTTTATTATAATAGAGCGAGCTAAGGCTATTCTCTGTTTTTCTCCACCGCTTAATTTATCGATGCTTCTATCTTTTAAATGGCTTATTTTAAGTCTTTCCATTACTTCTAAGACATCTTTATCGTAGTTTTTTTTGGCGAAATTTCCTCTTTTTAGCGGAAAAGCTATATTTTCATATACATTTAAAAATGGAAATAGTTCGTACTGTTGATAGACTATAGAAATATTTCTATCCTCTGGTAGCGAGTTAGTTATACATTTATTATCCAAAAATATATTTCCGCTTTTAACTTTATATCTTCCTGATAAAGTTTATAAAAATACAGTTTTTCCAGAACCACTATGGCCCAGTATAACTAAGGTTTCTCCTTTAGAGATATGTATATTTATGTTATTTAAGTAGAAACTATCTAAATTTATATTTAAATTTTCTATTTTTAACATTTTTTAGTCTCCTTTTTCATAAGCCTTTGAAATATAAACATAGTTATCATAGAAACCATAATTAATATAATAGAAACTCCGCATGCCACATCAAAATCTCCGGTAGACATATTTAAAAATATAGAAGTAGCTAAGGTTTCTGTCTTCATACGAGTTACACCTACTAGCATCATTACTGCACCAAATTCTCCTAAAGCACGGGATATATTAATCATCCACATAGAGAATATCTGTGTTTTAAGCATAGGCATAAGCACATGGAAGAAAACTTGTGGTTCATTTAAGCCTAAGGTTCTCGCTGAAAATAAAAGTTTTTTATTAATCATTTCATAAGATTGGTTAAAAGTTTTTATCGAATAAGGCAAGTTTACAAAAAACTGTGCTAAGGCGATACCAGATACAGTGTATACAAAATCTATATTAAAATTATCTAATAAAAATTTTCCTATCCCTTTTTGCCCAAAAAAAGATATAAGAGCTATACCACTTACTATATGAGGCACTCCAAGGGGAAGTGAAAATATATACTCGCATATAGTCTTTATTTTAGATGGGATATTTTCCATCGAATAGCAGACCATAAGGGTAAAAATCATACATATAAAACTGGATATAAAAGCTGTCATTATACTTATTTTAAAGGCGTATTTGATTTCTTCAGGATAGGGAAAGGTAAATATAAAACTTAATCCATTTTTTATAACATATATAAAGGGAAGAGTTAATATAATTACTGTTAAAATTAGGAAAAAATAACTTATATATCTAAAAGTTTTTTTCAAAAAATCACTCCCTAAAATAAAACCCTTGCAAAATATTTTGCAAGGGCTAAATTTATTTTAAATTATTTTGCAGGTTTAAAACCAAATTCTTCAAAGTATCCTAAACTTTCGTCTGAAGTTAGGAAAGTTAAAAAGTCTTCAGCAGCTTTTTTCTCTTTAGTAGTTTTTAAAACTCCTGCATTTATTATTTGGTCAATATTTTGGTCTTCTGGTATTTCGATTATTTCTAAATCGTCATGACCTAATGCGCCATCTCTAGTAACTATAGCAATATCTGCATTTCCGTTTGCAATAGCTTGGTAAAGTTCGTTTACAGTAGCAGTTTGTACTGCAACATTTTTGTCTACGCCTTCAATTTTATTTTTTTCAAATAATTTAATTGAAGTTTTACCAATAGCGTTTGATTCTGGTTCTCCTAATGCTACTTTTACATCGTCTTTAGCAAGATCTTGCAAAGTCTTTATTCCCTTAGGATTTCCTTTAGCTGTGATTATAACTGGAGTGTGATGAGCTATGCCTACTCCTTCTTCAGCTAAATCTTTTTCTACTGCAGCATCATATGTAGCTTTTGAACCTACGATAAATATATCGCCTTTACCTGATTGTTCTAATTGTGCAAGTAATTGACCAGACCCAGCATATATAATATTTAGTTTTTTGTTAGTTTCTTTTTCAAAGGAGTCTTTGATTTTTTCCATAGGTTTTTTAAGTCCTGCTCCTGAGTAAACTATAAGTTCTTCAGATTCTTTATTATCTGTTTCTTTTTGTGCTTCTTCGGTCTTTGGTGTTTCTGTCTTTGTTTCTTCTTTATTACAAGCAGTTAGTGGGGATGCAACAAGTACTAAAGCTAATAATAGAGAAATTATTTTTTTGCTTTTTTTCATTTTCGTCACCTCGTAAAACTTCTTTTTATATTCTTCATTGTCCTTTATTAGACATAACGATTATAACATAGTGTTATTTATTTTTCAAAGTATTATTGCTTTATTAAATAGTATTTATACTTAAAGATTAAAATTATTACAATTTACTGATAAAATAATAATTAATTACATTTTGTAAGGGTATATATAACTAGAAAAGAATCGTAACACAAGGAGGAATTATGAATACTATATATGCAAAGATAAAAGAAGACATATATTATGTTGGAGTAAATGATAGAGCAACTCAATTATTTGAGAATATGTGGCCGTTACCGAAGGGGATTGCCTATAACTCATACTTAATAAAAGACGAAAAAACAGCTTTACTAGATACTGTAAAAATAAGTAAAGTTGATGGGTTTACTAGAGTTTTAGAATTATTAATGGAAGGTAGAAAACTTGACTACCTTATAATAAATCATATGGAACCAGACCATTCAGGAAGTATTATGCAGGTTCTTGAATTATATCCAGATGTAACTTTTGTTGGAAATAAAAAAACTTTTAAAATGCTTGATGATTATTTTGAATTAGATCCAGAAAATAAAATAATAGTTGAAGAGGGAGATACCCTTGATTTAGGTAATAGACAACTTACTTTCCATATGACACCTATGGTGCACTGGCCAGAGTCAATGGTAACTTATGAAAGTAAAGATAAGATTTTATTTTCACAAGATATCTTTGGTGGATATGGTTCAGTAGATGGTAGCGTATTTGATGACGAAGTAGACTATAATGTATACGAGTCAGAAACTAGAAGATATTATTCAAATATCGTTGGGAAATACTCAATAATGGCTCAAAGAGCTATTAAAAAACTAGGTACACTAGATATTGAAATAATATGTCCAGTACATGGTTTTGTTTGGAGAAAAAATCCAAAGACTATAATTGAAGAATATAGAAAATGGGCTAATTATGAAACTGAAAAAGGTGTTGTAATAGCTTATGGTTCAATGTATGGAAATACAGAAAATATGGCTGACCACCTTGCAAGATACCTTGCACTTGAAGGTGTTAGTCCAGTTAAAATATATGATGTTTCAAAAACTAATATCTCATATATACTATCCGATATTTGGAAATATGAAGGTGTTATTTTGGGAGCTTGTGCATACGATAGTGGTTTATTCCCTAAGATGTACGACTTAGTAAATATCCTTAAAATAAATAAATTAAAAAATCATACTTTAGGTATATTTGGTTCTTATGGCTGGAGCGGTGGAGCTGTTAAAGGTCTTAAGAAATTTGCTGAAGAGTCAAAAATAGACACTTTACCGACTATGCCTGAAGCTAGAGGACGTTCTCATGAAAAAGAGGACCAAGAACTTAGAAGATTAGCTAAGGAAATGGCTGCTGCATTGAGAGGGGAAGAAATTCCTGCACTAGAAGAATAATAATTAAGACAGGTCGTTTCACTAAGAGGCGATCTGTTTTTAATAATTTTAATTTAATATAGAATTTTCTACATATCACAATTATCACATATTCCCTTGTTATTATATATTTAAATTAAATAATAAATTTCATAGGAGGAAGATATCATGGATGATGAAAGGAAAAATTTTCAAAAAGATACAGACAGAGATTTTAGTGAAGATGGGACTAAAAAATATGATGTAGGTTCAGATTCTCTTTCACAGGAATATAAACAAGATGAAAATAATACTAACAGAGAAGAATTAGATGATATCAAAATCAAGAAGATGGTTAGAGATGAAATTAAGCGCAATTATAAACCTAAGAATAACGGGCTTAAGATAATTGCTTTAGTTTTAATAGGTGCTATACTAGGCGCACTTTTGACCAATGTATTTTATAGTAAAAACAGCCCTGTTAAATATACAGGTGGAAGTGAGACTATAAATATAAGTACTTCTGATGATATGAATGTAGAAAAAGCTGTAGCTAAAAAATCCCTTCCTTCCGTAGTAGGTATTTCAACTTTATCTCTACAAGAAAGTATGATACCTTTTGAAAAAGACAGACAGGTAATGGGAACAGGTTCAGGTGTTATCATAAAAGAGGATGGATATATATTGACTAACTCTCATGTAGTTAGCGATGGTAAAGCTCAATCAATAAAAGTACTATTTGACGATGGCGAATCCAGTGAGGCCGAATTACTTTGGAACGATTCAATTCTAGACTTAGCTATTATAAAAGCACATCGTACAGGCTTGACACCTATTACTTTAGGAGACTCTGATTTAGTAGAAGTTGGGGACAAAGCTATTGCAATAGGAAACCCTCTAGGCCTTGAACTACAATCTACTCTTACATCAGGATATATATCAGGTAAAAACAGAAACATCAAGATAACTGGCGGTATCGAAATGTCAGGATTACTACAAACAGACGCTTCAATAAACCCTGGTAATAGTGGTGGTGCTTTATTAAATGCGAAAGGCGAACTTATCGGAATAAATACCGCTAAAATTCAAGGTACTGATGGAATAGGCTTTGCTATACCTATAAATACAGCTAAGCCAATAGTTGACTCTGTTATAAAAACAGGAAATTACGAATCAATTCAACTAGGACTTGCTGCTGCAGATATAGCTAGTTTCCAAGCTATGACAGGTCAAGAAGTCGGAGTAGAAAAAGGTGTAGTAATTACAAATATCGAACCAGACTCTATCGCAGAACAAACAGGTTTAGAGACAGGCGATGTAATTACTAAATTAGGTAAGACACCTATCGATAATATGGGAAATTTAAAGAAAGAACTAATGAAATATACTGTTGGCGATGAAACAGAAATTACAGTATATAGAGCAGGCAAAGAAAAAACTATGAAGATAATATTTGCTAAAAAAAGATAAATTAGTTTAAAGAAAAAGGGCTTCGGCCCTTTTTTATTTTTTAAAAATTTAATTTAAATATTAAAAAATACACAGTTACAATAAAAATATATGTTATAATTATTAAGCTAGGAGGGTATTATGAAGAAAAATATAAAAGTAATTTCTATTTTGCTAGCTTTAGTAATGGTATTTACAGCTTGTAGCTCAAATAAAAATACGATGATAAAAGGATATAAAAAATATAACGATGCCTTTTTTGATACCTTTGATACAGAAGTAAAATTAGAAATCCATGCTAAAAGTGATGAAGAATTTGAAAAATATAAAGAAATTGTTAGAAGTGATTTTGAAAGATATCACGGACTGTTTAATACTTTTGAAGATTATAAAGAGCCTAATTTAAAAACTATAAATGACAATGCAGGAAAAGAACCTGTAAAAGTATCTGAAGAGATAATGGACTTATTAGAATATTCTTTAGATTTAACCTCTAAATATGGAGATAAAACAAATATAGGTTTTGGCTCAGTTCTTAAGATATGGCATAAATATATGGAAGAAGGTAAAGATAATCCAGAAAAAGCAAGTCTTCCAGATATGAAAGAATTAGAAGCGGCAAAAAAACATACTTCTCTTTCTAATTTAGTCTTAGATGAGGAAAATAGCACTGTATTTATTAAAGACGAAAAAATGCAATTAGATGTAGGCGCTATAGCTAAGGGATATGCAGCAGAGAAAGCTATAAATCATATTGAAAGTGCAGGTTGTGAATCGGCTATAATATCAGCCGGAGGAAATATAAAAACCCTTGGAAAACCTATGATAAAGGGAAGAGAAAAATGGGGTATAGGTCTTGAAAATCCTGATTTTAGAAGAGAAGAAGGCCAGGACCAAATATTAGATGTAGTTTATGGTACAGATATTTCCGTTGTAACTAGTGGAGATTATCAAAGATTTTATACAGTAGACGGTAAAAATTACCACCATATAATAGACCCAGAAACTTTAATGCCTGCAGATTATTTTAAAGATGTAACGGTAATTACAAAAGATAGTGGCTTTGCCGACTTTTTATCTACAACGGTATTTTTAATGCCTTTAGATGAAGGAAAGAAATTTATTGAAAGCCTAGATGGAGTAGAAGCTATGTGGGTAGATAAAAATAAAAATATAATATATACAGATGGTATGAAGCCCTATTTAAAATCAGAGGGAGCGACTTCGGATAAATAAAAAAGAGTGGATAATTCCACTCTTATTTTTTTTCGTTTATTTTTTGATTTATTTTTTTGATTAAAGATTTTTGGTAATTATAGGAAATCAGCCATATTATAAAATATATAACTAAAAATTGACAAAATAGTATAAAAATCTCCATTAAAGTAAATTTCATATATCCACTTATAAAAAATATCGATAAAATACTAGTTAAAGTTACTAAAAAATGTATTATAGTCGCCTTTATAAGGTTTAAATTGTCTAAATCAAAGATTTTTCCAGCTAAAGTAGAAACAAGGCCTATTAGCCCCCATACGATTACTGATATTAGCATAGGTGTAAATAGATTATCATATCTTTCTACAAAGTATACAGGCCCTGGATAATAACTTTTTCCGTTAGAGAAAAAATAGGAAAATATAAAGCTTAAAATCAAACCTATAAATATACCTGTTGTAAAACCTGTATAGATTTTTTTATATAAATTATTCATATTCCTAAACTCCTTTTTATTTCTTTTATAAATCTTCTAGATGAGTAAGTTTTTTCTTTGTTTATAAAAAATATAGTTATAGTTCCTGTTAAAGATAAATCTAGATAATCTATAAAATCTGGGTTGATAAGTTCGCCTCGAGATATTTTTATTAATTTATCGCTATATAGTTCTTCGAGTTTGTATATAGGTTCTTTGACTATTAGAGTGTCTTTAAGGGTTTGGCAGTAGACTTTTTTATCTAAGCTGTAAAATCTTATGACCTCATCTATATTTATAGGTATATATTTTTCATCTTTTATAGAGAATAACTTAAATTTTTCTTTTTTATTGCATATATTTATAATTTGATTTATTTTATCGTCTACTTTATCGGCAAAAATATGGACTTCTTTTTCGCTATATTTTGAATCTATATTTAGCTTTAGCTTCATAATTTCCTCCTCTGTATTTATTAATTTAATTATATACATTAATTTATAATTTTATATATTTTTTATACAAACGGTAGCAATATTTGTATAGACGGTTAAAAATACAAAAGAGAGTGGAAAAATCCACTCTCTTTTAAAATATATTTAAATTTGATATTAATTAGTCAAAAAATTTAATGTTTTCATTATTTAGAAAATCTTTCAATTTAAATAAATCGTCTACAAGGCTATCAAACCTTTCAGGGTTTATAGACTGTGCGCCGTCTGATAGAGCATGAACGGGGTCGTTATGGACTTCTATCATAAGACCATCACAACCTGATGAAATAGCAGCCATAGAAAGGGGTCTAACCATATTGTAGATACCGGCAGCATGGCTTGGGTCTACGATAATAGGAAGATGGGTTCTTTCTTTTAACCAAGGCACAGCTGTAATGTCTAGAGTATTTCTAGTAGCCGTTTCAAAAGTTCTTATACCTCTTTCGCAAAGTATTACATTGGGGTTTCCTCGAGCTAAGATATGTTCTGCACTTAAAAGAAGCTCTTCATAGGTTGAAGATAGTCCTCTTTTTAATAAGACAGGTTTATCTTGTTCGCCTAGAGCTTTTAATAAGCTGAAATTTTGCATATTTCTAGCGCCGACTTGTAATATGTCTATATCTTCAAATTTATCTATATCAGAGGCATCCATTATCTCTGAGACAATGGGTAGGCCAGTTTCTTTTTTAGCTAAAAGCAAAAGTTCGATTCCATCAAGTCCTTTTCCTTGAAAAGAATAAGGTGAAGTACGTGGCTTATATGCTCCACCCCTCAGGATGTTTGCACCAGATTTTTTTACTTTTTTAGCGATTTCAATAATCTGTTCTTTTGATTCTACAGAGCAAGGACCTGCGATAATTACAGTGTTATCTCCACCTATTTTTATTCCGTTTACATCTATTATGCTGTCCTCTCGTTTATAGGAGCGAGATGCGTATTTATAAGGTTCTTCTACTCTCTTTATATCTTGAACAATATCCCAAGCTTTTATACTTTTTTCATCAAAGGCTTTAGGATAATTAAGTAAAGTTATCAAAATTCCGCCCAAACTTCTATTTATATGATAGTCGAATCCCTTTTCATTTAGCCAATCTAAAAAGTCATTTAATTTTTTATGACTTATATTTTGTTTTAATTTTATTATCATAATTTCTCCTTTTGACGTTAAATGAATAAGTCTTTATTAATATAATTATATCCTAAATAAGTATTATTAAAAGTTTTTAATAAGAAATTTCAATATTTTTAAAATAAAACAGAAATACTATAATTTGAAAATTATAAAAAATTATTAAAATTAAAAAAAAGACTAGTAAATTTTTTATTTTGGTATATAATAGCAAAGAGTATCGATATATAAGCGATGCTCTTTTTATATTGATATAAATTAATTTTTAGTAAAGTTGTTAAATTATATTCTAAATTATATTGTATAGTATAATTTGCTATGATATAATTACAACCACTAAATGACAATATAATAATTATAAATAATAAATAATTTATCAATTTAAAGGAGGGTAAAGTTGAGAGAACAGGTTTATATAACAGGACATAGAAATCCTGATACCGACTCTATATGTGCAGCTATAGGATATGCAGAACTTAAAAATAAAAGAGGCGAAATAGATGCTATCCCAGTAAGGCTAGGAGAATTAAATCAAGAAACTAGATTTGTACTGGATTATTTTAATGTAGAAGCCCCTAGATTTGTAGATACGATGAAGCCACAGGTTGAGGATTTATTTCTAGACCAAGCATATTGTGTTGCACCATATATTTCTTTAAATAAAGCTCTTGACTTAATACAGGATAATCATCTAAATAATATACCTGTTGTAGATGAAGAGGAAAATTTAATAGGAATAGTATCTTTATCTAATTTGACTAGATGTTATACAGAAGTATGGGACGATAGAATTTTAGGTCGTGCAAATACTCCTATAGACAATATAATAGGCGTGCTATCAGCAGAGATAATAAATCTTCCTAAAAGGCCGAGAGAATATAATGGCAGGATGTTAGTTTCTGCAATGGATCCTAAAAAATGTACAGAAATAGAAGAAAATGACCTTGTCATAGTAGGTGATAGGGAGGATGCTCAAGAGGAAGCTATAAATAGAAATGTGTCTTTATTGATACTTTCAGGAGGAGATACTCTTTCTGATAGGCTAGTAGAAAAAGCTAAAGCTAATAATGTAACAGTAATTTCTACATCCTATAATACATTTATGACTACAAGACTTCTTCCACAGGCAGTTCCTATATCTTATGTAATGACAAAGGATAATTTGGTAGCATTTTATTTGGATGACTATGTAGAAGATATAAAAAATATCATGGCAGATACTAGATATAGATCTTATCCCGTATTAAATCATCAAAATAAAGTAATTGGTAGTATTTCAAGATTTCATCTTATATCTAATAAAAAGAAAAAACTTATATTAGTAGATCATAACGAGAGAAATCAATCAGTAGCAGATATTGAAGAAGCAGATATTATAGAGATAATAGACCATCATAGAGTGGCAAATGTGGCAACTTCTGGACCGATATATTTTAGAAATCTTCCAGTAGGTTCAACTTGTACTATAATTTCTATGATGTTTTTTGAACAAGGACTTCGCCCTACAAAGAAAGTAGCAGGACTTTTATGTGCAGCTATAATTTCGGATACACTATTATTTAGATCTCCGACAAGTACGGACTTAGACCGTAGAATTCTCCATAGGATGGCAAAGATTGCCAATATAGATGTGGATGATTTTGCAATGAAGATGTTTAAAGCAGGTACATCTCTTGAAAATAAAAAACCTAGCGATATATTAAAAGGCGATGTAAAGAGATTTACTATAGAGGGCGAACAAGTTAGAGTAGCTCAAGTATTTACTATGGACCTTGAAAGTCTAGAGATGATAAAAGAAAATTTAATAGTTCGCATGGAAGAATTGTTAAAAGAGCAAAATGAAGATGTATTTGTATTGATGATGACCGATATATTTAAAGAGACTTCCGAGATTTTAGTAGTCGGAGGATTTGAAGAGGCAATAGCTAGTGAATTTGGTGAGACTTTACAGGATAGAAGCTTTTTATCAAAAGGTACGCTTTCAAGAAAGAAACAAGTTATACCAAAAATCAATGCTGCAATAAGTAAATCTAAAAATTCATAGATATTGTTAAAATTTTAAAATATTAATAGAAACTAATAATAGTTTTCTAAAACTTAGGATTTCGAGGTGAAAAAAATGAAGATGACACTTAGTGTAAAGCTTCTTTTAGAACACAGTACAATAAAATCAGAAGTATTTGAAGAATCCATAGTTATTTTTGAAATAGATAAAATAGAAGATTTAAAAATGGAAGTAGATAAATATATAGATAAGTTAAACAGAGATTGTTTAGATGAAGATTGTGTTGTAAAACTAGTGTCAATAGTGGATTACTGGGAAATGGTAGAAACTTTACCTCCTAGTTTTGTAAATAAAGAAGTTTATTGTAAGTACTTAAATCCAGAAGAAGTATATATTTAAATTAAGGGTAGGTGAGCATTCGCCTACCTTTTTATATTAGACATATATATTAAATTAATGATAATATGTAATTAAGTATAAATTTAAATTCGAGGTGAGAATATGAGTAGATATGAAAAAAATGAGATTTACGATAAAATGTTATCTGAAGATATAGAATTAATTAAAGCTGCGTTAATTGAAATCGGAGATAATACTACTGAAGAAGATACGGACTGGGCAGAGCAAACTCTGTTTATTGGAACTATTCATGAAGATTACTCAGTAAAAAAAGCCGCTATAAAAGCTTTAGGAGATGTAGCTAAAAATACTGGCAAAATAAGAAAAGATGTAATTATCCCTTATCTGATAGAACAAAGTCAAGATGAAAAATTAAATGAAGTTGCAAATGAAACTATTGTAAAGATAGAAGAAAATGTAAAATAAAAAGAGAGCGTAAGCTCTCTTTTTTTATTAGTCTTCTATGCTTACTCCAGCTATCATCTTAGCAAGGACATCTGGATTACCACATCCTGTTGTAAGGATAGTGTCGCCTTCTTCTATTATATTTAATATATATTCATTAGCATCTTCAAAAGTTTTTTTGTAGATAGCATTAACTCCATTTTCTCTAAGTTTTTCAACTAAGTCTATAGAGTGTACAGTTGGGTCAAATTTTTCCCTCGCTGCAAATATTTCTGTTACGATAACTTCATCTGCATCATAGAAGGAATTTGAGAAATCTTCCATAAGAAGTTTAGTTCTACTGTAAGTATGAGGTTGGAAAGCACATATAAGTTTACCTTTTTTATGCTCTGATAAAGCTCCAAGGGTTGCTTTAATTTCCGTTGGATGATGACCGTAATCTGTCATTACGATACCACCTTTATGTTCGCCTATAACTTCCATTCTTCTATGAAGGTTTTTATATTCGTTTATATATTGTTTTATAATTTCTATTGGAATTCCAGTTTCATAGCATGCGATAATTGCAGCAGCTGAGTTATAGATATTATATCTTCCTATAATTCCAAGAGTGAAATGATGAGTGCCAAATTTTTCGCTTACTAAATCGTAAGAAGGATGTCCTACTTCGTCAAAGTCGATATTTGTTATATTATAAACTGCATCTTCATTTTCCATACCGAAAGTGATAGCTTCGCCTTTAATATGGTCAAGTAGAGGTAGACAGTTTTCATCATCTATATTTATAATAGCCTTTGAGTTTTCATCAAGATTTTTCATATATCCGATAAATGTACTAACTATATGGTTTATATCTTTATAGAAATCTAAATGATCTTCATCTATATTTAAAACTATAGCCATAGAAGGATAGTAGTTAAGTATATTTGCTTTAAACTCACAAGCTTCGGTTAAAAGATAATCACTATTTCCACAGTTTACATTTCCGTTTATATCGTCTAAATCTCCACCTAAAAGTATAGATGGGTCTACATCAGAGTGCATAAGGATTTTGGCTATCATACTAGTTGTAGTAGATTTACCATGAGACCCTGAAACTCCGATAGAATATTTATAGTTACGCATAAGTGCCCCTAGAAAAACTCCTCTAGTAACTACAGGAACATCTAGTTCACGTGCTTTAATTAGCTCTTCGTTATCATCTGCAATAGCGTCAGTGTAAACTACAAGATCTGGATTATTTATGTTTTCTTTTTTTTGTCCTATAAAGATTTCTACACCCATTTTTTCTAGATTTTTAGTAAAATGTGATGCGTTTCTGTCAGAACCTGAAACTTCATAACCGAGATGTTTTAGTAAGTGAGCTATACCAGACATAGAAACTCCACCTATGCCTATAAAGTGGATTTTTTTGTATGACTTGTCATTGAAATCAAATTTAAACATACTATACTTCTCTCCCTAATTTATTATTAATGTGAATTAATATCTAATCTAAATTATAATACTAAAGATATGAACCTGTAAAGTGGCTAATATCTCTAAATATACTATACTAAGCAATATGAAAAATCAAGGTTTTATAGTATAATTAGAATGTAAAACTATAAATTAAACATTAGGAGTGGAAGTATTAATGGAAGTTTCAATTATATTGGCAGCTGGTGAAGGCACTAGAATGAAATCCGAAGTTTCTAAGCCATTACATACTTTATTGAATAAACCGATGATAGATTATATAGTAGAGGCAAGCTGTGAAGCTGGAGTCGATAAAAATATAATTATTGCCGGAGAAAAAAATAGAGGCGTACTGGAAGATAACTTTAAAACTAAGGATATGGAATTTAGAACTCAAAAAGTAGGAGAAGGTATTCCGTACGGTACAGGATATGCAGTAAGTCTTGCTATGGATGAGATAAAGGACGAAGATATAGTATTAATACTTACTTCAGATATTCCTATAATCCAAGGAGATACTTTAAGAGGATTTTTAGATTTTCATAAAAATAATAAAAATGTAGCAACTGTGCTTACAGCTCTTATAGATGACCCGACAGGTTATGGAAGAATTATAAAAGATGAAGAAGATAATTTAATAAAAATTGTCGAACATAAAGATTGCAATAAAGAAGAATTACTTATTAACGAGTTTAATTCGGGTATCATAGTAATAAACGGGCTTGAATTAAAAGATGGAATTTCAAGACTAGATACAAATAATACACAAGGTGAATTATATTTAACAGATGTATTTGGAATATTGAGAGAAGACGGCAAAAAGATTTCTACATATTTAATAGATGATGTAGAGGAAGTTTACGGAATAAATTCAAAACTTCAACTGTCAGTTGCAGAGGAAGTTTTAAGAAGAAGAATAAATGAAAAACATATGATAAATGGGGTAATACTTGAAAACCCTTCTAATATATTCATAGAAAAAGGTGTTAAGATTGGAAAAGATACTAGAATTTCTTCTGGTGCTAAGATAATCGGTAACACTGTTATTGGTGAGGGCTGTGTTATAACTGGAGATACTTTTATTACAAATTCTATAATCGAAGATGAAGTTTTAATAAAATCTTCATATATAGAGGACAGCCATATGAAAAAAGGCTCAAATATTGGACCTTATTCACATTTAAGACCAAAATCAGTACTAGGCGAAGAAGTTCACATAGGTAACTTTGTAGAAGTTAAAAATGCAAATATAGGCGAAAAAACTAAAGCCGGTCATCTTGCATATATAGGTGATGCAGATTTAGGAAAAGATATAAATATCGGATGTGGAGCTATATTTGTAAATTATGATGGTAAAAATAAATTTAGATCAACTATAAAAGATGGTGGATTTATAGGGTCAAATGCAAATATTGTTGCTCCCGTTGTCATTGAAGAAGAAGGATATGTGGCAGCAGGTTCAACTATAACTAAAGATGTAGAGAAAGGAGCGCTTGCTATAGAAAGAGCCAAACAAAAGAATATAGAAGGTTGGTTGGAAAAAAAGAAAAAACGAGACTGGGAATAAACTAATTCGGAGGAATGTTATGAGATTTAAAACTGGGGATTTAAAGGTGTTTTCAGGAAGTGCAAGTACAGAGTTGGCAGAGAGTATTTGTAGTAGATTAGGACTATCTCTAAGTAAGTTGGAGATAACTAGGTTTAGCGATGGAGAGATTGGTCTTGAAATCGGTGAAACAGTTAGGGGTAAGGACGTATACATCATCCAATCCACCTGTCCACCAGTAAATGAAAATTTAATGGAATTACTTATCATAATAGATGCCTGTAGGAGAGCTTCAGCGGCTAGAGTTAATGTAGTCTTACCTTACTATGGTTATGCAAGACAAGACAGAAAAAGCCGTGGCAGAGAGCCAGTAACGGCAAAGCTGGTAGCTAATCTTATAGAAACTGCAGGAGCTGATAGGCTTATTTCCTTTGATTTACATTCAGGGCAAATTCAAGGTTTCTTTGATATCCCTGTCGATCATTTAACAGCCAGAAGAGAGTTGACAGCTTATTTTGAAGATATATTAGATAAAGATTTTGTAGTAGTTTCTCCAGATCTTGGAGGCGTTACTAGGGCGAGAAATTT
>Ga0079226_10001145_pt1 | contig 20113 bp, 22 predicted proteins | sample Poulit2014_FD_76345 | JGI IMG/M metagenome (GOLD analysis project Ga0079226, IMG submission 76345) | Agricultural soil microbial communities from Georgia to study Nitrogen management - Poultry litter 2014 | ecosystem: Environmental > Terrestrial > Soil > Agricultural land | place: USA: Georgia... | reverse complement strand
TGACGTGCTGCCCTCCTGCTCGACTAGCACGATACGGATCAATTTTTATTTCTTCATTATTAACTTCAATTTCAACAGTGTCGTCTAATTCAGGTGACACATCACACGATACAAATGATGTATGACGTCTGCCTGATGAATCGAATGGAGATATTCTTACAAGCCTGTGGACCCCTTTTTCAGCTTTCAAATACCCATAAGCATTATGCCCTTTAATCAATAAGGTAACACTTTTTACTCCTGCTTCATCGCCTGCCAAGTAGTTTAAAGTTTCAACTTTGAAATGTTTACTTTCCGCCCATCGCTGGTACATTCGTAGTAAAATACTCGCCCAATCTTGTGATTCGGTACCACCAGCACCAGGATGCAATTCCAATATGGCGTTATTTTTATCATATGGTTCACTTAATAACATATCGATTTCAAATGCTTCTACCTTATTTTTCAAATCAGCTAATTCCGTTTCTAGCTCACTAATCAATTCAGCATCTTCAACTTCTCTTAACATTTCATATAATACTTCAACATCCGCTAATTTAGTATCAATTAACTCAAACGATTCTACTTTATTTTTTAATAAATTTGATTGATCAATCACTACTTGAGCAGCCGAGCTGTCATCCCAGAAATTTGGTTTAGTCATTTCATTTTCTAAACGGTTAATCTCTTCTTTCTTATGAGGTAAGTCAAAGAGACCCCCTAAATTGGCTTACCCGTTTTGTAATTTTGTCAATTTCCTGTTTCATTTCGATTAAATCCATTATTATTCACTCCAACATATTCAGTTTACGATTGTCCATGGCAATGCTTATATTTTTTTCCACTACCACAAGGACATGGATCGTTTCTACCGACTCTTTCTTTTCTAACGTACGGTTGACGTTGCGCTTGTTCACCTTCACTATTTCCCGAAACGGCTTTTGTGTTTTTGGCTACTTGTTCCCGCTGTATATTACTTTCAATTTGCGCCTTCATAATATAACGGGAAATTTCTTCTTCCACACTTTGAATCATCGACTCAAACATGTTGAATCCTTCAATTTGATACTCTCTTAATGGATCATTCTGGGCATAGGCACGTAAGTGAATTCCTTGACGTAATTGGTCCATTTGATCAATATGATCCATCCATTTCGTATCAACTGTTCTTAAAACGATAACCTTTTCGAATTCGCGCATTTGTTCTTCCGTCAATTGTTCTTCTTTTTCATCATAGCGTTTCGTAACATGCTCCATTAGAATGGCTTTTATTTCATTAGCTTCTTTATTGTCAATTGCCTCTTTATCTATATCATCTTTGTCAAGTAAATTTCCATGAACATGCTCGATAATTGCGTCATAATTATTAGCATCTTCATCTTCTTCATTAATATGAGTAGCTAATAAACGATCGATAACCGATTCAATCATTTGTTCTATAATGGGACGAATGCCTTCCTCAGCTCCGATTACTTCATAACGTTGTTTATAAATTACTTCCCTTTGTTCACGTAATACATCATCATAGGATAAAATTGTTTTACGCGCATCAAAGTTATTACCTTCAACTCGTTTCTGAGCCGATTCAACTGCGCGGGTAATCATTCTACTTTCAATTGGTTGATCATCATCTAATCCTAATCGATCCATCATCCCTTTTAGATTATCTGATCCGAAACGACGCATGAGGTCATCTTCCATAGAAAGATAAAATTGTGACATTCCCGGATCCCCTTGACGACCTGAACGTCCACGCAACTGATTATCAATTCTTCTAGATTCATGACGCTCCGTACCTATAACAGCCAATCCACCTAGTTCAATAACTCCTTCACCAAGCTTTATGTCCGTACCACGACCTGCCATGTTTGTAGCAATCGTTACCGAGCCTTTTTCTCCCGCATTTTCAATAATTTCCGCTTCACGGTAATGATTTTTTGCATTTAACACGTCATGCTTAACGCGAGCACGTCTTAGCAATTGTGAGATAAGCTCTGACGTTTCAACTGCGACTGTTCCGACTAGTACAGGCTGGCCTGTTTCGTGTCGTTTTCTTATTTCTTCAACAACAGCATTAAATTTACCTTCCATCGTTTTATAAATCATATCTGGACGGTCATCGCGCACAATCGGATTATTCGTCGGAATCGCAATAACATCCATATTATATATATTGCGGAATTCCTCTTCTTCCGTTTTTGCAGTACCCGTCATACCAGCAAGCTTTTTATACATACGGAAATAGTTTTGGAATGTAATGGAAGCAAGTGTCATACTTTCATTTTGGATTTTCAGTCCTTCTTTCGCTTCAATTGCTTGATGAAGTCCATCACTATAGCGTCGGCCTTTCATTAAGCGACCAGTAAATTGGTCAACTATAACTACTTCTCCTTCTTCAATTACGTAATCTGTATCCCTATGCATAGACACATGCGCTTTTAATGCTTGGTTAATATGATGTGTAATCGAAACATTATTGAGATCAAATAAATTTTCTATTCCGAAAAACCTCTCAGCCTTATTGATCCCTTCTTCTGTTAATTGAACGCCTTTTGTTTTTTCATCATACGTATAATCTTCTTCATGCGATAATGTCGTTACTAACGTATTTGCTTGTTGATACATGGTTGCTGATTTCTCAGCAGACCCTGAAATAATAAGCGGCGTTCTCGCCTCGTCAATTAAAACGGAGTCGACCTCGTCAATGATCGCAAAGTTCAATGGTCTTTGAACCATCTGTTCTTTATAAAGAACCATATTATCACGTAAGTAATCGAACCCGTATTCATTATTCGTTCCGTATGTTATATCCGCTTCATATGCTTCACGTTTTTCCTCATTGGACATTCCACTTATATTTAATCCTACCGAAAGTCCAAGAAATTCATAAAGCTCTCCCATTTCTGTTGCGTCACGCTCGGCTAAGTACTCGTTAACTGTAATAATGTGCACACCCTCACCCGTCAAGGCATTTAGATAGGCTGGCATCGTCGCAGATAAAGTTTTACCTTCACCTGTTTTCATTTCCGAGATATTCCCTTCATGTAAAACTGTTGCACCGACTAATTGTACAGGAAATGGACGCATATTTAATACACGCTTTGATGCTTCACGCACTACGGCAAATGCCTCCACTAATAAGTCATCCAGTGTTTCTCCATTTTGATACCGTTCTTTAAATTGTTCTGTCATTTGTGTTAATTCATTATCAGAAAGTGATTCAAATTGTGGCTCTAAAGCTTCAATTTGATCTACTGTTTTTTGGATACGATTTAATTGACGTTGATTGCCATCCCCAAAAATTCGTTTTACCAATTTGATCATTCATAACGCTCCTCAAAATATATACACTTATTTAGAAAACTATCCACAATATATCATACCATTAATGATTCACGAATGACAACTTGCCAACTAGCTACATAATTCTTTCTAAATATTATATTAGTTACATCTATTTTTTTAAAGGACAAAGGCACGATGAAAGAACATGTTGAATTTGTTTTAGGGTTTATTTAGTAGATTTAAAACTTATTGTTACCAATTCATTCCTTGAATTATAAGATTTTTATTCATTTATTATTATATGAAAATAAAAAAGAGAATAGCTTTTAAGGAGGGAATTAGTAAGCCATTCTCTTTTCGTGAGGATTCTAATAACGGGGAAAAATCCCATTGTGGTATGAAATTATATTTTTCTAAAAGTATGCAAACTTTCTAACTGTTCGACCTTATGCTCCAAATTTATTACCTTGTTGTTCGTATTTGCAACAATTTTTACTAATTGACTAATGATTCTCTCTTGTTGTTTCATTTGTTTTAACAAATATGTGATTTTTTTATTGTCCAATTATTTTCACCCCTGTTATATTATACATAATACTTTTATACCATATTTTAAATTTTTGGACAAATTGCAATATTTCAAATTTACGTGTATAATTGTTGTAAATTGATTATAAATAAACAGTTTTCATACCTTATTTAGTTTAAATAGTATATTTGGCACTATATATATGTTCAAATTTGAAGTATCACCTTCTTATCGACATTTTTCGACAGTTTGGCGTTTTCTAGTTGTTTTTCACTACGATAAGTCACCACTGGATAGCCCATTTGTAATGGTGATACCAATTAAATAACTCATTCTTGTTAAAGCACCATATTTGTTAAAACATCCAAGCCTACCGGCAAATTCAAACGATGAATTGTTTCATCACTTTTTCATTAAGACACCCTATACGTTCTTTAATACAACCGTGATTGAGATAAAACGGATTATTTTTGTTTGTCCAATTCACGTTCTTGCGCATCTACTTCCATGATTTCTCCATCATTCATCCAAATTGAATTGATTTTGTAATTTATAAAGTTGCAGAAAAAAACAGAGTTAGACTCCAACCAAATTGGCGAAATCTAACTCTGTTTTTTGTTTATTTGTTTCATATTTTAATTATAAGGTTCTATCAAGCCATACTTCCCATCTCTTCTTCTGTAAACAACATTTGTGTCATTCGTATCAGCATTTGTAAAAACGAAAAATGTGTGGCCTAACATATCCATTTGTAAAACTGCCTCTTCAGAGTCCATCGGTTTTAAATTAAAACGTTTTGTTCTTACAATTTCGATTTCATCTGCGTCATTATCTTCTACTGCGCTTGAAAAGATAATTTCCTCAATTCCTTTTTGACGAAACTTTCGATTAACCTTTGTTTTATGTTTGCGGATTTGTCTTTCTAACTTATCGACTACTAAATCGATTGCAGCGTATAAATCATTATGCTGTTCTTCCGCTCGTAATAATAAGTTTGTCATCGGGATTGTTACTTCAATTTGTTGTTCTTCATTATAGACACTTAAGTTCACATGAACATCCGATGTCGGCGGCGTATCGAAGTATCTGTTTAACTTGCTAATCTTTTTCTCTACATACTCCCGTATTGGCCGTGTTACCTCAATGTTTTCACCACGTATATTATAATTCATATAAGTGTCCTCCTTTTTCATAGTATGTATATTATACTACTATAACGCAGTTGATTTCTACCCATTTAGCGAATTAATAGGAAAACATTAGAATTTGTTGCATAAATTCTTCATATTTGACTTATGTTCAGGCTTTTTGATTTGAATATATACAGAAAAATGGATTGTATCAGCATTTCTTTGTTGATCAATCCATTTATATTAGCTTTATAATTTATTATCTACATACATTCCGTCTACCGTTTTCATGTTTTTATACGGATTAATATAAGTTAAATCGGAATCCTTCTTATACTTTAACTGTTTTAAATCGTCCCGAATTGTGCCATAAACACAATCCATCCTCTCTTTAATCATGTTATCCATATTAATAATTTTTACACCTGTTGTTGTTTCTTTTTTTGAATAAGGAGGTGTGAGCGTTTCTAAAATCTTTCCTCTTTGTTCGAGCAGTTCATTAACTTTATCTATCATAGTTGTTCTTTCATCGATTGTAGAACATTGTTGATTTAGCGTTACAAGTATTTGCTTAGTGATGTTGTATAACGAATTCATTTGTTCCATTACACTTGTACACCCTGGACATAACTAGCCGCTTCCAATTTCATCGCTTCTCTCCAAGTATTACGGAATTCAGTCGTTAAGTCTAATGCTTCCTTAATAAATTCAATATCATTTTTTATATTTCCTTCTTGTAGTCGATGATGAATATAATCATATAGTGGCATGAGTTCATTGGAAATCTCAACATTTGGGTCCAACGTTATCATTAATTCACGAATTATATTTTGTGCCTTTTGTAAATTTATATTTTTACTTTCATAATCTTTTTCTTCTAATGCTTTCATTCCTTGATTAATAAATTTAATACAACCATTGTACAACATTAACGTTAGTTGAGGACCAGATGCGGTGTTTACTGAATTAGCCTTGTATGATTGTAGTTGTTTTGACATCATTGAGTTATCACTCTCCTGCTTAATATAATTACATCATGCCACCAAATTGTGAAAATAAATGGCTTGATTGTTCTGATAAACGTGCAATTGCTTTTTCCATTTGGGTAAATTGAGCCCAGTAACGCTGCTCTATGCGAATCATACGTTTTTCATAGTCGGAAATTCTTTCATTCATTTCTTTCATTCGTTTTCCTAATGCGTAATTATCCAGCGTTTGTGTACTTCTTCCTGCTTGCATTTCAATATTACTTCTGACACGATCTAACGCATCATCAAAACGATGGATAAGACCTCGATCAGCTTCTTCAGAACTATTAACGAATAACTGATAAACATCATCAGGATTATCCTGGAGCGCTGCTTTTAATTTATCCTCATCGACTTCTAGCTTTCCGCCATCTAAATAATTTTCAGTTGTTGTGATGCCAATATTACTTAGTAGCGAATAAGCTCCCCGGCTAGCCACAGGTGATTGTAAACTGCTTCGTAATTCAACCATTCCATTTTGAATCGAGGCTTCCCCACGTAATAAGCCGCTTTTCGCTTTTTCTTCCCAAAGTTCGATTTGTTTATCATTCATATCTTCCATTTGTTCATCCGACAACGGCAAATAATCACGGTATCTTTCTTCTGTTTGAGTTTTATTCATGGCATCAATCAGTTCGTTATATTTATTAATAAAATTCATTATATTATCGAATGATTCCTCAACATCAGTTTGGACAGAAATCCGGGCATTGCCCTCCGTAACGTTGTGGAATTCAAACGTCACACCATTTAACGTGTATGAATTATCACGAGTGGAAATAGTCAATCCGTTATTATACGTGAATTCAGCTTTTTCTCCGCCAGTTTCTTGCGATTCATCAAGTTTTAATAAATTTGTAAATAAATTATTACTTTCAGCGGTGAAAGAGATTTCCTGCCCATTTTCGTTTTGATTATATTTTCCGGAACGAGTCGCTTCTAAAACGACTCTTTTTTCAGATGCATCATAAAATGCTCTGACGTTTCCATCGCTTGCCTTTTCAATCTTTTTCAATACTTGTGCTAATGTTTCTCCTTCTACAACTGAAATTATATGTTCCCGTGCTTCACCGTCTTCATTATACGTATAAAACGTATGGTCCTTCGCATATTCTGCCGATATTTCACTTTGTAAGTCGAGACCCGTATTTTCCCCTACATTTATCGCTCGTGTCGCAATTTTATTAACTTGAATATCGAATGTACCGTTTGGAGCACTTGATGATACCGTTGCTGTAACAGCGTTTGATTGTGAAGATAATGCTGATTTCGGTTTATACGTTCGCGTCATTTTCATATCGAGCATCATATTATCTAAGTCCAATAATTTGCTGTTTATGTCACGGAATGCATCTCGTTTCCATTCTAATTGGGTTTGTTGCTGTTTAAGCCGCTCTAACGGCATTCTTTCCGCTTCCATTAGTTTTTTGACCATTCCCTCGATGTCCATACCCGAGACAATTCCACCTACACGCATTACCATTTTGAGGTCTCCCTTCTATTACAAATACGTCTAAATTTTTTCGTCGACTAATAAACCCATATACTCAGCCATTGCTACATACATATCTAACATTTTCCGTGGCGGAATTTCCCGAATGACTTCATTCGTTAATGGGTCAACAACTGTTACATAATAATCATTTAAATCTTCATGAAACACAAATTTCAAATTAGTTGATACGGGTTCTAAAAAATCGTTCACATTGTCAACTGCTAATAATACATCTTCTTTTTTAACTTGTTGATTGAATGTTTCCCATTTCTTTTGTAATGCTGGGTCAACCGACTGACGACTCCTCATGTCCGTAAACGAATTTTGTATGCTTATATTAGTTGTAAATTGATTTACTTTCATTTCAATACAACTCCTTACTTTCTCAATCATATCCTTACATATTATATCGGTCTACCTCAACAATAGTTTAGCTAATTTTTATTGTCTGAATTATATAATTTATTAATAGTTGATAATAATTCAGCGGGCACATTGGCTGCTTCACTATTTTGTAATTGAATTTCATCGAATATTTCTTTCCGATGTACTTCAATAGTCCGAGGAGCATCAATTCCAATTTTCACCTGATCCCCTTCTATCGCAAGTATTGTTATTTCTATGTTACCGCCGATTTTGATGGCTTGTTTTGTTTTTCTTGTAAGGACTAACATTATTTGACCCTACTTTCAATTTTATGTTGGGGAATTTTAGCTCTTAAAGAATATGTATCATCGTTTAAAATATATTGTTTTCCAGACTGATTTGTTTGATTTATTATAATGGGAGCCTTTAAATTAACGGTACTTTTTGAAAATGGATCTTTCAATGTCATAACTGCTAATACAACAACATCCTGTTCATTATTAATGTTAAGCGCCTGAATTGCGTGTTCATTTAATTCTACAGAATACTCATCGAATAAAAGATAAGGATTCACGACAAAAAATGCTAAGGCTGCTGATTGAACGGACTGTAATATTTGAAAAACAACATTATCTGGAATATTCAGAAGGACAAATTGGTGTTCATCTTCAAAACCTGGGAGGCCGGACTGAAATGTTATAATTTTATCGGTTGATATTTCGGTGTCACCTAAATACTTCGTTTGAATAAGCAATAAGAGTGCATCCTTTCATTTATCTAGATTCATCGATTGATGACGTTCATATGATTATGTAAATAAAAAAATTTAGATCAAAACAAATCTGGACACATTCCATATATTGATTCTATCCTAATCTTCAAGAAAACAAATTACTTCGGAACCTTATTTTACTTTAGAAATTATCCACTTCTTTGAGACTTTCTATGTATACAAATCAATGACAGATATTTGTAATGCCGGATACTGAGACATCGAAATATGTACATTTCCCCTTCGAAAAGACAGTTCTGATTTATTTATTTGAACATCAATAATAGGCTTACGTGGTTGTATATCTATGTTCAAATCGCCTGGTTTATAATTTATTTTTACTGAAAAAGGTGATGGTACATATTTGATACCCAACTGTTTGAATTGTCGATGTCCATTTTTAACTGCTTGTTCAGCGATTCCATTTGTGCCTGTCTCAATTTTGATTAATTGGGTTCCTTGTTCAGCCCGCCGAGCTACTCCTTCTTTTATTGCTGATAAACCTTCTTGAGCATGTCGTTTATTTAATTGAATTGTACTCATTAGGTTTCGTTCTTCCCATGCCTGTGATTGATCAATCTGCATGTTTCCTTTAGAATTTTTAATGTTCATCTCAGCTTTTGGTTGTTCAATAGTTTGGGTCGCATTTGTCTGTCTGATGTCTATTTTAGCTGGAGTTTGCTCAATATTTATCCGACCAAATCGGGATTCCATCTGTATGCTTGGAACTTTCATTTGAGCTAACTCCTCTCTAATCTGTTTTTCGAAATAAATTTCAGTTGGTATTTGAAAATATATATAAATTATTACAGGCTTCACTCATAATTATCTTAAAAAATCGACGAGCGAAGGCTGAATAATTTTCGCCCCCGCAGATAATGCTGCGCGATGAATGACTTCTTGTGTTAATAAATTTGTAACGGCCTCCTCAAAATCAACACCTTCATTTGATTTCATCATATCTTCCGCGATTATCGCTTGCTGTTCTAAACGATCTTCAATCAGTTCGAGACGATTCATTCGTGCGCCTAATTCGGCTCTTCCTTGAATTATTTTTGACATACTATCGTTTAAATTTTTGATACTTTCACTAATAACCGTTTGATCATTTTCGTTTAAAGCTGTTAAAAAATTATCCATGTTTTGTAACAATTCATCATCGAAAAGTTGATCAGGATTTATATTTACGGGAATGGTTATTCCTTTTGAAATTTCAACCTTCACTTCTTGATTCCGGCCATCGCCAGCTTCAGTATCAATTTCCCAGTTAGCGTGCTCCTCTTCACCAACTTTAATAATCGGAGGTTTGTCTGTTTCTGTTCCGTTAAAAATATATCGACCATTCACATTTGAATTAGCGATATCTACCATCTGCTCTCTTAATTGCTCCACCTCACGAGCAATCGCTTGGCGTTCATCTTTTGTCATCGAATCATTGGCAGCTTGCACAGCTAATTCCTCCATACGTTGAATCGCTTTAGTTGCTTTATCTAATGCATCATCCGCATGATCCATCCATTTCCAAATCCCCGATGCGTTTCGTTTATATTGTTCAATTTCCGTTAATTCTGTCCGATATCCAATACCGCGCATCGCGATAACAGGATCTTCTGATGGTCGACGGATTTTTTTCCCTGTATAGATTTGTGTGAAATATTTATCCATTTCTTTTTGACTTGCGAATAAATTTCGGAGCATATTATTTTGTAACATTGATTGGGTGATTCTCATTTTATAACTCTACCTCCCTACAAGTCCCATACTATTAATTATTCGATCTAGCATTTCATCTAAAGCTGTCATATTACGGGCCGCTGCATTGTATGCATGTTGAAATTTAATTAAATTAGTCATTTCTTCATCAAGTGACACAGCCATTACTGACATACGTTGATCACTTACTTGAGCACGTAAAATAGCTGTATTTTCGACCATTCTACTTGCTTCCTGTCCTTTTACACCTAGTTTACCAATTAACTCCGTGAAAAACGTACGAAAGGAAGACCCTTCTAACCCATCAATATCTTTTTTATCAAATATTTTCGCTAGCTCTAAAGCATTATTAGCATTTTGACTTCCTTCTCCTGGTAAACTAGCAGCAATTAAATTAGGATCATTTAAAATATCTGGATTAACTGTCATATTTTCTGCAGTTATTTGGCCGCCACCATTTGCGATGAAGAAGTCAACCGTTCCTCCATTACCATTTAAATCAAGCCCTTTAGCATGTTGTTCATTGAAAACTTCAGCCAACGTTTTAGCGATTTTATTTAAATTCGCTAACATTTCTGGATAATCGCCTATTTCTTCTCCATCCTGTACATACCCGTATGATCTGATTAAAGCACTTAGAGAACCTTCAGAGGAAAGTAAATCAAGATTACCAAGTGAATCGTAACCTTCTACATTTACCGCTGTAATCGCCCCATTCTCATCAACTAATTGAATTGATAATTCATTTATGGCATCGTGTAAAGAATCTGCACCTTCTATATCGATTAAATAAACCTTTTCACCAAAAGAACGCCCTTGATTATCTAGCAATTCAATCGAAGCTAGCCCATCTGCGATATCAAGAGAACCTTTACCACTTGAAGTATAATGGACTTCAATATTCATATACTGCGACAGTTCATCAATTAAGAGGTCACGTTTGTCATATAAATCATTAGGGAGCATACCATGTGGTTCAATTTTTACAATTTGTTCGTTAATTCTATGAATTTCACGTACTAATGAATTAACCTGGTCAACCGAAACATTAATTTGACTTCTTAAATCAGATTGAATTGTTTGTAATCCACGTGACAAATGGTTATATGTTTCTGTTAATGCTAATGCCCGTTGTGCAACAACCGATTGTGCCCCCGTATTTTGAACGTCGTCAACTAAATCTTGTAACGATTGCCAAAATCGATCGACTGTTTTTGATAAACCGTTTTCAGTCGGTTCATTTAACAGTTCTTCCATTCGGCTTAGTGCTTCACTTCGTTTCGCCCAATAGTTAGCACTACTATTTCCAATTCGATACTGATAATCTAGGAAGTGATCTCGAACACGTTGGAGCGTGCCAATCTCAACACCTGTTCCGATTTGGCCTGGTATTTTCGGTTTGAAAAATGTCCGCGGCGGATACGCTGTTGAAGCAACAAAATTAACCCGTTGTCTCGAATAGCCATTCGTATTGACATTCGAAATGTTATGACCTGTTGTATATAAACCTCTTTGTTGTGCATAGAGTGCTTTTTTCGCTACCTCTAATCCGTGAAATGTGCTCATTGTCATCGGTATACATTCTCCCTATTTACGTTTTATACTTTCGAATCAAATACAGATCTCTGTTGTGTGAAGTCTTTCCGTTTTGCATGACTTCCGTAATGAATAGCTTGTGATTCCGGCTGTATCATATCTAAAGAAAGCTGAACAAATTGCATTGATTGTTGCAACAATTCATTATTTAACTGTTCGCTTTCTCTAATTGAAATAATTAATTGTATTAATATTGCTACCGATTGTTCTAGTTCTTCTTTTGCAATGTCATCATCTATGATATCTAATAATTCCGTAATAGTTTTATGATTACTTTGTAGATGGTGATCATTGAATAACTCTGCGACTATTTCTTCTCTTTCTACTTCATATTGTTCAACCTGTTGGATAAGTTGACGTTCTTCAGTTAATAATTTCACTAATTTCTCTGTATCTGATTGTTTGATGACTTCAGTTTTATTTTGTGACATCGTTAAGAGCTGTTTATGAAGTGTCGTTAGTTGCTCTATTGTCTGTAAAAGCTTTTTAATAGAAATATTAATAACCTCCCATTAACTGAGACTTATTTGTTCCAAAACTCAAGTAAATTTTTAGCTGTTTTTTCATAGTTTATTTTATATTCGCCCGATTGTACGAGTGATTTAATCTCAGAAACTTTTTGTTTGCGCGATACATTCTGTTGATTTTTTTGTAATTGAATAGCTTCTTTTGAGATTTTTAGCTGATCATCTTTTACGTCTTTATCTTGATTTGTCTTTACTTTTTTCTGATTGTTTTTATAAATATTTAAATATGGATTTGGCCCATTGATTTTCAATGACATCACCTCGCTGAATTTATAATTTACATCAAACTAAAATTTCATTTAACGTCGATTTTGTCTATCTTTATTAATCGCATAATAGACTGGATTTTGATTGTCATTTATTTCACGTTTAATTCGCTTTACATTTTGATAGATTTGGAATTCCTTTTGAAGCTCTTTTGTGCAACCCCCGCACCATCTTCCTTCTCCAATATCTACCCCGCAATTTTCGCAAGGGTAAAAGAGTTTAGGAAACTGTGATGCACGTAATCGATTTTCCTTCATAAATTTAATAATTAACGATTCTTCAACGTCAGTTGCTCTTACAATTTCTGCGATTGTCGCTTCTCTATTTGCTTTATTCGTTATAAAACGATAAACAGTCTGAAATGCTTTCTCTTCGGCATCATAACAGTCTTTACATATTTTTCTCACCGGATCTACAAAAACTGCTCCACAACTATTACAGTTTTCAATTTGCATATTCAACAACTCCTTATCGCTTCTATACATCATTATATACGGGAATTAAACTACCCATTATTATATCACATCGAAATTTTATCCTCGGATGAGAGTATAGGAATAGACAGCAGGACAACCACTTTGTGACAATAATGACGCCGCATGTCTAAGTGTAGTTCCCGTTGTATATATATCATCGACTAAAATAACAGTTTTGTTAATGATTTTTGTTAATTTAAATGGATTTTTTCTAAATATTCGTTGATCGCGGGATTTTTTAGATTGTTTTTCTCCATGTGTTCTTTCCAATATATCTTGGATGCGATGTTTATCATCCGTCAACTTGTTAGCGATCGCAAGTGATTGGTTGAATCCTCGTTCGTGCAACCTTTCTTCACTTAGCGGAATTGGAACGATAACATATTCCTTCAATATATTTTGTAAATGTGTGTTCATTGTTGCTTTGATATCCTTACTAAAGGCATTTAACAATTCATAATCGCCACGGTATTTCCATTTTGCAATCATTTCTTTCATAAGATCGTTGTATTCATAAGTAGAAATGTTTTTGATTAATGGATCGTTTTCGTTAAAAAACTTGTGCCAGCTTTTACAATCATTACATATTTTTTTAGACGATGGTTTAAAACATTTGTTACACGTTTTCCCTTTAATTAATATCAATTGTTTATAACAGTGAGAACATATTTTTTGGGACTCAGATCCTCTAATAAGTGAAGCCCAATACATTTGGTAAACGATCTCCTCATCACACCATAAACAAAACGTCATTTAATTTCTTCTCCCACAGTTAATAAAAGTCTTTTACCACGTTGATTCATTTGTTTGATTGATGTAATTGATCGAGCAATAGCATTCGTTTTACCGTCATGAATAAACAGCACTTCTCCTGTTGGGTCTATTTTATTACGCCCTGCCCTACCAGCAATTTGAACGAGGGCTGCTTCATCGAATACTTTGTGGTTTGCTTGAATAACGACAACATCAATCGATGGAAAGGTGACACCCCGTTCTAAAATTGTTGTTGTTATTAAGGCATATAACTTTTTTTGGCGAAATAATTGAATTTTTTGTTCACGTAACTTATCGTCCGCATGAACACTAGCAACGGTGAGTTTATTAGTTATTTGCTTTTTACGTATTAAAACATTAGACACTTCTGCACGTAATTGTTCAGCGAGGTGAATGGTCGGAACAAAAATTAATAGTTGTCTTTCTTCCTTCTTTCTATTTTGTAACCAGTTCACAAATGATTTCGGAAGTAACTGTGCATCCAACTGTTTAGCTAAAGAATAATCACTAATGTGTTTAGGTACGGGAAGAGGATAGCCGTGGTACCGTATAGGTACGAAGCAATGGGGAAGTTGGTTAGTTGATAATTTATATTTAAGATTCTGTCGGGGTGTGGCGGTCAAATAAATTTTCGTACTTGAACGCTTTGCCGCTCGATTTGTAGCAAATTGTAGAGATTGATCATGGTGGTATGGAAATGCATCTATTTCATCAATGATAATAACATCAAATGCATTACTGAACCTTACTAATTGGTGTGTCGTTGAAATGATTAACTGCGATGTGCCTTCCCGATCACGGCTTTTTCCATATAATCCTTGAACGGGTATTTTCGCAAAAGCTCGTTGAATCCTTGGTAATAATTCTCTTACTACATCGGCCCTTGGCGTTGCAATACATACCCTTTTTCCTTGCGACAAGGCGAGTTCAATCCCTTTAAATAAAATCTCTGTTTTACCTGCACCAGTAACAGCCCAGACTAACTGCTCTGTTTGCTTTTTAACAGCTAATTTCACTTCATTTGCTGCTTGATTTTGTGCAAATGTTAATTCTCCTTTCCACGTACATGCTTGTTCATGTTTTTTCCAAGGATAGTTTGTTCCCGTCCACTCGTATAATTGTTCACACTTAGATACTCGGCCCATCATAATACAATTTCGGCAATAGGCATGGGTTATTCTACATTTGGCACAAGGAAAATAACCAATTAGGGATCGTTTTTCATTATTGCAACGTACACAACGTTTAGTAAATAGAGTCCTCACAAAACTGGCATGCGCTGTAAATAATTGTCTTTCTAATAATTTTGAAAAACATTCGTCATTAAGGTGGATTTCGTTTCGTAATAGGAGTTTCCCATCATACTTTTGTGCGAGGTTTATATGATTGTTACTCTTTGATGGAGGATCTGGGGGGCCTGGAGATTCCGGGGAATGCTCTATTCCCCGGGTACATATGTGAATTAATTTAGTCAACCATAGCTTTTTATACTTTTTCATTTGAAATATAATAACTTTTATAGTTTGTACCATGAAACTCCAATAGACCCCTCCCCTAAATGCGTTCCAATTACCGGACCAAAGTGGCTAATTATCGTTTCTATATCAGGGTATTTTTCCTGAAACTCTTCACATAATTTAATTGCTGCTGATTCATTATTGGCATGAATAAACACAACTTTTTTAACACGTTTCGTTTGCACATCATCTTCTAGCATTTTCATAATACGATTTATTGCCCGCTTTCTCGTTCGGACTTTTTCATAAGGTAAAATGGTACCTTCAAGCATATGTAAAATCGGCTTGATGTTTAGTAGACTACCTAAAATGGCTTGAGCACCACTTAAACGTCCACCCCGCTGTAAATGACTTAAATCATCAACCATAAAGTAAGCACGTGTATTTTCTTTCATTCGATCTAATTCCGCAATAATTGCTGCAACATCTTTTCCTTCATTCACTAATTCCGCGGCCCTAATAACGTAGAATCCTTGTGGCATTGCGCTTAATTCCGAGTCATAAGCGAACACTTGTAATTTTTCCATCATATTACCGGCGCTTTTAGCTGCTTCAAACGTACCACTTATTTTCTTTGATAAATGAATTGAAATGACAGCATCATATGATTTTTCTAATTGTTCGTATTGTTCAATAAATAGACCAATAGCAGGCTGTGAAGTTGTCGGCAATACTTTTGTTTCTTTTAATTTGTTGTAAAATTCCTCTGTAGTAATATCGATGTCCTCACTATATGTTTCATCCCCAAAGTTCACACTTAATGGGACGACATGAATATTAAGCTCCTTCACGATATCTTCAGGAATATATGCAGTACTATCTGTGACGACAGCAATTCTCATTGTTACTCACTCACCTTTACCTTTACTTAACCTCAACCCAACCGTTTTTAATCGCCTTTACAACTGCTTGCGTACGGTCATTCACTTTCATTTTTTGTAAAATATTACTTACATGGTTTTTGACCGTTTTCTCACTTATAACTAATGTTTCGGCAATCATACGATTACTTTGACCTTCAGAAAGCAACTGTAAAACTTGACACTCACGGCGGGTTAATAAGTGTAAAGGTTTACGGTACTCTATTTGATTTATTCCAGTTTGCGCTTTTTTATCTTCTACTAGTTTTCGATATTCTTGTACGAGGTTATGAGTTACTTTAGGGTGTAAATACGAGCCTCCCTCATAGACAACTTTGATCGCTTCTAGTAATGATTCCGTATCAATTTCTTTTAATAAATAACCTTGTGCACCTGATTGCAATGCGTGAGTGACATAATTTTCATCATCATGTATTGATAATATAATTACTTTTGTGCCCGGATAATTATTTAGCAAAGATTTCGTCGCTTCAATACCGTTGATTTCTGGCATATTAATATCCATTAACACGATGTCTGGACGATGGCTTTCAACTAACTCATTAACTTCCTTACCATCACCGCCCTCTGCAACTACTTCAAATGAGGATTCAAAACTTAAAATCCTCTTAACACCTTCACGAAATAACTTATGATCATCTATTAACGCAATCTTTATTGTCTCAGTAACCATATTTTTTTCCTCCATTTATTAGTTTATTTTATATAATTATACTACGTAAACCTTGTAAATCTACTATTCTACTGCGGCAACTTGCTCCTCATAAGGAATGACAACTTTAATCGTTGTTCCTTTATTTACTGCTGTTCTTATATTAAGTTTACCATCTAATAAATCAATCCGTTCCTTCATCCCTATAATACCATAAGAATCGGTTTGGTTTTTATTAGATAAGTCAAATCCAATCCCATCATCCTGAATTAACAGTGCGATTGAATTATCATGAATCTCAAGGATTACTTTTATTAGTGTGGCATTTGCATGTTTTATAGCATTTTGTAAGCCTTCTTGAATGAGACGAAATAAGGCAATCTCATAATGGGTTTGTAATCGCTTACGCTCTCCATGTAATGTTAATTGAATTTCAATATCGTTATATTTTGAAACAGTCGATATATGTTTTTTTATCGTTGGAAACAATCCTAAATCATCAAGTGCCATAGGGCGTAAATCATAAATGATTCTCCTCACTTCACTTAACGATTGTTGAATACTCTTCCTAAATGACTTCATTTCATCGAGTGCTTCTTCAACATTACCACTGCGGAAAACTAAATCGACAATTTCGGATCGTACTAAAATATTTGCTAAACTTTGTGCGGGGCCATCATGTATTTCCCGGGAAATTCGTTTTCTTTCTTGCTCCTGTGCTTCAATAATCTTAAGACCAATTTGTTGTTTTTCATGTGCTGACTTTAAGTATTCATTTACTTGGTGGAAATCCTCTTGTAAAAAGGAGGAAATGACCGATACTTTCCTACCCAAGTTATTGGCATGCTCAATAGTTTTTCCTAATTGAATTAGCCTTCTTTCTAACTCATCCCGTTTTTGGCGTAACGTTTGTTCTTCTCGTTGGACAATTGCAAGCTCAGTCTGTAAATAGTGGGTTCTTTCATAAACTTCACGAATTGCTTGTTCATTATGACTTCCGAATTGTTTACTAACTTCGGATAGCTTTTTTCTAGAAAGACGAACTTTTATGTCGAGCTCATCACTTTTGGCTATATGTTCCTTGACGAGTGTTTTTGTTATCACTAACTCCTCTTGTAACGACAGATACTCCTGTTCAGTTTGTTCACTTATATGTAATATTTCTTCCTGACTTTTTTCTACTACCTCAGTCATTCGATTTATGATATGATCTAATGATTTTTTATTCATAACTTTTTTACCACCGTATATTTAATATTTTGAAGTCCATTTTTCTATGGTATAATGATGCTCAATACGTTATATAAGGGAAGGTTATTAATGTCTCATTATTACACAATCAAAAAATCCGGTTATCATGAAGTAATTATCCAAAAATCACGATTTATCGGACATGTTAAGCGTGTCCAAAACGAAGGAGACGCACAACAATTTATTCAAGAAATTCAAAAAGAACATCATAGTGCTACCCATAATTGTTTTGCTTACATTATAGGCGATCATGATCAATTTCAAAAAGCCAATGACGACGGAGAGCCTAGTGGTACAGCTGGGATTCCCATGTTAGAAGTATTAAAAAGACTATCCCTAAAAAACACTGTTATCGTTATTACCCGGTACTTTGGCGGTATAAAGCTTGGTGCCGGTGGACTAATCAGGGCGTACAGTTCTGTCACGTCTGATACAATTAACCATATTGGAATCGTAAAAAGGGAACTTATGCAAGGATATGCTGTACAAATAGAATACCCCTTACTTGGAAGAGTTGAAAATCATCTTAAAGAGTCATCTTTTATTATTGAACATATTCATTACTTAGAAAACGTCGAAATTATTGTGTATGTTCCCATTGAGCAACAAGATGCCTTTAAAGCTGAATTAATAAACGTCACAAATGGACAAGCATTAATAAATGTAGATAAACAAAAGTATGTTGAAAAACAAATTGAAATTAATCATTGATTACGCTATATCTTCAATAAATAAATAAGATTCAATATCTAAGGACAATTTTACAATAATTTCATCGATTGTTATATGACTATTACTTTCTATTTCTTTAATTAAATTTTCTAATAAAATTTTCAATTTGATTTGATCCATGTTAACCACCTTAACTGTCTAAATTTACTTTTAATTAAAAATTGATATATTATTATAATCATATACAATTATCGTTATTTCGACAAGTTAAATTAATATCGCTACTTCTATTATATACTTTTATCAAAACGTTGTGACAAAAAGCTTTTAACATATATTGTTTTAATGACCGTCAAGCATACACATTTACATAAAATTAATTAACATCTATTTACGAATTGGATTACAACATGGTGGTGAATTATAATGCAACGCATGAAACTCATATTTTTATTTATTATCTTAATTTTGTTAACAAGCTGTTCATCGCAAGAACAAGTAAACCCTCAAGACATTTTACAAACATATGTAAACTTTTGGGAAGAACAACAATTCTCTGAAATGTACGACATGTTAACGACCGAAACTAAAGAAAGCTTCTCTACTAAAGATTTTGTCGATCGGTATGATAAAATTTACGAAGATTTACAAATTAAAAATGTCAATGTTACTATTGTTACAGACGAAAGTGAAACAGAAAAAACGACCTCTACCTATCCATTAGTAGTCACGATGGATAGTGTTGCTGGTCCAATTAAATTCAATTCAGATATTACATTAGAATCATTTGTCGATGAAGAAAATGATATTGACACTTGGCTAATTAATTGGAACCCAGGCTTAATTTTCCCGGATTTATTAGATGGAGGGAAAATTAAAGTTGAACAAACGGAACCGGAACGTGGAGTCATTCTAGATCGAAATGAAATGCCTTTAGCTATAAATGATGTCGCCTATGAAGTAGGTGTTGTACCAGAGCAATTTGTAAATAAAGAAAATGAAATTGAACAGCTCGCATCCTTATTACATTTATCAAAAAATAGCATAACCAATTCCATAGAAGCCGATTGGGTACAGCCGGGACATTTTGTTCCTTTACGAACCGTACCAAAATCGGATGAAAGTACGCTTTCTCAATTACAAAATATCCCTTCAGTAGTAACGAGAGAATCAACAGGAAGAATGTATCCTTCTTCAGATGCT
>Ga0079226_10001144_pt1 | contig 20114 bp, 18 predicted proteins | sample Poulit2014_FD_76345 | JGI IMG/M metagenome (GOLD analysis project Ga0079226, IMG submission 76345) | Agricultural soil microbial communities from Georgia to study Nitrogen management - Poultry litter 2014 | ecosystem: Environmental > Terrestrial > Soil > Agricultural land | place: USA: Georgia... | reverse complement strand
TTCGGTAATACTGTTGACTACGCTGCTGCCGTATTGGAGCATGCTCACGTCGCACTCATCCCCGGCGTGGATTTCGACTCGATAGACGGCGATCAATTCATCCGCATTTCCTTTGCCTCCGGCTACGACGCGGTGCAACAAGCCATCGAACGCATCGTGGAATTCAACGCCACCATCGGTTAGAGCCCCTAACCCAATACGTGGGGCAGTACAAAGAGGCCGAGGCAGGAAACCAACACCAAACCCAGCAGGTTGAACACCAAACCGGTGCGAACCATCTGCTGAATATTTACCGAACCAGTGCCATAGGCAATGGCATTGGGAATACTAGCCACCGGTAACATGAAGGCGCTCTGGCATGCTTGGGTCACCATAATGGCGATGACCACCGGATCCTGACCCAGTGATACCGCAATGCCGGCTACCAAGGGCACAAACGCGGTAATGCTGGCCATGGATGAGGTAAATTCCGTCAGCAATAGCATCAGCAACACCACGGCCGGGATGAGCACCCACACCGGTAACCCGCCCAGAGCAGTCAATGACTCACCGATCCAGGCCGAAAGCCCCGAGGACATAATCTGGGCCGAAAGGGCCAGACCACCACCAACCAGGATCATCGTGCCCCACGGTGTCCTATTGGCCGTATCCCAGTCCATCAGCATGATCCCGTCTTTGGGACGGGCCGGCAGAGTAAAGACTACGATGCCTGCGATCATCGCGATGACCGGGTCGGTGGCCCACGGATCATCAAACAGCACCGGCACGAAAACCCAGGACAAAGCCGTGGCAAGAAAGATCACCAACACCATGGTTTCACCGGCCGACATACGACCCAGTGAACGTAACTCGTCGACAATCAACGCTCGACCGCCAGGAAGCTCATCAATTTCAGGGCGCCACAACACCTTGGTAATAACGAACCAGCCCAGCGCCATAAAAATAATCCCCAGGGGGATACCGAACATCATCCACTGTAAAAAGGTAATCCGGTAATCAAAGTTCTCTTCGATATAGGCGACGACGAATACGTTGCCGGGGCTGGCCACAATCGTGCCGAAGGCACTAAGGGTTGCACTGTAGGCAATACCCAGCATCAAGCCGACACCGAACCGGGATTTCTTGGTGACTCCTTGTTGTGCTTCAACCAGGGACACCACCGACATTCCCAACGGAATCATCATCATGGCGGTGGCCGTATTGGATACCCACATACCCAATAGGGCCGTGGCAATCATCAAACCAGCCACCAGTCGGGTAGGACGAGTGCCCACCAGTAACACGATGCGCAGTGCTATCCGCCGGTGCAGATTCCAGCGTTGCATCCCCAGCGCCAACATAAAGCCACCCAGAAAGAGAAACAGGGTGTCATTGGCATAGGAACTAGCGACCTCGTCGATACCGGCAATACCAAACGCCGGGAACACTACCAGCGGCAACAGGGCAGTCACCGGGATCGGGACGGCCTCGGTCATCCACCAGGTGCCCATCAAAACAACCACCCCGGCAGTAATCCGGGCGGCAACGTTGAGCTCTGCAGGCAGCATCAGTGTTATGAACGCAGCCAGAATGAGCCCGCCCACCAGGCCGATATATCGTACCTTCTTGACCCGCGAGGCCACCGGGGCCTGCAGTTGGCCTTCACTGTAGTGTTCGGGGCGCTGTGCGGTCACGGTTGAACCTGTCTGATGCATATACACTCCTGGTTGAGATAGAGGTACCGGGCCTCCACGGCACTCGCACTACTTCACCATGAGTTCCAAACGTCTACGAGACTATTTCGCCTTGTCACAGCCTCGAGTCAGACTAAACACTGTCGAACAATTGGCTGACAATTCACTGGATTTCCGTGACAATCCGGATTACGAGACGGTAACCTAAATAGTGGACATGTTGTCGACAACCTTGAGAGGTGAACTTCATGGGTATTGAAGACAAAGCAGATGCTGCAAAAGACAAGGTGCAAGGCGGCGCTAAAAAAGCTGCCGGTGAAGCTACCGGTGACAAACAGACTAAAGGTGAAGGCCAAGGCCAGAACCTGCAAGGAAAGCTCAAAGACACCGCTGATCAGGTCAAAGATACTGCCAATGATCTTAAAGATCAGGCCAAAGGATTCACTGACGGCATGAAGAAAAAATAGGCCGCAGCACACAGACTATAGAAAGATACCCGGGGAGGCAGGATGCCGACCCGGGTTTCTTCTTGTCTAGGTCCGCTAGGCTGGTGCACACACAGTCATGGACGACACCGTAAAAGGAGCAACATGGTTGATATTAACGAACTTGCCCGCATTGGCAACGATCAATTCGCCCGATTAGATGAGGTCGCAGAATTTAGCGTCACCTCCAACACCGTGACACCAAACCAAGAATGGCCAGCGGCACAATACTCCGGAGATATGGGAGTACCCAATGGCCAAGACATTTCCCCACACATCGCCTGGTCTGGCGCCCCGGAAGGCACCAAATCTTATGCGGTAACCGTCTTTGACCCGGATGCCCCAACCGGTTCCGGCTTCTGGCACTGGTCGGTTGGCAATATTCCGGCAGACGTGACCGAATTGGCAGAAAATGCTGGCACTGAAGACGGTGCAGCTCTACCGGCAGGCTCTTTCCAACTCAAAAATGATGCCGGCGGCCGCGGTTTCATCGGTGCAGCCCCACCTCCAGGCCACGGTGCACACCGATACATCATCACCGTGCACGCACTGGGTGTAGAAAAACTCGACATCCCGGCTGATGCCTCCAACGCGTTTTTTGGTTTCAACCGCTACGGCAACACCCTGGGCCGGGCCACCCTGACGGTCTATGGGATTGTTGAAGACTAACAAAAACAGCTGACACGTGGGCGTCAGCTAGGCTAAGAGAGTGACTACACATCCTGCAGCCGTTGACGCCCACGGGGCCACCGTGGCCGACATGTTTGACCGTATCGCCGATCGGTATGACCTGATGAACCTGGTCATGACCTGGGGCCAAGAACCCCGGTTCATTCGCGATACGCTTTCTGCGGCAAAACTCGGCCAAGCACCGACCGTTCTGGATATCGCCACCGGCACCGGGGATCTCGCTTTTGAAGCAGCTCGCCAGCGCTACGGTGCCGACGTCTACGGTCTGGACATCTCCAATGAAATGCTAGAAATCGCTCGACGGCGCCCGGGCGGCGAAAATATTCGCTGGCAAACCGGGGACGCCATGGCGTTACCCTATGGTGACCAAACTTTTGATGCCGTCACCCACGGGTACCTGCTGCGTAATGTCACCGATATCGCAAAAACCCTTGCCGAACAGTACCGGGTGCTAAAACCCGGTGGGATGATGACGTGTTTGGAAATGTCACCGGCACCGCGCGATGTAGTCAAACCGTTTTCTACCGCCTACATCAAATACGTAGTACCCCGCTTGGCCAACGCAATTACACAAAATTCAGATGCCTACGAATACTTGTCACGGACTTCCCGCGGCTTCCACACCGCCGATCGGATCGAGGCCATGATGCAAGAAGCCGGTTTTGTGGCAACCGGCTATAAAACCTACATGTTTGGCACCATGGCGGTTCACTGGGCCCAAAAACCCTCCACTACATAGGGGGCGCATCAGGCGTTAGTGACCAGATCCTCAAGGCCTTCCAGATCATGAAATATTACGACGTCGTCATCGACCCGAATCAGACGATTCGCTTCCAACCGTGCCAGAGCTCTGCTCAATGACTCCGGGGTGGCCCCCAACAGCGAAGCAATATCCTTTTTACGCAGCGGAAGCCGCACCCGCCAGTGTGCTGTTGTCGTGTTCAGTAGCGGCTGTTGCAGCAGAAAATCCGCTAGCCGCACATCAAGACTCAGCGACGTAAATGTAAGGGCCCGTTCGGTCTGTGTTAGGCGTTCATTGAGGGTTTGCAACATGCCAATGGCAATATCCGGATACGCCTTGATGAGCTCAAAGACTTTATCGTGATCAAAAATACACAATTGTGCCTGCGTCAAGGCGGCCGCTTCGTCAACAGTGATATCGCCAGAAAGAAAAGTGTGTTCACCAAGCGTCTCGCCGGCTTCCACTACGCGTAATAAACGCTGCCGCCCGCTGGGCATAACACGGTTGAGTTTGACCTGGCCGGTGTGCACCACCGCAATCTGACCCGGCTGCTCACCGGCGTGATACAGGAATTCACCGGGCGAAAGCACCACGGGACGAGCAAGCGAGGCCACCAAATCTTGTTGCTGTTCTGTCAGGCCAGCAAAGATGGGCACCTGTCGTACACAGGTTGGCTCATGCTCGTGGGCTTGGTGCAGTGCCAGGGTACGCATAATCACAATGTACCGGCCCGAGATAATACACCCAACTTGATGAACGTCAAGGACACTGCCGTGGCGTTGCCATACCGTGAAGATACATCCTGAAACCGGGGATGAAGCTACAAACGGAGGAAACCATCATGGCTGCTACAACCAACACCCACACAATTTTGCGTGCCGAGGGCTTCTCTTGCCCATCGTGTGTCAACAAAATTGAAAAACGCATCGGCCGTCTCGAGGGCGTGAACAACGTTGACGTGCATTTCGCCAGCGCTCGCATTGAAATTGACCACGACGAAACTCAAATAGGCGTAGACGAACTCATCGATGCTGTCACCAAGACCGGTTATCAGGCTGCTCTGGCAACGTTCTGATCAAAGAAAGGCCTCAACGGTGCAACGTTTACAGCCGGTATTTTCCGGGGTACTAATTTTGCTGTCCTTTACCGTGCAATATGTGGCCGGCGGTGTCTGGGATGCCGTGCTCGGGCCACAGTGGTGGGTCGCTGCCGGCGAGCACGCCCACGGCTCCGGCCACAATTTTACGCTTGCCAACGCCTTCATGCTGACGGCAGCGTTGGTGGCCGGTTACGGTATCGTGATCAATGCTGTCCGCGCCTTGGCATCCAGGCTGGTCAGTATTGATCTACTTGTCTCGGTAGCTGCAATTGGTGCCATCGTCATTGGTAATTTCTGGGAAGCCGCGGCCGTGACCTTTCTGTTTGTGGTTGGTCACGGTCTGGAAGCTGCCACCATGAACAAAACCCGGTCAGCTCTAACGGCACTGATCGCGGTGGCACCGGACGTTGCAGTGGTGCTGCGCGAGGGGCAACAAGAACACATTCCCGCGCATCAGGTGCGTTCCGGTGAAATTGTGTTGGTAAAAAACGGTGCGAAAGTTCCGGTGGACGGAAAAGTGGTGGCCGGGACCGGGTCGATCGACGAGGCTTCGATTACCGGTGAATCCCTGCCGGTGACTAAGGTCGCATCCGACCAAGTATTTGCCGGCACCCTTTCGCGCGGCGGATTCTTGCAGGTGGAAGCCACCGGTGTTGGATCGGAGACCACCCTTGCACGGATTATCCATCGCGTAGAACAAGCTCAAGATGCCAAAGCAAAAACCCAAGCCTTCATCGACCGGTTTTCTACCTGGTATACCCCCGCCGTCTTCATCCTGGCCCTGCTCATCGGGATGATCACCCAGGATGCGGTATTGGCACTGACACTGTTAGTCATTGGTTGTCCAGGTGCCTTGGTTATTTCTATTCCCGTGGCAATTGTCGCCGGAATTGGTCGGGCCGCTCGTAACGGGATGCTCATCAAAGGTGGCGAATACTTGGAGACCGCAGCGAAAATCTCTGCTGTTGCCGTGGACAAGACCGGCACCCTGACCCAGGGCCGACCACAGCTCACCGATGTGCTCGTGTTAGACCCAACGGCCGATAGCACCGATGTGCTGGGTTGGGCCGCAGCCGCTGAAGCCGGTTCGGAGCATCCTTTGGCATCCTCGATTATCGAGGCGGCACAAGATCACCGGGTGGCACCGGAACAAATACCCGACGATGTCACACCGGTGCCGGGAAAGGGCATCGTAGCCAATATCAATGATCATCAGGTGCTTATCGGCAACTCCGCGCTGTTGGCACAGTACAGTATCTCCGATAAGGACGAGGCCGACCAAGCGGCACAGCAGTTGGCAGCAGACGGCAAAACCCCGATGATCGTCGTCGTCAACCACAGTGTCGTGGGCGTTATCGGTGTGGCAGATCGGATTCGACCTGATGCACCACTAATGGTCGCCCAACTGCATAATGCAGGTGTCAAAAAAGTGGTGATGCTCACCGGTGATACGCTGCCGGTAGCCGAAGCAGTGGGTCGTGCCACCGGAATCGATGAAATACATGCCGCGCTGTTGCCCGAAGATAAACTTGAAGCGGTAGCTCAGTTGCAGCGTGCAGGTCATACCGTGGCGATGGTAGGTGACGGGGTTAACGATGCTCCAGCCCTGGCAACCGCCGATATCGGAGTAGCCATGGGTGCGGCCGGCTCTGCCGTGGCCGTGGAAACCGCCGATATCGCCTTGATGGGCGACAACCTGGCGAAATTGCCGGAAGCGGTACGCCTTGCCAAGCGCACTGTAACCATCATGCACCAAAACATCGTCATCGCTTTGGCCACCGTAGTGGCCCTATTGGTGGGTGTATTCGCCGGCGGAGTGACCATGTCACTGGGCATGCTGGTCCATGAAGGCTCGGTCTTGGTGGTTATCTTCAATGCCATGCGACTGATGCGCGACGCCCAAGCCGTGCCGACGCAGTCCACACCGGACCGTGCTCTAGCCTCAACTGTTAAGGAACCGTATGTCCTGGACTCCTAAACCCCAGATAGAAACAGCCTATGGTTGCCAAGCTGCCGATGTGGCCACCATGCTGGGCACACGGGTGGATGCTGACGACCCAGATCGAGCAGTAATCGAACCATGGGCAAACAGCGTTTCCGGTCCGATTCTGGACGTCGGTTCTGGAACCGGCCGCTGGACGGGCCAACTTGCCAAACTTGGCCACACCATTGAGGGCCTGGAGCCGGTCGAAAAACTGGTAGCGCTGGCCCGCCAGGCCCATCCCACTCTGACGTTTCGCCGGGGATGGATCGACGGGCTCAGCGACGCCCAGAACAACTGGGCAGGTATTTTAGCTTGGTATGCCATCATCCACATAGGTCCAGAAGAACTGCCAAAAGCGCTGGTAGCGCTGCGCGCGGGCCTAGTCAATGGTGGGTCACTGTTGATGTCGTTCTTTTCGGGCCCATATGTCGAAGCTTTTGAACACCCAGTAACCACGGCGTATCGTTGGCCGATGCCGGTTATGATTCAGGCCCTGAAACGTGCCGGGTTTCAGGTAACACACCGATACGGGGGCCAACACAGTCCACACGCCTACATTATTGCCCGTGCAGCCTCGGGACAGTTCTAGTCGTCCCGAGGCGTTTTGATGCTTCAGTCGACAGCCCATGCCATCCGTGACTTCAAGATTTCTCTGGTGAGCCCGCCGGCTAGCTCGTGTGTCCCGTTGGTGGTAGCTAGGCACGGAGTGCTTGCACAACGATAAGCACGTTGTCTGTGATCTTGGTATGATGTTGATATGCCTCGCCGAACCACAGATTATCGGGGCCTCACCGAGCAAAGCCGGGTCAGATTGCTTCACGCGGTCCAGCGTGAACCTGCCCGTTGCCTCAAAGACCTCGCCGCTGAAGCAGATGTTCATATCAACACAGCCCGCGATCACTTACGTGTTTTAGAAACTGAAGGCTTTGTCTTTAGCGCACCCGTTGATACCGGAAGACGCGGTCGCCCGCCAATGGGCTATTGGCCGGTGCAGCGCAGCGAACACAGTCCTACAGCTCAGGAACGCGTCGAAGAAGCTGGCGCTCGCGGCGATCTACTACGCCGTATCGCACCAGAGACGACGTTTGCTTCCGCCCTGAGTCAAACAGCTCAACATCAACTCGATGTACTCTACGAGCACCTCGATGATGCCGGAATGGACCCGGCCATCGACAGTGAGAATCTGACCGTACAGGTTAAGCCCTGTATCTATCAGAACCTGCTGGATGCGGATTGTTCCGAGGTGTGTTCGGTGCATGCCAAGCTGGTACGTCAGCAATTGGAACACGTTGACGGCCCATTAAAGCTTCGACGGTTACACCCATTTACTACCCAGCACAGTTGCCTGCTCGTCTTGGACAGTACCGAAGAGCCTGCCTCAAAAGACCAAGAACCCGAGAATGAGGTCCCAGGTATTAGCGCTGACCAAAGCGATACGAACCTGGAAGCTTTCGCGCGAGCAGCCCGGCAACGGGTTGTTGAACATGCACCCGAATCATCGTGTCAGCTTCCCATGGGGGAGTAGTCGAACCATGAGCAGTGCGGTGATTGGTAGCCGCTGTCGTAGAACTCGATGATGCCTAACACCGCATAGATGTTGGTGTATTGCCAAGTCAAGCAGCGCTTCGCGCCAATCTGGGGCAATAAGAAGCAATGTCTGCTTTTGTTCGGGTGCCAGTATGCGCGGTGGTTTCGGCATGGTGAAGATCTTCTACTAGATCGCCGGGGCTGTCCCGATTTTCGTACTCTTGTTGCATCGTCGCTAAGCAATCTTCGAAATCACTTGTCGGGTGCTCTGTTAGCAACTATATTGTTTTAGCAGCAACGCAAATGTATTGTACATCACGTTATCTTCGCTTTGTGCAGGACAAACTGCACTCTCTATCTGAGATCGAGCTACTTACTCAGCATCAGCTGCCGTTATCTTTTCTTGTCCCTTTTTCTTAGGAGCCATTGTGGCCGATACGATCAACCCGTTCCGCAAGATTAGCCTCAGAGAAACTCGTTTAGTCACCATTATCGCCTTCATGGCTTGGGCCATAGCGGTTTATGATTATATTTTGTTCGGCACATTATTGCCGAGAATTGAAGAAAGTTTTGGTTGGGATTCCAGTACGGCGCTGCTTATCTCAACCCTGGTGAGTATAGGTGTTTTTGCCGTCATCATCCTTTTCGGCCCGCTCATCGACAGGCTCGGCCGGCGAAAGGGCATGATGGCTTCAGTCGGCGGATCAGCAGTAGCCGGCGGGTCCAGTGCGTTGGCCATTGGACCGGCAAGCTTAGTTGGTATCCGAGCACTATCTGGTGTGGCCTTAGCCGAACAGTCCGTGAATGCAACCTACCTCAACGAGGTGTATGCCTTATCGGATGATAAAACCGTAAAGAAAAATCAGGGACTAATGTATGCGTTTGTCCAAACAGGCTGGCCAGTCGGGGCATTGATGGCCGCAGGGTTTGTCACCTTGGTTACCACCTGGTTTGGTGCCGAAAGCTGGCGCATTGCCTTCGTTATCTCCATTATCCCGGCCGCCATCGTTTTCGCCCTGATCTACTTCTTCCTCAAAGAGACTCCACAGTTTGTGGCAATGAAGAAAATGAAAGCCTTGCAAAAGGCCGGAGATGTTGCTGCCGCCCAAAAGATTTCGGCAGAGACCGGTTTGCAAATCAGTACTGAGGCTCCGCTTCGTACGATTTTTAATCGTACTCACCGGCGCAACACCGTGGTGCTTGCCGTCGCTTGGATTCTTAACTGGATGGGTATCCAAACATTCTCCGTCCTCGGCACGACAGTCTTGGAAAGCGGTAAGGGAGTTGATGCTTCAAGCGCCTTGCTGATGATCATCATCGCCAACATCGTCGGGGCACTGGGTTATGTGACTCACGGTTGGTTGGGTGATCGTTTTGGTCGAAAAAATGTGATCGTCATCGGCTGGCTCATCGCCGGTGTCGCATTTACCACCATGATGCTGGGACCAAGTAATGCGGCCTTTGTACTGCCAATGTATATGGTCGGCCTATTTTTCTTGCTGGGACCGTATGCGGCAATCATGTACTTCCAAGCCGAGTGTTTCCGTTCGGATTGTCGCGGTACAGGCTCAGCGTTTATCGTGTCGATGAGCCAGCCCGGAGCCGTTGTGGGTGGTTTTATCCTCACCGCGCTGGTAACCGCCAACTTTGGGTTGACCAATGCGACCATTGTTATCGCTTTGGGCGGCGTATTGGTGTCCGGTGTAGTGATGATGCTGGCTCGTCCTGTCAAAACCAAGCGGCAGCAGGAAGTGTCTCAGCTTCAGCCATCCACTACCCAGTTTGCACCGGAGCTCTAAAGAGTTTTAATCGACAGCCCCCGGCTGCACTGCTTAAAGTGGACGCTATGGCATAGCAAGCACAAAAGGAGCAGACTGGAAAGATGAGCAATATACACAATGTCACTGTTTTCGGTACCGGCGTCCTTGGCTCGCAGATCATGATGCAGGCCGCTTATCACGGGAAGAAGGTGATCGGCTACGACATTGAACAAGAGCTGCTCGATGAATTACCGCAGCGTTGGGAATGGATTCGGTCTGGTTACCAGCAAGACCTGGGAGACGAAGAACAAGGATACGATGCCGAGCGGTTCGAGCAGGCTATCGCCAATATATCTACCACGACGCAAGTTGCCGAAGCGCTCGAGGATTGCGACCTAGTGATCGAGGCTGTTCCCGAAAACATAGAAATCAAGAAAACTGTGTGGTCCCAAATCGGTGACGCGGCACCACAGAAAACTATTTTCTGTACGAATACTTCCTCACTGCGCCCCTCAGATTTTGCTGAGGCCACCGGGCGCAAAAACCGCTTCCTTGCATTGCATTTCGCTAATGAGGTCTGGAAATACAACACCGGTGAGGTAATGCCTACCCAATTTACCGATGACGAAACGTTTAATACCGTCTTGGAGTTTGCCTCCGAGATCGGTCTGGTGCCCATTCCGGTTCGCAAGGAAACTCCAGGCTACCTATTGAACTCGCTGCTGATCCCATTTCTGGATGCCGGAGCTAAGCTCTACGTCAACGGCGTGGCAAACCCCCAAGAGATCGATAAGACGTGGCGCACCGCAACCGGGGCACCCAACGGGCCCTTCGAAATTTATGATGTCGTCGGTTTTAACGTAGCGTACAACATCTCCAAGAATTCCGATGACCCAGACCTGAGGGCCTTTGCCGAAGTGCTGAAAACCGGAATCGATGCCGGACGTGCCGGAATCGCCAATGGTGCAGGTTTCTACACGTATGACAGCAAGGGCAATAATACCGGTGTGGTCAAAGAAATGCAGATCCACAATCTAGCCGAAATTAGCACCGACAACGCCAGCACAGTGTTTACGGAGGGTGAGGATGCTTAGCACACAGATCCACTTAGTCTCGCGCCCACAGGGCAAGGTTAGTCACGATAACTTTGAAACCGTCGAAGTTAACTTGCCGGCTTTAGGCGCTGACGAAGTACGAGTACGCAACGAGTTCATTTCAGTAGACCCGTATATGCGGGGACGAATGAACGAAGGTAAAAGCTATGTGGAACCGTTCGAACTCAACCAAGTGATGGACGGTGGTGCGGTTGGCCGCGTCGTCGAGTCCAAGGCAGCTAAACTGCCCGAGGGCTCATTAGTACAGCACATGTTGGGCTGGCGGGATGTAGCCCAGGGCCCGGCCAAAGCATTCCGTGCAATCCAGGAAGTCTCGGATGCTATTCCGTCATCATTATATCTGGGGCTTCTTGGCATGCCCGGCATGACCGCTTACACCGGGCTGACTCGCATCGGTACTATTCAAGAAGGCGATAACGTATTTATTTCGGGTGCCGCCGGAGCTGTAGGTAGTGCCGCCGGCCAGTTTGCGCGGCTATTGGGAGCCAACAAAATTTACGGCTCTGCCGGTGGTTCCGAGAAGTGTCAGCTGCTGACCAGTAAGTACGGGTTCGATCAAGCCATCGATTACAAAGCTGCCCCAATTCGGCAACAGGTCAATGAGATTATTGGTGACGATGGCGCCGACCTCTACTACGATAATGTCGGCGGGGATCATCTCGAGGCCGCCATTGATGTCTTGGCCAGGTTTGGTCGGATCATCGCCTGCGGGGTGATCTCTGAAATGAATAGTGCCGGGGCACCACAGCCGGGACCGGATAACATGAGCAACTTTGTAACCCAGTCATTGCGGATGCAGGGTTTCACCGTCGGTGAGCATATTGCAGAGGTTGCCGGTGAGTTCCAGCAGACCGCTGGGCAGTGGTTTGCCGATGGCAAATTAGAATATGACGAGACCGTCGTGGACGGCCTGGATCACGCCGTGGATGCGTTCCAGGGGTTGTTCGAGTCGCAGAACACCGGCAAAATGGTGGTGCGAATTTAACGGTTGTCGGGGCTATAGCTCAGTTGGTAGAGCGCTTCGTTCGCAACGAAGAGGTCAGGGGTTCGAATCCCCTTAGCTCCACTTTTGTCTTGAGCCTAATTGTCGCTGTAGACCGGAAAAACACTATGCTCGCCGTAATCTACGTCTTCCAGTTTGCGCAGCGCAGCCATATCCTCGTCGGAGATTTGGAAGTCTACTTGCGCGTTGGAGCGCATATGGTCCGGATTTGCGGTCTTGGGCAGGGAGACAGTGCCCAACTGCAACGTGTACCGAATACACAACTGGGGTACTGATACTCCATAGTGGTCTGCCAGGGCTTGAAGCTGTGGGTTTTGCAGAATCGCACCGTGGGCGATGGGCGAGTAGGCCTGTACTAGGATGTCTTTGCTCTGACAGTAGGTAATCAGCTCGCTAGGAGTATTGCCGGCGTGGACAAGTATTTGATTTACCTGCGGTGCAACCGTACACGAGTCTAGAATTTGTTCCAGATCGCGCTGCTGGAAATTGGAGACGCCGATAGCGCGGATCTTGCCGGCCTGATGGGCTTCTTCTAGTGCTCGCCAGGCGGCCTGGTTTCCTGCAGCGTAGTCGCCGCCACGAAAGTCGTCCCAGGGCTGCGGGCTGTGGATAAGCATTAGGTCGATGTAGTCAATATTCAGGGTGGCCAGTGACTCGTTGATGGCCTCGACCGCGTTCTCGTAGTCTTTGATCTCAGCGGCCAGTTTCGTTGACACGAAAAGCTCCGTACGGGACACGCCCGAGCTACGCACACCCTCACCAACTCCGCGCTCGTTACCATAGGCCTGCGCAGTGTCGATGTTTCGATAGCCGATTTGGGTGGCGGTACGGACGGCCTCGGCGGCATCATCGTCGTCAATGAACCAGGTGCCTAACCCCAACTTGGGGATCTCCACACCATTGGCCAGAGTATAGGTTTGGTTGAAGATAGTCATCTGTGTGCTCCTTTCTGGATTACCTTCACGCTAAACCTCATGGCCGGTTGACACCAGACCTTATAAGGACACGCTCCAATACAGCAGACTGTGTTCTTACTCTCAGCTGGAATACAGTGCCGAACCAACCGCGTTGTACGTGTGTCGTGCCAAAGGCCAAAAACCTTAGTATCAGATTCCGCTAAGGAGAGCGCATGAGTAATGCAACAATCCATCGAGCCAAAAATCGGTTACCGCTGTATCAGACGAACCCACATATTGGCAGGGTAGTGATCATCCTTGCCCTGGGCACGTTTGCTATCGGGGTCACCGAATTTGCCATGATGGGGCTAATGCAGGAGGCGGTTGCCGATTTGGGCGTACCGCTGCCCAGCGGAGGCCAGCTGGTTAGCGCCTATGCGATGGGTGCCGTTATCGGCGGGCCGATCCTGTCGATTCTTTGTGCCAAGGTCGAGCGTCGACGTCTTTTGTTGATTCTGTTGGGGTTATTTGCTGTGGGGCATGTCATCTCTCTGATTGCGCCGAACCTGCAGACTTTGATTGCCGGTCGTTTTCTGTCCGGAATCCCGCACGGAGCGTATATTGCTACGGCTGCTTTGCTTGTGGGTGGGTTGGTCAATCCGGGCAAACGTGCTCAGGCGGTTTCATGGATCTTGGCGGGACTAACGGTTGCCAACGTTGTCGGAGTGCCGGCTGTCACCTGGCTGGGGCAACTGGCGGGCTGGCGTTGGATGTTCGGTATCGCGTTGATCGTTGCGGTTGTCACCTTGGTTTCAACACTGCTGTGGGTTCCGCAGCAGCAGCCGCCGGCCACCAGTTCGATACGCACGGAGTTCTCCGGTCTGGCATCCGGACGTCTGTGGGCGGCCATATTGCTGGCCGTACTGGGGTTTTCAGGGATGTTCGCGCTCTATGCCTACGTTTCACCTGTTTTGACTCAGGTTGCTGGTTTGCCTGAAGCTGCCTTGCCTTTTGTGCTTGGGCTATACGGTGTTGGCATGGTTATCGGCACGTTTATCGGTGGCTGGGCTGCGGACCGGTCCGTGCTGGGCACCATTTTTGGGGGACTCATCATGCTATTTGCATCGCTTGCGCTCTTTGCGGTGACCGCACATATCTTGCCACTGGCAATTGTGTTTCTGGTCTTCGTCGGCATTAGCGGCACAGCATTATCACCAGCAATGCAGACCCATCTTGTGGATTGCACACCACATGCGCCACAGTTGTCGTCAGCACTGAATCATTCGGCGTTTAACCTTGCCAATGCCTTCGGAGCATGGGCAGGCGGAATCCTGTTGTCGCAGGGCTGGGGACTTAGGGCGCCATCAGCTTTGGGAGCAACCACCGCATTGCTCGGTGCTGTAGCTATTGGTGTTTTTCTTTTATTGTCTTTTGTGCGTCGTCGCAAGTCCAGCGCGTTAAGTTCAACGACGAGCACGTTCAGCGAAGACGTCTAATGCAAGGATAGTATTGACGCTGAGTTGGCCGGCCAGCTCGAGGGGCTGCCTCCAGAGTAGATAGTGGATGGCAACAAGGCTCAGTCATGGTTTTGCGGTCTGCGTCGCAGCATCCCTTGCAACCGGTCAGCAGCAGATTTGGCACTGGTTGCAATATTTGTGGAGACTCGGTTCAGCCACGTTTGGCGCTGGGTGGTATCAACAATCGTTGCTTCGGTGGCGTCCTGTTCCATCACACTGCGAGCATCCTCAGTAGCCACACCCGCATAACGCATAATGTCGTGAGCCAGCACCCGGGTCACGCGCGTGGCAGTGTCAGCCGGATCCTCCAAAGGGACTTCAAGACTGCGTAAATGTTCCAAAAGCACCGGGACGTCATCTACTACGCTCTGCCGAAGAGTTCGGTCGCCCGGAGCCGGTGCCAGCCGCCCCAACAGCCTAGCCAAGGCGTCCAGCGGTTCGCTTAACCGTTGTTGTTGCCCGCGATCGCCCTCAAGCCCAAGCCGGACTGCCATGACACTGCCGTCACCTAATAAATCGAGGAACCAGGCATTCTCGTTTTCGGCAACCACGGGTTCGGCACTGCCGCGTCGGGTCAGGGTGTGGCGGGTGACTCGGCGGCTGCGTTGCCTGGCATCGTAGATATCGGAGAGTCTATCGCGGGTGCGGCGCAGGTTGGCCAGTGCAGCACGCCCAGCATTGTCGTCGTTATCGTGCATCGCATCTGCGGCCCAGTGCAAACCCTGACTCAGCGCAGTCAAAGCATCTGCTTCGGCTCGGCGCAATAGGCGCAGTGGGTTCGGCGTGAAGAGCACCTGGGTGAATACCAGCGCGACTCCGGCGCCAACCAGGGCATCGGCCAAGCGTTCCCAACCAGTACTGCCCCCAACCACCGAAATAGTCAGGACCGCTGAGGCCGCCGCCTGGGCGATCGTCAGTCGAGAGCCACCAGCCACGGTAGCCACCGCAATGGCAAGTAAGGTGGCAATCCCTAAGGCTGCCACCTGGTTGCCCACCACTAACAACGCCAACTCACCGATGATGATCCCGGTGAAGACGCCCAATAAGAGTTTCAGCGCGTTAAACCCGCGATCACCAACGTCGGTATTCAACGATACGATGGCGGCAATCGGGGCGAAAAATACACCCTGGTGATCCCCAATCCACCGGGCAATGACAAAGGCTATGACTGCCGCAGCGGCGCGCTGCAAAATCGGCCATCCCTCGCGGCGCAGGCGTTGTACCATTCGATCTCGAAGTCGCGTCTGAGACATCCTCGCCCATCTTTCGTCCTGGCTTGGTCTCGGTATTTCTATCACTCGACAGTACGGCCACCACCGGGAGGTGTCTACCAATGCCGTAAGTGACACCGCGTAGCCGAAACCGTCCTAAGTGCGTAACATGACCCGATACGAAGCAGCGCCAAAATTGCCATCATAACCAGCAGGAAGTGATCGTATGCGGGCAGCACAATGCACCGATCCCATCGCTTATCACGGGGAAGGACCGGTATGGTCGGCTACCTGGGGCGGATTGCGCTGGGTGGATATGCTGGCCGGAGACATTTTGTCATTGACCCCAGACGGCCACGTGCAGCGTCGCCACGTAGCAACCGTAGCCGCAGCGCTTCGGCCGCGCATCGGCGGCGGTGCGGTCATCGGTATTGAACGTGGGTTTCTATTAGAAGATGCCGACGGCACGGCTACCAAAACCATCCAGGTGTGGGACGATCCAAGCATCCGAATGAACGACGGCGGATGTGACCCGGACGGCCGGTTTTATTGTGGTTCCATGGGCTATGACCAGCGGCCCGGTGTGGCCGGCTTATACCGGTTAGACCCTGATCTGTCAGTGCACCCGGTATTGCACGACGTCACCATTTCCAACGGTTTAGAGTGGAACCCAGATGGCACCCTGGCCTACTTTGTTGATACGTATACCCATCGCATCGATGTTTTTGATTACCAGCCAAATACGGGGCTGACAAACCGTCGTGCACTGGTGGTACTCGCCGAAGACGAAGCCCCCGATGGACTAACAGTCGATAGTGCCAACGGGATATGGGTGGCCATCAATGGTGCCGGCCAGGTGCGGCGTTATACCCCTCATGGTCACCTAGACGAGGTCATCGAGGTTGATGCCCGCCAGGTGACGGCATGTACCTTCGGTGGGCCTAATCTGGACCAGTTATATATCACCACATCCCGGGAGAACCTGGCCGACGACGACGATCCGCTGGCAGGTTCGCTCTTTGTGGCTGATACTCAAATCTCTGGCATACCGGTGCGTGAATTCGCTGGCTAACGAAGTGGTCAGGGGATATCCCTTGACATTGGGTGACCTAAACATAAGGGTGTGAGACACGACTACTCCTAACGTCAAGTATGGGAAGAGGCATAATGAACGCCACTTCAAATACCGCACCACAAACGTTATTGATTCTAGGTGCCAGCGGAGATCTGACCGCTCGACTACTGTTACCGGGGCTGGGCGCATTATTGTCTTCCGGTAAGCTCAACGGCCTGCAACTGATTGGCAGTGACGTCAAAGATTGGGACACTTCACGCTGGCGCGAACAAGTTGCTGAATCTTTTGACCAGACTGATGCCAGCGGCCAATCCGTGGACACCGTGCTGGATGCCACCACCTATCTGCAGGCGGATGTGACCACACAAGATGACTGGCGGGCATTATTGGAAGCCTGCCAGGGCCAAATTGTCATCTATTTCGCGTTACCGCCGGCCATTACCGTAACGGCATGCCAAGTTTTGGAAACTCTCGGGCTGCCGGACGATACCAGGCTGATGATTGAAAAACCGTTCGGTAGCGATACCGACAGTGCCGCAGAACTCAACGAACTGGTCAACCGGCTCGTACCGGAAGACCAGGTGCATCGCATCGATCATTTCGTGGCCATGCCAACCGTGCTCAACGTATTGGGCGTACGTTTTGCTAACCGGATGGTAGAACCGGTGTTGAACAACGAACACGTCGAAAGTGTAGACATTGTCTTCGACGAGACGCTGACACTGGAGGGTCGGGCTGATTTCTATGACGCCACCGGCGCACTGGTGGATATGATTCAAAGCCACATGCTTGAGGTGCTGGCTTTATTCGCCATGGACCCGGTGCCCGGCATTGATGCCGAAAATGTGCGTGACGGCAAAGCCCAAGTGCTACGTTCAACCCACATCTGGGCTGATGATCCGGTGAAGTATAGTCGCAGGGCGCGCTATACGGCCGGACAAATTGGTAACCGGAAGGTGCCATCCTATGTCAACGAAGAAGGCATCGACACCTCACGTGACACCGAGACACTAGCCGAAGTCGTGCTCGCCGTTGATACCTGGCGCTGGTCGGGTGTGCCGTTTCGCGTCCGATCTGGCAAAGCTCTCGGTACACCGCGCGCTGAGATTGCCGTAACGTTCAAAGACCCTCCGCAGGTGCCAACGGGCATCACCGGGCAGCCACAACCAAACCGGTTACGTATCGGAATCGCGCTGGAAACTCATGAACTGGCATTCGATCTCAATATGACCGGGCCTGGCGATCCATTCAGCATCGATCCGGTCAGTCTGACCGGCACATTCGGTGCCGGAGAACTACCGCCGTATGGTGAAGTGTTCAAATCCGTACTGCTGGATAACTCGGCAATGCTATCGGTCCGCGGAGACATGGTGGTCCAATGCTGGCGCATCATCGAGCCCGTCCAGCAAGCTTGGCAAGACAACTTGGTCCCGTTGAAGGACTACCCGGCCGGTAGCGAAGGTCCCACCGGCTGGCCGCTAACCGGTCTACCCGATCAACCACCGCAGGGAGAATGAGCCCATGACCAATGATGCCATTTCTGCTGTTTCCGAGAACATCCCCAAAAAAGGCCTTCGGAAAGTACGCGGTTGGGGCCTGTGGATCAACCTGGCGACCTTCTTGATTGGTTACGCCACCGGAGTCATCGCCGGGGCATTACTGTATGTCCGAGACGACATAAACCTCAGCAACACACAACAGGGTCTGGCCACCAGTATCTTATTACTGGGTGCGATGGCGGCAGCCATGGTCACCGGTGGGCTGGCGGAAAAATTCGGCCGAAAAATTTTGCTTGGCGTCGCCGGGGTGCTTTTCGCCGTCGGTTTTGCGCTCGCAGCTCTTGCTCCGGGGTTCTGGTTGCTGATTCTTGGCCGACTTATTGCGGGGCTGGGAGTCGGTGTTGGTTCGGCTCTGGTACCGACATACCTCGGTGAGATCTCCCCGGTGCAGATTCGCGGCTGGATGCTGACACTAAACCAGTTGATGCAAACCGTGGGGATGCTGGTCGCCTATGTAGTCAATCTGATATTTGCGGCCAACGGCAATTGGCGGGCCATGTTCTGGGTGGGCGCCGTGCCAGCTGTGGTGCTGGCGGTGATTGCCACCAGGCTGCCGGAATCTCCCACTTGGTTGATCAACCAAGGCCGAACGGATGCAGCCAAGAAGATGCTCACCACGGTTGCCGGTGCACAACGTGCCGATGAAGTAGTGGCCCGTCACCAGCACAAAACACACGAACAACAAGACCGCGGGGACTCCACACCAGAGTCTGCCGGCTGGCGTGGGCTGTTAACCCCTCGAGTTCGCCCGGGTCTGGTCATAGGCATTGGACTGGCCATTTTGCAGCAGATCGTGGGCATAAATACGGTGCTGTATTTCGCGCCAACCATTATGGAACAAACCGCCTTGAGCGCTTCGAATTCCATTATCTATTCGGTCATTATTGGTGCGGTCAATCTTGGTATGACGATCGTCTCGTTGCGGTTGATCGACCGTGCTGGGCGTCGCCCATTGCTATTGGTCTCGCTGGCAGGAATGGGCATTTCGGTGGCGGTGCTAGGGGTGGCGTTTTTGGCCAACCTGAGCCCAATCATGATGCTGATCTGCATGTTGGTCTATGTTTCGTCTTTTGCCATAGGCATGGGCCCAGTTTTCTGGGTGATTCTCGGCGAAATCTTCCCACCAGACAACCAAGCTGAAGGATCCGGTGCGGGCTCAACCATGAGCTGGTTGTCGAACTTCGCAGTCTCGACGGCGTTTCTGCCCTTGATCGGTGTGATAGGTACCGGTCCGGTATTCCTTATCTTCGCGGTCGTGTGTGTCTTTGGGCTGCTATTTGTCTACCGGCTGGTGCCAGAAACCAAAGGTCGGGATTTCGAAGAAATCGAACCCGACCTTCAGGCCCGATCTTTGGGGAAGAGCTCCAAAGTGTAATCTGGTCCCGCTAGGCAGGGTTGACTGCATGCAAGAGCGTATCGATTGCGATACTGCCGCTATCTTGTGGTCCCTCTGGATCCGTTGCGGTGTTTCGGGTGATCTGTTGTGCGGCCACGATCTGCAACGAGGTGGCGGAACGCAGCGTTTCTGGACTATACAGCACAGCCGAATCTTGCGGTCCACCAGTCCCCTGAGCGATGTTGTCTTTATCATGACCGATCACCAGCAGTGTCCCACCAGGAGCAACCCATTGTGAAGCACGCTGTATCACGGTGGCATTCATATCCTCGGCCAGGTGCAGGTACGTGATGGTCACTAAATCAAATATTTGGTTCGGGGACCACTGGGTCACGTCAGCCAATTGCCAATTAACCGAGACCTGCTGTGCATGAGCGTGCTC
>Ga0079226_10001143_pt1 | contig 20115 bp, 13 predicted proteins | sample Poulit2014_FD_76345 | JGI IMG/M metagenome (GOLD analysis project Ga0079226, IMG submission 76345) | Agricultural soil microbial communities from Georgia to study Nitrogen management - Poultry litter 2014 | ecosystem: Environmental > Terrestrial > Soil > Agricultural land | place: USA: Georgia... | reverse complement strand
GCGGGCCGCACCTTCCCCCCTCGCACCGGCCGCCGAGGCGGCGGCCGGGTCAATCGCGCGGCAGACCCAGCATGCGCTCGGCGATCACGTTCAGCTGCACCTCGGTGGTGCCGCCGTAGATGGTGGTCGCCCTTCCGGCCAGCAGCTGTTCGATGGCCTTGTCGCTGGGCTGGCCGGGCACCGCCGCCACCCCGGCCGGACCGAGCTGGTCGACCACGAACTCGGCGATCGACTGACCGATGCCCATCGCCAACAGTTTGCCGACCGAGGAGGTGGTCGAGGCGTCGGTGCCGGCGAGCTGCTGGAGTACCGCGCGCGAGCCGATCAGGTCGATCGCCTGACTGCGTGCGATCAGTTCGCCGAAACGGTGCCGGGCCACCGGGTCGAGGGGGCGGCCGGTGGCGAACTCGATCAGATCCGCATCGGTGGCGTAGGCCTCCATCTTCTGGCTCAGCGCCACCCGTTCGCCGGCGAGCGTGGTGCGGGCGACCTGCCAGCCCCGGTTCACCTCGCCGACCACGTGTGCGTCGGGGATGAACACCTCGTCCAAGAACACCTCGTTGAACAGTGCCGATCCGGTCATCTCGCGCAGCGGGCGGACCGTGATGCCCGGGGTGGCCATGTCGAGGACGAAATAGGTGATGCCGTCGTGTTTGGGCGCGGCCGGATCGGTGCGCGCGATGAGCATCGCCCATTCGGCGAACTGCGCCACCGAGGTCCAGATCTTCTGGCCCGTCACCTGCCAGCCGCCGTCGACCTTGACCGCCTTGGTGGTCAGCGAGGCCAGGTCCGAGCCCGCGCCGGGTTCGGAGAACAGCTGGCACCACACGGTCTCCCCGCGCAGGGTGGGCACGACCAGGTCGCGCTTCTGCTCCTCGGTGCCGTGCGCGACGATCGCCTGCACCGCCCAGTTGCCCATCAGCAGCTGCGGCATCTCGATGCCGGCCCGGTCGATCTGTTCGGCGATGACGATCTGCTCGAGCGGTCCGGCCCCGCGTCCGTAGGGGCGCGGCAGGTGCGGCAGCACCCAGCCGCCGTCGCCGAGGGCGGCGAGTCGATCGTCCTCGTCGTCGATCGCGGCGATCTCGGCGAGCTCCGCCGCGATCGGCGGGCGCAGCGCGTCGGCCTCATCGGGCAGATCGATCCGGGCCCCGCGCAGCGGCGCGGCCAGTGCGGAGGCGGCGACGCGTTCGATCCGGTCGGTGTGCGGACCGAGCGCGGCCCGGATGGCGAGCGCGCGCCGGTAGTACAGGTGTGCGTCGTGCTCCCAGGTGAAGCCGATGCCGCCGTGCACCTGGATGCACGACTCGGCGGCCTCGACGACCAGTTCGGGCACCAGTGCCGCGGCGACCTCCCCCGCCCGGTCCGCGCCCTCGTCGCCGGAGTCCAGGGCCGCGGCCGCGTCCCACACCGCAGCCCGGGCCTGTTCGAGCCCGACCCCCATCCGCGCGCAGGCGTGTTTGACCGCCTGGAAGGCGCCGATGGGCCGGCCGAACTGCACCCGGGTGCGGGAGTATTCGGACGCGGTGGCCGTGCACCAGGCCAGCACGCCGAGCGCTTCGGCCCCGTAGACGACTGAGGCGAGGGCGCGCACCCGCGCCGAGGCCACCGCGAGCACCCGGGCCGCGGGCACCGGCGCCTGATCGGCGACCAGGCGGCCGGCCCGGCGCAGCAGGTCCAGCCCGTCCTGCTCTGTGCAGGTGACCGCGTCGCCGGCGAGCACCGTCCACACGGTCTCGCCGGTGTCGGTCGTCGCCGGGGCGATCACCGACCGGGCCTGCGCCCCGCCGGGCACCGCCTCGATCGTGCCGGTGACGATCCAGCCGCCCGCCCCGTCCGCGGTAGCGGTCAGGCCCTGATCGAGGGTCACCGCGGCGGTCTCGGTACCGCCGAGCAGCCGGCCCAGCAGCCCGTCCGCCGTGGTGTCTGCGGCGCCGAGCACGGCTGCGGCCAGGATCGTCGGGATCGTGGGGCCGGGCACGGCGCGGCGCCCCAGCGCCTCGAGCGCGACGGCCGCGGCGAGCATCCCGCCGCCCGCCCCGCCGAGCGGTTCGGGCACGGCCAGGCCCATCAGGTCGTGGGCGACCAGATCGGCGTGGAAGCCGGGGACCTCGCCGGCCTCGCGCGCCTCCAGGGCTGCGCGCACCGCCTCGGCGGTGATGGTCTTGTCGGCCAGCCCGGCGACCGCGTCGGCCAGGTCGCGGTGCTCCGCCGACAGGCCCAGGCCCAGTTCGTAGTCGGTGCGTGCCACGGCGCTCACCCGATCCGCTCGGCGATGTCGGCGACCGTCCACGGCCCGTCGGTCTCGACCGGTTCGCCGCCCTGCCAGCCGATCAGTTCGGTGATCGCCCCGCCCTGGACGGCGAAGACCTTGCCGGTGACCGCGCAGTCGGCCGCGGCCAGGCGCACCACCAGCGGGGAGATGTTGGCCGGGTCGAAGGGGTCGAACTCCCCCTCGGGCACCTCGGCGGCGAACAGAGCACTCATCCCCGGGGTGGCCAGGGTGAGCCGGGTGCGCGCGATCGGGGCGATGGCGTTGACCCGCACCCCGTAACGTTCGAGCTCGTCGGCCCCGACCTGGGTCAGGGCGGCGATGCCGGCCTTGGCGGCGCCGTAGTTGCCCTGCCCGGCGTTGGGCATGAACGTCCCCGAGGCCGAGGCGGTGTTGATCACCGACGCGGTGACCTCGTCGCCGGCCTTGCTGCGCTCCTTCCAGTGCGCTGCCGCGTGGTGCAGCATCGCGGCGTGGCCCTTGAGGTGCACGTCGATCACCGCGTCCCACTGCTCCTCGGTCATCGAGGCCAGGAACGCATCGCGCAGGATCCCGGCGTTGTTGACCAGCACGTCGAGGCGACCGAATTCGGCTACCGCCTGGTCGATCAGACCGGCCGCCCCCGACCAGGCCGAGACCGAGTCGGTGTTGGCGCTCGCCCGCCCGCCGGCCGCCACGATCTCGCGGGCGACGTCGTGGGCCGGGCCGGAGTCGGCGCCGGTGCCGTCGTTGTCCCCGCCGAGGTCGTTGACCACGACGGCCGCACCTTCGGCGGCCAGTGCCAGGGCGTGTTCACGGCCGATGCCGCGGCCCGCGCCGGTGACGATCGCCACCCGTCCGTCCAGAGTTCCCATGATGGTGCTGTGTCCTTTCGACAGAAAGAGGTCCCGCGCCGCGCGCGGCTCAGAAGAGCGGGCGCGGCGGGTCGATGGTGATGCGCGGGGCTACCGGTCGGCGATCACGGCGAGCCCGTCGCGGATGACGGCCACGGCGCCGGCGTCCGGGTCGTCGACGATGGTCTCGTAGGCGTAGGTCCGTGCCCTGTCGGAGGAATACGGCCCCGGGTCGGCGTGCCAGGCCCGGGTGACGATCTCCTGTCCGGGCAGTACCGGCCGGGCGAAGCGGACCGCGAGTCGGCGCAGCCGCGCGGTGTCGCCGCCGGCGAGCTCGGTCAGCACCGCCCAGGAGGTGAACGCCATCGTGCACAGCCCGTGGTTGATGATCCCGGGCAGTCCGGCCATCCGCGCCAACTCGTCGTCGAGGTGGATCGGCACCGGATCGCCCGAGGCCGGTGCGTAGCGGAAGGTCTGGTCCTCGTCGATGCGCTGCACCGCGGTCAGCGCCGGTTCACTGCTGCGCAGCGCCTCGTCGAAGCCGTGCCCGGGCGCGTGCTCGCCCTCCCCGGGCCCGGCGTCGACGCCGCGGAAGAACGCGGTCAGATACTGCTCGTTGACCAGCTCTCCGGCCGCGTCCCGGGTCTCGGCGTAGACGGTGACGGTCGAGCCGGTCGCCAGGGACCGGTACCCGGTCGGTTTCGCACGCGCGGTGAGCCGGTCGCCGGGCCGGATGGGGCGGTGGAACCGGAAGTCCTGTTCGCCGTGGACCAGCCGCATCAGCAGCTCGACCGGTGCCACCTCGAGTGCCGCCGGGGCCATCGAGGTGAACACCGGCACCACCGCGAACACCGGCGGTGCCACGTCCCCGGCCCGGTGGGCGGGGATCGGATCGTTGGTCGCCGCCGCGTACTCGGCGATCCGCTCGGCGGTGACCTCGAAGACCTCCGGTTCGGTCCACTGCCCGAGCCCGGAGCCGTCGAAGGTCGCTTTCGCGGTGGTGTCGGTGCTCATCGCCGCCCCTTATCCGTAGAGCTCGGCGAACTTGGCCAGCGAGGTCTCCAGGTCGGCCTTGGCGTGCTTGGCCACGGCCTTACCGATCGGGCCGACGATCATCGTGCCTTTGAACTCGGCCTCGATCGCCGCGATCGCGGAGTCCGGTCCGTCGCCCTCGGACACCCGCAACACGAACTGCACCTTCACCCCGGCCATCCCCACGCCGGCGATGGTGACCATGTGCGGAGCGTCGACCTCGGTGACCTCCCAGTCGATCTTGTTGGCCATGCCCATCACCGAGACGACCTCGGTGAAGCGCACGCCGACCGCGACGTCGGTGGGCAGTTCGGATTTCCACCCCTGGTGGATGGTCAGCCAGTCCTCCCAGCGGGACAGGTCCGACAGCGCGTCCCAGGTCTTCTCGGGCGCCAGCGGCAGGGGTGCGGAGACGGAGACGGAAGCCATGACGGTTACTCCTTCGATAGATGTGTCGTGCAGAGGTCGGTGGTCCGGGCGCGGTCAGCGCTCGGCAGGTTGGAAGGCGGTGACGACCACGGCCCCGCCCAGGCCGATGTTGTGAGCGAGCGCGGCGCGCGCCCCACCCACCTGGCGGCCCTCGGCGTCGCCGCGCAGCTGCCAGGTCATCTCGGCGGTCTGGGCCAATCCGGTCGCGCCCAGGGGGTGACCCTTGGAGATCAGCCCGCCCGAGGGGTTGACCACCCAGCGTCCGCCGTAGGTGGTGGCGCCGTCGTCGACGAGCCGGCCGCCCTCGCCCTCGGCGCACAGCCCGAGCGCCTCGTAGGTGAGCAGCTCGTTGGTGGAGAAGCAGTCGTGCAGTTCGATCACGTCCAGATCGTCCGGACCGATCCCGGCCTGGGCGTAGACCTGTTCGGCCGCGGCCCGGGACATCTGTGCCCCCACCAGCGACAACGCGCTCTGGTCGGCGAAGGTCGACTCCATGTCGGTGACCATCGCCTGACCGGTGATCTCCACCGCGCGATCGGCCAGATCGCGGGCGGCCACGAAATCCTCGCCGGCCACGATCACCGCGGCCGCCCCGTCCGAGGTCGGCGAGCACTGCAGCTTGGTCAGCGGCCCGTGGATGGCACGCGATTCGGTGATCTGCTCGAGGGTGTAGACGTCGCGGAACTGGGCGTACGGGTTGTGCTCCGAGTGGCGGTGGTTCTTCACCGCGATCTGCGCGAACTGCTCGGCCGTGGTGCCGAACCGCTCCATGTGCTCCAACCCGGCCGCGCCGAACATGTAGGGCGCGGGCGGCATCGCGAACTCCTGCAGTTCGGCCAGCGCCAGCAGGTGCCGCATCAGCGGCTGTTCACGGTCGTCGTAGGTGGTGCCGAGCGAACCGGGCTGCATCTTCTCGAAGCCGAGCGCGAGTGCGCAGTCGACCGTGCCCCCGCGCACCGCCTGGGCGGCCAGGAACAGCGCCGAGGCCCCGGTGGAGCAGTTGTTGTTGACGTTGACCACCGGGATGCCGGTCAGGCCGAGCTCGTAGACCGCCCGCTGACCGGAGGTCGATTCGCCGTAGACGTAGCCGGCGTAGGCCTGGCCGACCTTCCGGTAGTCGATGCCGGCGTCGGCCAGGGCGGCCTGGCCGGCCTCCCGCGCCATCTCCGGGTAGTCCCATTCCCGTGCACCCGGTTTGACGAAGGGGGTCATCCCCACCCCGATCACGAAGACCCGTGCTGCCATGCGCTCGTCGATCCTTCCCACTCAAAGTTGGTGCGACACGTTGTCACAACAAGTTAAGTGAGACAGCACGTCTCGTCAACACCGGGCCGTCTACTGTGGGGGGCGTGTCCCGCTCAACCCGCTCCCGCGCCGACGACGACGGCGCCGGCTCCGCAGACCACGCAGCCGCCCCGCCGGCCACCGACGACAAGGGCTCCCGGCCCGGAACACGCGGCCGCACCGGCCCGCCGGACGGCCGGTCCACCCGCTGGGACGCGCACAAGGCCCGCCGGCGCGAACACATCCTGACCTCGGCGATCGCCGCGATCGACCGGGACGGTTCCGCGGTGGGGGTCGGCACCATCGCCGCGCAGGCCGACCTGCCGCGCTCGGTGGTCTACCGACACTTCGCCGACCGCGGCGACCTCGACGAGGCGATCCGCGCGCGCATCCTGACCGACCTGCTCGAGGTGCTCACCCCGGTGTTCACGCCCGCGGGCACCGTGCGCGAAGCGATCACCGAGGCGGTCGACACCTACCTGACGTGGATCTCCGACCATCCGCGACTGCACCAGTTCCTGTCCCTGGGGTCGGCGACCCGGCGCACCACCGACTCCAAGGCGGTCACCGGCACCAAGACGGCGCTGGCGGTGCGCCTGGGCGCGATCATCTCGACCGTGCTCACCAGCCACGGCGCCGACGACGACATCGCCGAGACGCTCGCCTTCGCGCTGATCGGCATGGTGGACGCCCCGGTCAACCGGTGGATCGCCCGGCCGGAGAAGAGCATCGGCGCGGACGGGCTCGGCGCGCTGCTCGGGCGCAGCATCTGGCTGCTGCTCGACGGCAACCTGCGCGCTCTCGGCGTGGAGATCTCACCGGACACCCCGGCGGCCGAGCTGTGGTGAACCGGGCCGCGGCGGCGCCCGGCCCGGCCGGTCAGTAGCGCTGCACCGACGCCCAGGCGGTGGTCAACAGCCGTCCCCGGTCGGTGGAGATGCGCGCCTCGACCAGCTCGATGCGCCGGCCGGCCCGCACCACATCGGCTTCGAAGCGGATGTCGGGACCGCTGACCTCGGGGGAGCGCACGAAGTCGGTGCGCAGATCCAGCACCCGGTACCGCTCTCCCGGATCGGTCGCGGTCTCGGCGGCCAGCCCGCACACCTGATCGGCCACCGCCAGCAGCACCCCGCCCTGCAGTGTGCCCATCGAGTTGGCCATCCACTCCTGCGGGGTGAACACCCCGGTCACCGAACCGGTGCGCACCAGCCGGACCTCCAGGCCCAGCAGGTCGGCCAGCGGGCCGCGCGGGATGTCGCCGAAGGCGATCGCCTGCACCACGTCCAGGCCCAGGCGCTCGGCCAGTTCGTCGCCCGACGGCCCGGTCTGCACGCCCGGCCCGGTCTCGACGTCCAGATCCTGCACCGGTGCGGTGGCCCCGGAATGGTCGACGGGACGTTCGACCACGACCCCGCGGGCGGAGACGGTCGCGCACACCGCACCCGCCGAGTCGCGCACCACACCGGAGGCCAGTCCGGTGCCCGCCTGCAGGTCCACATGCCGGCTGCGGCCCTGTGCCACGACCTCGTCGGCGTCGGGCAACGGCTGGGCGGCGTTGACGGTCAGCGAAGCGGCCACCGAGCGGCGCCCGCCGGGCAGCGCGGCGTACACGGTGCCGGCGATGGCGGTCTCGACCAGCACGCCGACCGAGGCCAGGGTCGATTGGCCCCGGTGGTCGTGGAAGCGTCGACCGAGCAGTTGCGCATAGGTCAGTCCGTCCGCCGCGTGGCTGTGCAGCCGCACTCCCAACGCGGTGTTGACTGGGTCGTCGAGCAGAGCCTTACCGTCCTGGGTCACACCCCCATTAAAGTCGGCGCCACCCGCCGCGGACGACCCGGGTCACCGGACGACCGTCCAAGTCGGACCGACGCGCCGCCCCGTCCCGGGCGGGGGATCAGTAGGAGTGCGACAGGGTCGCCTCGGCCAGCCCCCACGCGGCCGGGCACGGATCGGGGTGTCCGGTGACCCACCAGCCGACCACTCCGGCGCCCGGGGCCCGCACGGTCGCCCCGCAGGTCTGCGGGTCGTCCGGATCACGCATGACGTAGACGACCGCGCCGCCGATCTTCTCGTTGTCGACCGTGTAGCCCATCTGTTCGGCCGCCGACTTCTCGGTGCGCATCGAGCCGCGCTCGAACCAGTTCAGCGTCACCGACGCCTCCGGGCCGGCGCCGGCGACCTCCCAGCGGCACACCGCGCCGTGGAAGGTGTTGCGCACCCCGTCGACGCCGACGATCTGCGCGATGCGCTCGTCGGAGACGATCTCGCACTCCTCGAGCAGCCGCACGTACTCGGCCGCCTCGTCACGCTCCGCCGGTTCCGGATCGGCGGTGCCGGATCCGGACGCGCAACCGGTGAGCAGCAGTGCCGCGGCCAGCACCGCCGCCCCGCCGCCGGCACGCAGCCGCCGCCCACGCGCGGTCACCGCGCGCCCTCGACCGTGCCGGTGGCCAGCTCGGTGGCCGCCGCACACAGGTCCACACCCGGATACGCCCCGGCCACCGACCACAGGAAGAAGTCCTCCTCCACGCCCAGCGCCACCTCGCAGATCCATCCTTCGCCCTGGCGTGCGACATAGCCGTCGAAGTCCCCGATCGACAGCTCCTGCACCCGCCGGCCCGTCGCCTCGACCAGGGCACGTTCCCGTCCGATCGGGCTGCCCCGGTACCAGGTGAACGATGCGCCCTCCCCGGTACCCGGTGCACGCCAGTCGCAGCCGACCCCGGTGCGCACCTCGACCAGTGCCGGCCCCGGCAGCACGTCCGCGACCCGGTCGGCGGTGACCGATCCGCAGGCGCCGAGGAACGGGCCCGGCACGGCCGCATCGAACTCGCTGTGCCCGGCCTCCTCCTGCTCGGCGGGCGGCGCCTGGTCCGGGCTCGATCCACAACCGGCCACCAGCGCAGCGACGAGCAACGCCAGGGCCGCCGGCCGATACCGCGGCCGGCTCCGCGTCAGACGGTCACCGGTGTGCACGCGCGGACTGTATCAACCTAGTGGTCCGCCGCACCGTCGGTGGCGCCGACCGGCTCCGCCCCCACCGGGGTCGGGGTGACCACCTTGCGCGGCAGGAAGAACGCGGGGACCAGGGCGCAGGCGATCAGCACGGTCGCGACGATGAAGGTGTTGCCGAACGAGGTGCCCATCGACTCCTGGATCCCGGCGGCCACCTGCTGGATCTGCAGCTGCAGCTCTTGGGGCAGAGTCGCCGCGGTCTCCGGCGGCAGCAGCACCAGCGACTCGACCGGCATCTCGGCCAGCTGCTCGGGCGGCAGGGCCGCCAGTTCGGCGGCCGCATCGGCGGCGTCGACCGGGTCGGCCCCGTCGGCCGCGTCCTGCAGCCCCTTGCCGATCAGCTGCCCGGTCAGCACCACCGACATGGTCGCGGTGCCGATCGAACCGGCGGTCTGCTGGACGATGTTCATCAGCGTCGATCCGCGCGCGACCTTCTCATCGGTGAGCGTGGCCAGCGCGGCGGTCATCAACGGCATCATCGTCGCACCCATGCCCAGGCCCATGATGAACAGCGAGGACAGCAGGTAGGCGTAGGAGGTGTCACCGCCGACCCGGGTGAACATGCCCATGCCCACCGCGATCACGGTGAGGCCGACCAGCACGATCCGGCCCGGTCCGATGCGGTCGACCAGGCGGCCGGCGATCGGCATGGTGAGCATCGCGCCGATGCCCTGCGGGGCGACCAGCAGGCCGGCGGCCAGGGTGGTCTCCCCGCGCACCTGCATGAAGTAGCTGGGGATCAGCAGCCCGGTGCCCATGAACGCGATGATGAACACCGCCGTGGTGATCACTGCGAAGGTCAGCTGCCGGTTGCCGAACAGGCCCAGGTCGATCAGCGGGTTGCGGGCGCGCAGCGCGTGCAGCACGAACAGGGCCACCAGCGCCAGCCCGATCAGTCCGGGCACCAGCACGCGGGTGGCGGCCACGGTCTGGGTCTCCGGGATCGACGAGACGCCGAACAGGAACAGCGCCAGCCCCGGGGAGAGCAGCAGCATGCCGATCAGGTCGAACGATTCGCTCGGCTGCGGGCGGTCACCGGGCAGCACCAGGTAGGCCGCGACCAGGGCCAGCGCACCGATCGGCACGTTGATCAGGAAGATCCAGTGCCAGCTGGCGATCTCGATCAGCCAGCCGCCCAGGATCGGGCCGGCGATGGGCCCGAGCAGCATCGGGATGCCCAGCACCGCCATGACCCGGCCCATCCGGCGCGGGCCGGCCGCCCGGGTCATGATCGTCATGCCCAGCGGCATCAGCATGCCGCCGCCGAGCCCCTGCAGCACCCGGAAACCGATCAGCGATCCGAGGTCCCAGGCGAAACTGCAGGCCACCGAACCGAGGATGAACAGCACCAGCGCGGTGATGTAGAGCCGTTTGGTGCCGAACCGGTCCGCCGCCCACCCCGTCACCGGGATCACCGTGGCCAGGGCCAGGGTGTAGGCGGTCATCGTCCAGGCGACCGAGGCGTAGGACGCGCCGCCGAAGTCCTCCTGGAAGGTCGGGATCGCCACCGACACCACGGTCACGTCGAGGATCGACATGATCGCGCCGATCACGATCACCCCGGCGATCTTCAAGACCGTGGCGTCGAGCTTGTCCGGATCGGACTGCGGGGTGGCCGCGGGAGCGGGCGTGGGCGTCATCAGTGAGGTCTTTCCGTTTCCGAGCGAGGTCCGGGCGACCCGAGGATGCGGGAGCCCGCGAAGATCCGGTGCACATCCTGGCCGGGGCACCATCCCCGTCACGCTAGTCGGGACGCCGGACCTGTACAACGCGCGGCGTGATGATCTGCCCCACACCGCGCCGGCCGCCGCCCGCGCGGGGTCAGAACAGTCCGAGCCGGTGCGCCTCGGACACCGCCTCACCGGCCGAACCGGCGCCGAGTTTGCGGTAGGCCGTGCGCAGCTGCGACTTGACGGTGTTGCGCGAGATCTCGAGCCGGTCGGCCACCCCGGCCGGGGTCAGCCCGGCGCCCAGCAGGATCAGCATCTCCCGCTCGCGCGGGGTCAACGCGATCAGCGCCATCGCGTCCGGATAGATCTCCACGTCCGATTCCGCCGTCCACAGCGCACGCAGCTGCGGGTCCAACTCCGCCTCGTCCAGCAGCACCGCCCGATCGGCCCGCGACATGGTGAGCGTCGACCGCTCGAGGCCTTCCGCCGCGGCCGCCTCCCACAGCCGGTCCACCTCCACGGCCGCCTCGGCGATCCGGCCGCTGCGCACCGCGGCCGCCGCGACCAGCAGCCCGGCCTGCACCTGGACCGCCGGCACCGCGGACTCGCTCAGCACCTGCCGGGCCAGCATCTCCGCCCGGGGCGGGTCGCCGGCCAACAGGGCGACCCGCGCCCGGCACACCGTGTCGTCTCCGCCGTCGCCCTGATCGCCCAGCAGCACCAGCGCCTCATCCCCACGCCCGGCGGCGATCGACAGGCGCACCTGGGCCCGGTCGAGCATCCGGGTCGCCGCCACGTCGGGTTCGGGACGGCCGCCGCGGCGCTGGCGCACCCGCCGCAGCCGGTCGATCCCGGCCTCCGACCGACCGGCGAGCAGCTGGGCGTGGGCGCGGCCGTACTCGTGCACCCACCACATCTCCGGCAGCGTGGTGGCCACCTGGGCACGGGTCTCCGCCGCCGCCAACGCCTCCGGATCCATGCGCGCGACCGCGGTGAGCACCGAGGCCAGCAGACCCGGGTGTCGGGCCGCCGGATCCACCGCGCCGCGCCCGCCGGCGACGCTGTCGGCGGCGCGCCGCTCCGCCTCCGACCACCGGCAGGCCTGTTCGATGTCCGCGGCCATCGCGGCCAACAGGGCCAGCGCGCCCGCCGCGGTGGTGGCCACCGCCGCGGCACCGACCGCGACCCCACCGTTGTAGGACCGGGTCAGCAGCCGCTCCGCCCCCTCCGAGTCGCCCGCGCACAGTCGGGTCAGCCCCCACTGGCAGCTCAACAGATACGCCGCCCCGCCGAGCTCCGCCCGCTCCTCTTCGGTCGTGGCGTCCCAGACCCCGTCCAGCGCATCGGCCCAGGCGGTCGCCTCGGCCCACCGTCCGTCGGTGCGGGCCATGATCATCGCCAGCGTGCCGCGGCCGAGCGCATCGATCGTCTCCAACGGTTCCCCGTGCGCCCCGGCGAGCGCCGTGCCGACGCGCCGGATGCCGACCGGCTCGCGCCAGTCCTGCCTGCCGAGACCGGAATACATGGCCCGCATCGCCTGGGCGCGTCCGTCGGGGGCGACCACCGCCTCCGGCAGCGCCAGGATCGCGGTACGCAGCAGTTCCGGATCCGCCACCGCCACGTGCGGCCAGCGGGTGATCAGCACGTCACGCACCCGCTGCCAGTCCCCCAGCGCCACCGCCGCACGCAGCAGGACCGGGACGTCGTCACCGCCCTCGAGCAGGCGGAGCACCCGGCCGGCCACGGCCGCGACCGAGGCCGCCTGCGACCGGCGCACCATGTCCGTCCCGGCCCGGCGGGCGACCGGAGCCAGGGTGCGGGCGTCGTCGGCGCGGGCGAGGATCGCGAGTTGTTCACCGGCGCGTTGCGCGTGCACACCGGCGATCTGGTCGAAGACCGGACCGCCGATCCGTCCGGTGATCGCCGCGGCCACGGCCGCGTCGATGAACGTGTCCAGTTCCGGGTCTGCGGCCGCGGACGCGAGCATGGTGTCCTCGACCGCGGAGATCAGCGCCTCGCGTGCCACCGCGTCGTCGCCCGGTCCGGTGGACTGCTCGAACTGCCACAGCACCGGGGTCACGGCCCGGGCGAGCAGCGGATTGCCACCCACCTCGGCGTGCAGCCAGCCGAGCAGTTCGGGACGGGACGCCAGACCCGGCTGGACCTGGACGAACAGCTCGGCGGTCTCGCCCTGCGTCATCGCCAACGCCCTCGGCCCCACCAGCCGACGTTCGCCGACCATGTCGGCGCCGGCGAACCAGCCGGGGCTGCGCAGTTCGACGATCAGCCGCAGCCGCACATGGTCCACCGCGAGCGCGGCGAGCTGCTGCTCCATGCACGGATCGTCGACCCGATCGGGGTGGGCCAGGACCAGGGTCACATCGGGGCAGTCCGGGGCGCGCAGTCGCCGGGCGATGTCGGCCGGGCCGATCTCCGCATCGCCGCCGAGCCCCGGTCCGTCGCCGTCCGGCACGCCGGCGACGCCGAGGGCGGTGTCCACGGCCAGCCAGAACGCCGCCGGCCGGCGCCCCCGTTCGGGTGCGGGCACCCGTGCCACGACCGTCTCCGTCGTGCGCTCCCACTGGTCGATGACCGTGGATTTACCGGCACCGGCCGGGCCGTGCAGCACCGTCACGGTCACATCGTTGTCCAGTGCGCGGTACAGCCGCGGCCGCTGCAGGATCGAACGATCCACCCGGGGCGTCGACCCCATGACGATCACCCACCATCGCTCACCTGCGGGCCCCGTCCCGCAGTACCCCTGATCGTATGCCTGTACCGACGGGACCGCGCGCCGAGCGGTTACGGTGCGGGCATGGACCGCACTCTGCTGCTGTTGCGTCACGGACACGCCGCCGATCCGCTCGGCGTCGCCGATGTCGAGCGCCCGCTCTCCACAGCCGGCACCGCGCAGGCGCGCCGGCTCGGTGCCCGCCCGGGCGGGCACCGGGTCGATCGGGTGCTGTGCTCGCCGGCCCTGCGCACCCGGCAGACCCTCGACGCGGCCGGGGTGACGGCCCCGGCCGAGTTCCCGTCGGGGCTGTATCTGGCCGATCCGGACACCGTGCGCACCCTGGTCTCCGAGACCGACGAGACCGTGCGCACCCTGCTGGTGGTCGGACACTTCCCCGGGCTGCCGCAGGCGGCCGCGGAGCTGGATCCGGCGGGTGCGAGCGCCCACGGACTCGACGCCGGGCTGCCGCCGGCCGGGCTGATCGTGCTGCGGACCGCGGCCGACTGGTCGGCGCTCGCGCCCGGTGAGCCGCTGCCGGAGATCGCGGTCACCGCCGTACGCACCGACTGATCACCGCCTCGGCGCCCTGCACATGCGCCGGGCACCGGACCGCGCAAACGGCCGCGGGGCCCGAGCCGACCGGATGGTCTGCTCGGGCCCCGCGGCCTTCGTGTCGCCGGGTGCGACTACCGCATCAGCGGAAGTCGTCGGAGAACGGGAAGTCGTCCAACCGCACCGCGGCACCGGTGCTGTCGCCGAAGCCGGCGTCCGGGCTGTAGAAGCTGTCGTCGTAGGCCGGCACCGCGTATGCGGCGGCACGGGCCTCCTCGGTCGGCTCGACCTGGATGTGACGGTAACGGTTGATGCCGGTACCGGCCGGGATGAGCTTACCGATGATGACGTTCTCCTTCAGGCCCACCAGGGAGTCGCTGCGACGGTTGATCGCCGCATCGGTGAGCACCCGGGTGGTCTCCTGGAAGGAGGCCGACGACAGCCACGAGTCGGTCGCCAGCGAGGCCTTGGTGATGCCCATGAGCACCGGACGGCCCGCGGCCGGCTCGTTGCCCTCGCTGACCGCCTGGCGGTTGGCGTTGTCGAACTCGGCACGCTCGACCAGCGAGCCGGGCAGGAACTCCGTCGCGCCCGAATCGATGATCGTCACCCGCGACAGCATCTGGCGGACGATGACCTCGATGTGCTTGTCGTGGATCGACACGCCCTGCGCCCGGTAGACCTCCTGGACCTCGTGGACCAGGTGGACCTGCACGTCGCGCGGGCCCATGATCCGCAGCACCTCGTGCGGATCGGCCGCGCCTTCGAGCAGCTGCTGCCCGACCTCGATGTGGTCGCCGTCGGCCAGGGTGCGCTCGTACTGCTCACCCTCGGGACGGTGCTTGGCCAGGCGCTGACGCTTGGACAGCTTGTCGTACACGACCTCGTCGCCCCCGTCGTCGGGGATGACGGTGATCGTGTAGAACCGCTCGTCCTCCTCCAGACGGATGCGTCCGGCCTGCTCGGAGATCGGCGCCATGCCCTTGGGCACGCGCGCCTCGAACAGCTCCTGCACGCGCGGCAGACCGCCGGTGATGTCCTCGCCGCCGGCGCCGCCCTGGTGGAACGTACGCATGGTCAGCTGGGTACCGGGCTCACCGATCGACTGCGCGGCCACGATGCCGACCGCCTCGCCGATGTCGACGAGCTGGCCGGTGGCCATCGAGCGGCCGTAGCACTTGGCGCACACGCCGGTGCCGGTGGCGCAGGTGAGCACCGAGCGCACCCGCACCTTGGACACCCCCGCATCGAGCAGCTTCTCGATGGTCGGGTCGCCCAGGTCGCTGCCGGCCTCGACGATCACCGTGCCGTCGGCGTCGGTGGCGTCGGTGGCCAGCGTGCGGGCGAAGGCCGCGGTCTCCATGTGCGCATCCGGCACGAGGTTCCCGGTCGGCTTGGCGTCCGCGTCCAGCTCCGGCTCGGCGATCGTCAGGGTGATCCCGCGCGGGGTGCCGCAGTCGGTCTCCCGGACGATCACGTCCTGCGCCACGTCCACCAGACGACGGGTCAGGTAACCCGAGTCGGCGGTGCGCAGCGCGGTGTCCGCCAGGCCCTTACGGGCACCGTGGGTGTTGATGAAGTACTCCAGCACCGTCAGGCCCTCGCGGAACGAGGACTTGATCGGCCGCGGGATGAACTCACCCTTGGGGTTGGTCACCAGACCCTTCATGCCCGCCAGCGCGCGCACCTGGGTCATGTTGCCCGCCGCACCCGAGCGCACGATCATCGGGATCGGGTTGTCGTCCGGGTAGTTGGCCTCCATCGCGTCGGCGACCTTGTCACCGGCCTCCGACCAGATCTTGACCAGTTCGCCGTTGCGCTCTTCCTTGCCGAGCTTGCCTCGCTGGTAGAGCTTCTCGATCCGCTCGGCCCGCTGCTCGAAGTCCTCGAGGATCTCGGCCTTGCCGGGCGGGACGAGCACGTCCGACATCGAGATGGTCACGCCCGACCGGGTCGCCCAGTAGAAGCCCGCGTCCTTGAGCTTGTCCACGGTCTGTGCGACGACGATCATCGGGTAGCGCTCGGCCAGATCGTTGATGATCTCGGCCTGCGCCTTCTTGGCCATCACGTCGTTGACGAAACGGTAGTCCGCCGGCAGCAGCTCGTTGAACAGCACCCGGCCCAGCGTGGTCTCCGCGGTCCAGGCGTCCCCGGGGGTCCAGCCCTCGGGGAACAGCTCGGCCTCCTGCTCGGGGGTCGGTCGCTGATCGGACAGGCGCACGTGGATCGTCGCCTGGATCGACAGCTCGCCCAGGTCGGCGGCCATGATGGCCTCCGCCGGAGAGGAGTACACGCCGGTCGGCAGCTGATCGCCCTCGGCCGGGGCGTACTCGCCGAGCGCGCCGGGCACGGTACGGGTCAGGTGGTACAGACCGGTGACCATGTCCAGTCGCGGCATCGCCAGCGGGCGACCCGAGGCCGGGGACAGGATGTTGTTGCTCGAGAGCATCAGCACCCGGGCCTCGGACTGCGCCTCCGACGACAGCGGCACGTGCACGGCCATCTGGTCACCGTCGAAGTCGGCGTTGAAGGCCTCACACACCAGCGGGTGGAGCTGGATCGCCTTGCCCTCGACCAGCATCGGCTCGAAGGCCTGGATGCCCAGCCGGTGCAGGGTCGGTGCACGGTTGAGCAGCACCGGGTGCTCGGCGATGACCTCTTCGAGCACGTCCCACACCTGCGAGCGCTGACGCTCGACCATGCGCTTGGCCGACTTGATGTTCTGCGCGTGGTTCAGGTCCACCAGACGCTTCATCACGAACGGCTTGAACAGCTCGAGCGCCATCAGCTTGGGCAGGCCGCACTGGTGCAGCTGCAGCTGCGGGCCGACCACGATGACCGAACGGCCCGAGTAGTCCACACGCTTGCCGAGCAGGTTCTGGCGGAACCGGCCCTGCTTGCCCTTGAGCAGATCCGACAGCGACTTCAGCGGTCGGTTGCCCGGTCCGGTGACCGGACGACCGCGCCGACCGTTGTCGAACAGCGCGTCGACCGACTCCTGCAGCATCCGCTTCTCGTTGTTGATGATGATCTCGGGCGCACCCAGATCCATCAGTCGCTTGAGGCGGTTGTTGCGGTTGATCACCCGGCGGTACAGGTCGTTGAGGTCCGAGGTGGCGAAGCGGCCACCGTCGAGCTGGACCATCGGCCGCAGCTCCGGCGGGATCACCGGCACCGCGTCGAGCACCATGCCGGCCGGATCGTTGCCCGAGTTCTGGAAGGCCGCGACGACCTTGAGCCGCTTGAGCGCGCGCAGCTTGCGCTGCCCCTTGCCCGAGCGGATCGTCTCGCGCAGCTCCTCGGCCTCGGCGTCGATGTCGTAGATCTCGATGAGCTTCTTGATCGCCTCGGCGCCCATGGTGCCCTCGAAGTACTCGCCGAAGCGGTCCTCGAGGTCGTTGTACAGGCGCTCGTCGATGATCAGGTCCTTGACCGCCAGCTTGGTGAAGGTGCTCCACACCTCTTCGAGGTAGTCCAGCTCGCGCTGGGCCCGCTCGCGGATGTGGCGCATCTCGCGCTCACCGGCGTCCTTGACCTTGCGGCGCGCAGCCGCGGTCGCGCCCTCGGCCTCGAGCTGTGCCATGTCGGTCTCGAGGGTCTGGGCGCGCTCCTCCAGGTCGGAGTCGCGCTCGTCCTCGACCGCCTTGCGCTCGACGTTCATCTCGGCCTCGAGCGTGGACATCTCGTTGTGCCGGAGCTCTTCGTCGACCGAGGTGATGACGTAGGCGGCGAAGTAGATGATCTTCTCGAGATCCTTCGGCGCCAGGTCCAGCAGGTAGCCCAGCCGGCTCGGCACACCCTTGAAGTACCAGATGTGGGTCACCGGAGCGGCGAGCTCGATGTGGCCCATCCGCTCACGCCGGACCTTGGCCCGGGTGACCTCGACACCGCAGCGCTCACAGATGATGCCCTTGAAGCGCACCCTCTTGTACTTGCCGCAGTAGCACTCCCAGTCCCGGGTGGGACCGAAGATCTTCTCGCAGAACAGGCCGTCCTTCTCCGGCTTGAGCGTGCGGTAGTTGATCGTCTCCGGCTTCTTGACCTCGCCGTAGGACCAGTTGCGGATGTCCTCGGCGGTCGCCAGGCCGATCCGGAGTTCGTCGAAGAAGTTGACGTCGAGCACGTAACTTCCTTTCCCCGCGTGCGGGATACGGGGCCGGCCCCGTCGAGCCGGGCCCCAACTGCAAATATGGAAATCCGTCGCCGTCGCCGCGGCCGATGCGTGCACCGGTCGCGGCGACGACCGCCTAGTTCACGATGTCGTCGAGCGTGGCGGATTCGTTCTTGGACAGGTTGATGCCCAGGTTCGCGGCCGCCCGCTCGGCGTCCTCGTCGTCGCCGCCCATGTCGATGGCCACCCCGTCCGAGGCGAGCACCTCGACGTTCAGGCACAGCGACTGCAGCTCCTTGAGCAACACCTTGAACGACTCCGGGATGCCCGGCTCGGGGATGTTCTCGCCCTTGACGATGGCCTCGTAGACCTTCACCCGGCCGACCACGTCGTCCGACTTGATCGTCAGCAGCTCCTGCAGGGTGTAGGCGGCGCCGTAGGCCTGCATGGCCCAGCACTCCATCTCCCCGAAGCGCTGACCGCCGAACTGCGCCTTACCGCCCAGCGGCTGCTGGGTGATCATCGAGTACGGCCCGGTCGAGCGCGCGTGGATCTTGTCGTCCACCAGGTGGTGCAGCTTGATGATGTACATGTAGCCGACCGTCACCGGGTACGGGAACGGTTCACCGGAACGACCGTCGAACAGCGTCGCCTTGCCGTCGGTGCCGACCATGCGCTCACCGTCGCGGTTGGGCAGGGTCGCGCCCAGCATGCCCTCGAGCTCCTCGGGCACCGCACCGTCGAACACCGGGGTCGCGGTGTTGGTGTCGGCGGCGGCGCCGAGCATCTCCTCGGGCAGGCTGGCCGCCCACTCGGGCTCGCCCTCGACCTGCCAGCCGGCCTTGGCGATCCACCCCAGGTGGGTCTCCATGATCTGGCCGATGTTCATCCGCCGCGGGATGCCGTGGGTGTTCAAGATGATGTCCACCGGCGTGCCGTCGGGCAGGAACGGCATGTCCTCCTGCGGGAGGATCTTGCCGATGACGCCCTTGTTGCCGTGCCGGCCGGCGAGCTTGTCGCCGTCCTGGATCTTGCGCTTCTGCGCCACGTACACGCGCACCAGCTCGTTGACGCCCGGGGCCAGCTCGTCGTCCTCGTCACGGGAGACCGTGCGCACGCCGATGACCTTGCCGGACTCGCCGTGCGGCACCTTCAGCGAGGTGTCGCGCACCTCGCGCGCCTTCTCGCCGAAGATCGCACGCAGCAGCCGCTCCTCCGGGGTCAGCTCGGTCTCGCCCTTGGGCGTGACCTTGCCGACCAGGATGTCGCCGTCGCGGACCTCGGCACCGATGCGCACGATGCCGCGCTCGTCCAGATCGGCGAGCACCTCCTCGGAGACGTTCGGGATGTCCCGGGTGATCTCCTCGGCACCGAGCTTGGTGTCACGGGCGTCGATCTCGTACTCCTCGATGTGGATCGAGGTGAGCACGTCCTCTTCGACCAGCCGCTGGGACAGCACGATGGCGTCCTCGTAGTTGTGGCCCTCCCACGGCATGATCGCCACGAGCAGGTTCTTGCCCAGCGCCATCTCGCCCTGATCGGTGCAGGGGCCGTCGGCCAGCACGTGGCCGGCCTCGACCCGCGTGCCCTCGTCGACCAGGACCGTCTGGTTGTACGAGGTGCCCTGGTTGGAGCGCTCGAACTTACGCAGCTGGTAGGTCTGCCGGGTGCCGTCGTCGGCCATGACGGTGATGTAGTCCGCCGAGACCTCCTCGATCACACCGGCCTTGGCCGAGGTGATCACGTCGCCGGCGTCGACCGCGGCACGCAGCTCCATGCCGGTACCGACCAGCGGGGACTCCGAGCGGACCAGCGGCACGGCCTGACGCTGCATGTTGGCGCCCATCAGCGCACGGTTGGCGTCGTCGTGCTCGAGGAACGGGATCATCGCGGTCGCGACCGAGACCATCTGCCGGGGCGAGACGTCGATGTAGTCGACCTCGGCCGGCGGGGCGTTCTCGACCTCGCCGCCCTTCTTACGGACCAGCACCCGCTCGTCGACGAACCGGCCCGCGGCGTCGACCTCCGAGTTGGCCTGGGCGACGACGTAGCGGTCCTCTTCGTCCGCGGTCAGGTAGTCGACCTGGTCGGTGACCACGCCGTCCTCGACCTTGCGGTACGGGGTCTCGATGAACCCGAACGGGTTGACCCGGGCGTAGACCGACAGCGAGCCGATCAGGCCG
>Ga0079226_10001142_pt1 | contig 20116 bp, 15 predicted proteins | sample Poulit2014_FD_76345 | JGI IMG/M metagenome (GOLD analysis project Ga0079226, IMG submission 76345) | Agricultural soil microbial communities from Georgia to study Nitrogen management - Poultry litter 2014 | ecosystem: Environmental > Terrestrial > Soil > Agricultural land | place: USA: Georgia... | reverse complement strand
TGTATATCGTTCTTGTCCTTGTCCTGTAACTCAAAATCCTTAAGAGGTAGAAGCAAGTCAGTATTAGTATTGTTAATCGCTTTGATAATGATTAAATCTGAAAATTTTGAAGAGGCAACGCCCCACATTCTAAAGCGATCATATTTAGCGTCCCCTAGTCCATCTTTTAAGGAGTTGGCACTTCCGCCTGTCTTAACAGTTTCCTTTGCATTATCAATATATTGCTTAGATTTAGCATAATAATCTGGTACCGAAGTATAGCCAGAATAAGTTACATTCTGCAATTTAGATTGTGCATTGGAACTGCTAAGAAATTGTGCTTTAACAGTAGACCCATTATCAGCTTGATAAGTTAGCTGTGCTTTCTTGAGCATGGAATTGCTGAGCTTTGTTCCTATATAAAATGAAATAACATTTTGCCAAGATTGCGTGGTACCTAAGTCTTGGTGAAAGTCAGATGGTTCATCTGGGACTTGAAAAGCTTTAAACTTATGACCGTCAATTATTAAAGTGAAGTTTTGCGATGAAATTACTGTGCTATCAGTACCTGCGTTATTAACAACTACAGGCATTGATAATACATTCTCCGACTGAGCAATGTCGCCTACGTAGAGACCAAGCTGAACACTTTTCTGCTGACTGGATCTTCTGGCTTGTTGTTGAGCAACTGGTGTAGTTGCCCTATTGCCACATGCTGTCAAAAAAGTAGTTGAGCAAACAGCAATCACAGATAGTAAGATAGTTTTTTTAATTTTCTTCATTTTTGCCACTCTCCTCTTGATTGTAAAACACTAAATTGGGTAAAGTAGCTCTTTGCAAATCAAGAGTTTTATTACGATGATCGGGATAATAAAAAGCTTGTGTAATACCATCTTTTTCAATTACGGATCCAACTAATAAGAAAATAGGAAAGTTCCAGTTAGGAAGTTCTAAATCCGTATTTAACTTATCAGCTATGGCAACTGTTGGAGCATAAAAGACAATAATATTTTGTGTACCAGGTAACCCATTGACCGATTCAGTAAGGTTAGCACCATCATCCGTAAATGCATTCCATCTGAGTAACGCATTTTGATAGTAAGTTAAATCATCTGTTTGCAAAGCTGGGAAAAACACTAAATTTTTAATTTGATTAGGAATCATTTCTAAAGCAATTTGCAAAGGCGAAGTCATATTACGTTTGATTCTATTTTCTTTATCTTTGCCTAAATTTAGGAAAGTCTCAAAGCCATGAAAGATCGGTAGGCTTAAACATAATTGATAAATGTCAACAGTTTCCCAGAATCGGATGTGATATTGCACTGGCAAAGTAAAATAGCTTTGGGGCTGAAAATATCTACGTTCTTGATTAAAGAAATACTCCATAAAGCGAAAGCCATTAACCGATAGTGTATAGGCCGTAACAGGCTTATTTAGAAAGTCTCGCTTAAAGTTCCATTTCCAAATCAGACCATACATAAATAATCGGTCTAGTGAATGCTTTAAACTTTTTCTATCGAACCAATCGGGATATAAAGCTGTTTGACGAAAAAGTTGCACTTGTTGAATACTCTTAAAACGAGCAATAAATTTAAGCCAATATAAGTCATGATCTGACAACTGGGTCATTACATAGTTGTAATCATCAGCAATAAAGTATGAATAGATGTGAGATACCGAATCTTGTAGTGTGAGATATTTTCTTTGCTTAAAATTGCGGTTGATCTTAAACTGTTTTTCTTCTTCGGCTGTAAACAACGATGGTAAGTAAGTTCGCCCTGTATCTTTATTAACAAATGGATTTAAACCTAGCTTAGTGACTGGAAGATTATCTTTAAATTGTTTTAAGCTACTGCCATCTTTAGTAAACTCTGGCATAATCTCCCCTCCTTAAATAAATGAAGCAATACCTGGACGAGCAACACCTTTAGGAAAACGCATAATTTGGCAAGTACCACTCTTAGTCTTAAAATCAATTCCTGTCAATCTTACAGCTACGGGAGTATGAGCCGTAGCATCTAAAGCTGTTGGCTGTACAGGCGAATTAGCTGGCAATACGCCTTTAATCCAGTATTTTGGGGCAACTTCTACTAAGATGCCTTTAACGCTGTCTACACGGACAATATGAGCAATGAAAATAGTGTGATGATTCAGTTTTTTACGTACAATATCACTTGGGTTAGGCACTAACGGCAATCTTGTGGTGTCAAAGAAGTATCGGATGCCTCGTGGTACATTCATACCATTTTTAGCGTCCTCTTGTGCAGTTGGGGAATCACGATAATCGCCCTTTCTAATCCGAGTAACCATAAATTTTACTTTTTGGCCAATAAAAGCTCGTTTATGAAGAGGGGTAATTAAACTACGATAGTAAAAATCTTGCTCACGCATTCCGATTGTCATACCACGATAGTCAATAAAGACCATGCTCCGATTAGGAATCAGTTTACGTTCGCCATCTTCTACGATCATTCTTTCAGGACGTTCAATAATTTGAGTAATCACACCTTCACGTACCTCTTTACGGTAAGCTTGGGGATCCTTAAGGTATTCGCTATATTGAGTACCACCAATCACGAACTCAGCTTGTTGCAGGGAGCCTAGAAGAATATACTCTGCGTCTACCTCAGCTTCATTTGTTTGTACAAATTGGTCAATTGCTACTTTAAGCCTTTGCCCGACTAAATCTTCCAGATAGCGGTAATTAGCACCTGCATGATTCATTGGAACATAAATTGGAGCATTATTAGCTTCAATACGCATTTTAAGCATAGTCAAATTTCCATTAGCTGTTTTAAAAGTATCTACGGATTCACCGTAGGCATAAAGCAAATCATCTTCGCTTAATTTAGAGTGGGAACTCATTCTCCGTCTATGCTGAGCAACAAATTCTCGCATATAAACAGGTATCTTTTCTGCTGATTCCAAAAAGTCAGGAATAGTATTATTGCTTCGCTCAAAATGTCGTTCAGCATATTTGGGAATACCATCGCTTTTTTCAGAAGTATCCTCTTCCGCTTTATCAGCAGACTGGTCTTCAACTAAAGTTTTTTCTTCTTTATCCTCTTTTTTTGAAATCTCTGAACTTAACCCTTTAGTTGAAGTTTCCCTTTCTTCTTTTGAATTAGAAAGAGTATCTGCTTTTTCTGTCTTATTTGTCTCAGTTTCTTTAAGCATATCCATTAATCGTTTTTCTGCCATAAGAAATCGTCCTTTCTTAAATCATTAGTTTGCTAAAACGTTGTTAATATTAGGTTAACAAGCAAGTTAAAAATACGTATGAGTTAGTCTAAAGCTTGAAAAATATAAAGAATTCTCTTTCACTGGATCGAATACTCCCGATAGAATCGACATAAAATGCCAAGAAAGGCAGTAATTAAAAAGGGCAAAAGAAAAAGCTAAGTTTTTGCTTAGCTTTTTCTTTTCGCCTTATTCCATGCCTGTGGTCTGCTTGCGTCTGGTGAAGTAGACAAAGGTGCCGATTGCAGTTGCCAAGGTTACGGCACCCAAGCTTTGAAGCATGCTGTCCTTGCCCGAGCCTGTTTGTGGCAATGTGCCTGATGAAGCAGGCGATTGTGCTGGCAAGACTTGGCTTGCGGAAGCTGTCTTTTCGGCTGGCTGGGCAACCATTGAAGCAGTTGGCAAGACTGAGCCAGATGCAGGTGCAGTCTGACGGGCTGGAGTCTTAGCTACTGCAGTGTTAGGACGAGCCACTTGCTTGTTTTGACAAGGCTTGCTAGTCCGAACTGCATGACGGGCAACGTTGGCATGGCTATTGCCATTGTTGGCAACAGCTTGCTGGTTGTTTGCGCCATTATTGCCGTTGCTTGCACCGTTGCTTCCTGCGTTATTGGAGCCAGTGTAGCCGTTATTGCCATTGTTCCCTGCATTATTGGAGCCAGTGTAGCCGTTATTGCCATTGTTCCCTGCATTATTAGCGCCATTGTTTCCATTGTTGGCACCGTTGTTGCCAGAGTTGTTCGATCCATTGTTAGCGGAATTGTTGGAACCATTGTTGGATGAGTTGTTTCCGTTGTTCCCGTTATTATTGTTTCCGTTATTTGATGAATTATTATTATTGTTGTTATTATTATTGTTATTAATAATGGTACTGCCGCCACCGCCTGGAGTTGGGGTCGGAACAGGAATTGGGGTTGGGGTTACATTGTCATGCTTGTTGTCAACCGAGATGGTCTGTGATGCATCATCGAGGTTGGCATGCTCAACCAAAATTCTGCCGTTGGTGTACAAGCTCTCAAAAGCAGTCAGGTGGTGACCAGTATATTGGGTACCGTCAAAAACAAAGGTTAAAGTTACCGTGCCGTTGGCCATGTTTGGCTTAAAGGTAGCCGTGGCCATGACAGGAACCCCGCGCTTCATGACAGGGGCACCTGTTACCTGGTCGATCAGTTTACCTCTGACTGAATAAGTTTGGCCAGGAATCAAATCGGTGTAGCGGATTACATCCTCAACCGTATTCAGGGCCTTAGGCGATACCAGCTTCTGCGTGTTGTCGCTTAAGGTAGTATGCAGTTGCGGATTGGTTACGTCAAGCGATTGGTTGACATCATTAATGTCACGGTGATCCGTTAATAGGTAGTCGGTGTAGTAAAGACTTTCAAAGACTACCAAACGGTGGTTGCGGTAGTGGTGAGCGTCAAATTTAACTGATGCAGTGACTTCGCCATTAGCGTCATTAGCCGTAAAGGTCTTGGTAAATTCGACCTTTTGCCCATTGTTCAAGACGGCCTTGCCAGTTTCCTTGTCCATCACAATCCCCTTTAAAGTATAGGTCTTGCCAGGAATCAGCTCCTTGTAGGTTACCGTATCGTTGACGGTCTCGCCATCGGTCGGCTGGAGCTTCTTGCCGTTGGTTTCTGCGTTGACCGCATTGGTATGAATTGATGGCTTAGAGAAGTGGACCGTTTCCTGCTTGTCGTTGATGTCCTCGTGCAAAGCCGTCCAGTGGTCTGGCTTATCGCTGCGGGCAATTTCCGAGTAGGCCACAATGTCATGGCCTGCCAAACTTGATGCGTCTGGAATCTTTAACTGCAGATCGGTTTGGTCTTCAATGCCATCGTCATTAGTGTCATTGTTTCTTGAGCCAATCGTCTTGGATGCTTCGATCTTTTGACCATTGATCGTTACTGGCTGACCAGTCGTCTTGTCCATTAGCCAGGCACGAACATTGTAGGTTACTGTCCCCACCAGGTGGGAGAAGTAAAGATGCTCGTTTAAGGCTACTGGGCCGTGGATTGGCTGGGCAAACTGGGTATTGTCTTCCAGATTGGTCAATTTAGAAGTGATCTTGGGCTTCTTGTGGTTGTTGATCGGGCCGTCCACATCCAGGTGGTACAAGTCGTAAGGCTTGCCGTCTGGGGTCTTGACATGGGTTACCTTGGCGTTTTCCTTCAAGTTGGCTTCAGTTAAGTCAATGTGGACAGGAGTCTTATCAATATCCAAATTCTTGCCCGTGCTACGCTCGATCGCAATGTAGTAGCCAGGGTCAAGCTCGCCCGATCTGGCGACACCGTTCTTATTGGTAGTAATGGTACCGATGAACTTGCCTTGGGACCAGCTGGAATCAGACTCGTAAACGTCGAATTTGGCTTGATCGACCTGATCGCCCTCATCATCGTTCTTCTTCAAGTCAAACATTGCCTTGATTGAAGTAGTTGTAGGTGGTGTATCTGGCTTTTGTTCAGGAGCGAAGCTCCAAGTTTTAGTAATCTTATCAGATGGAACAGCAACAAAGGAAACAGTATCTTGGGAGTTTCCACTGTCAGCATTATACATTGGTGCTTTCAAAGAACGACCTGTAACTGTCATGCTAAGACTACCTTTGCCACTTGCAGGATCAGTTAATTTAACCTTAATAGCATAATTAGCCTTAGCCTTATTAGTAACAGCATGACCTTCTTGGGTAGCCGTCATACCCGTAAGCTTTAAAGTACCCTCCCCTGCTTTCTTTTCACCATTTTCGGTCAAAGTAGGCATAATAGTAGCTGTTCCTTCTTCTTTATTTACGTTTGAAGCAGTGAGCTTTAACTTAGTTGCACCAGTATCTTTAATTTTTTTAGCTTCACTTTGAATATAGTTAAAGATCTTATGTGCAGTTGGATTAATCCATTTAATATCTGAACGAATGGCCCCGCATGCTAGCCACACAGCTACTTGTGTAGCATATTCTGCTTCAGATGATTTTCCTGGGAACCCCATTTCTTCCGCAGAGTTAGCACCGAAACCAACCATTAAAACTCGCTTAACAGCTTTGGTAGCTTGTTTGCCTTTATATTTAGATGTTGTACCAGGGCCAGGGGTAACCTTATTAGGCTCAAGACAATAGAAACGCATATCTCTATCGCCGACTTTACCATGAATACCTTTATGTTGATCTTCCCAGAAACCGCCAGCAATACTGTAAACACGGGCCATTTGACCTTTACGTTCTCCAAATGAATTTTGAAGAATTTTAACATTAACGGGAATGGAGTGCACTTCTAAGTAGTGGTGACCGTCTGCGAAGATTTTTTGACCGCTTTGCATAAAAATTGGCAAAGCCATGCTTAAAGCTGAAAAGAATTTTAAGCCTTTTCGACTTTTGAGTGCAGTATGACTTCCAAAGTCATTATTACTTTTCATATTAAGTCTCCTTCTTTGTTGGATTATAAATCACAGATAACCCCCGAAATCTGTATTTTTATCATAAATTTACTTTTGTTTTTTGTAGTGTATCGTTCCGATTTCAAAAAAATCCAACTTTTTTGAAAAAACCGTAGAGTTTTTATGAAATGCATTTTTTCATCATGTATCATTAATTTAGAAATTGAAATAAGAAATATAGGAGGTAACTAACATGTTACAAAAGAAAAACGTTACTAAATTACTATCAACTATTGCGCTTTCATCAGCTCTATTGCTTTCAGCTACAGTTGTTGCTGGCAACGAACAAGCCAATGTAGTAGAAGCAAGCACCAGAAGCGTAAAGCTTACTCACAATGCTTATGTTTACAACTATCAAGGCAAGCGTATTAAAGGAGCAAGAACACTCAAGAAAGGCAGAAGTGTAAAAGCTTATCGCACTAAAACAATTCATGGCAAAAAATACTTATACATTGGGAACCATCGCTATATTAATTTAGCCAATACTAAAAAAACTTCTGCCAATAAAGCATTATTTAAAGTAGAAGTAGTTTACCCATCACCTGCGTATAAGTTGCCTAACAAGCACATCACTAAAACTTTTGTAGACGGCACAGTTAATGTTTATGCAGAAAAGAAAGATAGCCGTGGCAAGACATGGTACAAAGTTGGGACTAATAAGTGGATTAATTCAGAGCTAACACATATGATAATTGAGAAGTCTCATCAAGAAACTGAAACTACCACTAATCAAAATGTTAATACAACTCAAAATACTCAAACTAATTCAAGCAGTTCTATTCAGCATAATGAAACCACAAATACAAAATTTAATAATGAATATACAAACATTAAGGATTCCGACTTTGCTACCAAATTAGAACAAGAATTTATTGCGCAATTAAATGAATTACGTCAATCAAAAGGACTAAATCCTTTAGCACTTGATACCTCTTTACAAGAGTATGCCAGAACTAGAGCTACCGAAGCGATTACAAGTTTTAGTCATACAAGACCAGACGGAAGCCACACCCAATACGCAGAAGTGCTTGCTGGAGGTGCAGTAGATAATACTGATACCCCATCTGTACAAGCAAAAATTCGTTTAGATAATTTCATTTATCATGATGCAGGCTCAAATTGGGGACACAGAGACATTCTTTTATCTAGTCAATATACAAAAATTGGTGTAGGTATTGCTTGGAATCCAAATTCCAGCAACGGATTCTTAGGATATAGATTGATAGCTAACTTGAAATAGTATCGATTTTAAATAAGCACCTGGAAATCAATTCTTTCCAGGTGCTTATTTTTTATAAAAATTTGTTGATTTTGACTTAGGTAAACATACCACAAGTATACTTTAATAGTATAAAAAAAGTATATTGTGGATAAGGCCCTATAATGTAGATTGCAAACACAAGTAAATAAATATAGTAGAACAGTGAAAAGAAGTAACAGAGAAGCTGTTGCACATAGTATATAATAATGCTAGAATAATTATAGAATTAATAAAGAAAGAGGTAAACATAATGCCAACAAAAAAAAATAAACTAATGATTGTCTCGAATGATTTGGGATATGGAGAAGTTAAAGCTTCCATTGATGGTGAATATATCAATCAACCATCAGTGGTTGCAAAAGTTGAAGATCAAGCAGGAAACGATCCTGTTGACCATAATGATGAAAATCGAGTAGAGCAAACCGTCAATTCCTTGCTTGAAAATTTGGATGCGACTATTAACATGAGGCGATACCTAGTAGGACTCTTAGCAAGCAATTCAACTCTTGCACGTACTACTTTTGATATTAATTCGCAAAATGGAAAATCATCTACCGATTTATCACTTATTTTGCCATTAAGTCTTATTGCAGGTAAAGCGGTTCAAGAAGCTTACGAAAAAGGTGAAAATATTTTTGATCCTATTTCCGTAAAAGTAGTCATGACCACCGCATTGCCAATCAACGAAGTAGGATCAGCTGAAAGTACAATCAGAGAACAATACGCTAACAGATTCACCAAAGGAAAACATGTAGTTGTATTAAACAATTTTGACACGCCAATTAGTGTTACGATCGAATTTGTAGCCGTAAGAGTCTTCAAAGAAGGGGAAGTTGCTACTGTAATTGGCATTCAACATGGTCCTAGAGAGCTTATAAATTCTCTAGTGAAATATATTAAGAAAAACTATCCAGACCGTGCGGACGATGCAGAAGACTTAATCAAAGATTCTAAGAATGTGCTAGGAATTGATATTGGTCAAGGGACTACTGACATGGCAATGACTAGCAACGGTAAAGCTGATCTTGCGGCTTCCAATTCTATTCAAGAGGGGTATGGCACAGTTCTACGTTATGCTTGGAAGAACTTACCAAAAATGAGAAGACATTTTCCATGTAAAGACGTAATTGAATTTACCAATGTTTTAAATGAGCCTGCTAAAACTAAATTAGACAAAGAAAAACAAGAAATTGCAACAGAAGCGGTTGCTTCGAGTACTGGCTCTTTGGTAGAAAGTATAAAACAGAACTTAAATGACGCTTTAAATGAAAACAATCGCTTAGAAGTAATTTATGTTTTCGGTGGTGGCAGTATTCCTTTAGGAGAACAAACAGACTTAAAAGAGCAACTGCAATCAGCACTAGAAAGCTTTATGAGTTCGGCAGTACTTGTTTGGGTAGATAAAGAATATGCTCAAAAATTAAATGAAATTGGCCTCCAACTACTTGCTGAAGCTTTAGCTAAGAAATTTGAATAATAATATTGACTTAAACATATTGGAGATGTGAAAAATGGCTAAACAACTAAATTTGAAACTTGATCCTAAAAGTCCTGAGTTTCGATGGGCACAAGCACAAAGTAACAAAACTTTGTCTCTTAAGCATTTAATAGATTTAGCTATCCAAAACTATGGCTATGAAGATCTGATTAAAATATCGCTTTCTCAGGTCGCTAAAACCCAGAAATTAAGTTTAGGTGATATTACATCTTCTACTACGTCTGATGAGGCACAATCAAAACGAAAAAAATCTGATTTTAACGATTTAACTGAACCCAAACATGAAGTAGAAGAGAGAAAAGAAGTAAATCAGCAAAATAAAAATACGAAGATAGAATCGAAAGAAAAGGTTCAAAAGTCATCACAATCTCCAAAAAAAATTAGTCATAATGATACAGATAATGATCTGTTAAACGACGCAGGCTTGTCTTAAAAGTTGAGAAAGAAAGTATAATGCTATACAATAGTCATATGGCATTATGTTAAAGAAATAAAAGGAGTATCAGCAGACGCTGATACTCCTTTTTTGCATGTTTTTATTTTTATGGTAGAAATAAGGTAGAAAAAGTATATATTAAAGTCACTATACCAAAAGTATATAAAAAAGATAGTATTGCTCCGTCAAACCTTGACTTTACACTTCAAAGCAGGTAAATAAAAATTATATAAATATTATCTTTTTAAGACATCATCCATTAAAACAATAGCCAAATTATAGATCGTCAAGATTATCGGGATCTAAAAATTTTAATTGATCCATTGGAATAGGTTTAGCCTTTTTATTGAAACCACTATTACTTTTCTTCTTTTGCTTTCTACCTGTTTCCTCATTATTTTTTTGCTTTGGACTATAATGATGCTCTTTATTAGTATGTTTTTTTGACTTAACATCACTTAAAGCATTTTCTAAAGTGGACTTACTTGAATTTGATCCCAAATTATTAAAAAGAGACATTAAATCAACATTACCATAACTAGTAATTAAGTTACGCAAAGCTAGTTTAGTTAGTGCAGTATGATTAAACACAGTTTGTTTAGCTAGAAAATCGATAATATCATGATCTTTAGTCTCATTTAACAAGATATGTAGTTGCTTTGAAGATGAGCGTTTAGTTCGTTTTTGATTTACCATCAAAAATCACCTTACATTATCAAAACTCTAGCTTCCAGTCCATCCAAATTGAGAGTTTGAGCATATTTAGGACCTACCCAAAAAATCTTAGTCTTATTAAAACTATCTAATTGCTTCATTGTCTCTTTGAGACTGGCACTTAATGTAGGCTTTAGTGCAACAGCACCGCCACCACTAATAATAATCATCCCAACTTGCTGGTCTAACCGACTGTACAAAGTACTAATTTTAGAGATGATTTGTTGATTCAAAACAATCATTTGCTGATCCAGAAAAGAATGATAAGTTCTGCTTTCTTCATCATTGCCACGGTTGGCTATTTCCATAAATTTTTGTCGATTCAAACGTCTAATAGCTGGATAGGCTTGATGCAAAGCGTTAATTGCTTCTTCGGCAATATTACCAATTCCAGTATTCAGTGAATCGTTCATATTAGGTAAACTAGCTAAGCCATTCATTGCTGAAAAATCTACCGTTCCGTCACCAATATCAACACCAATAGTATTGCCTGCTTCCATTAAATCCTGTCCGTCAAAACTATCTAATTGATAGTCTTCAATTAATGGTTGAAAAACATCATCATCTCTTAACATCCCTGCGTTAGTGGGCGACATAATTAATCCACGTTCACCAACAACACCTTCTGCTTCCAAAAAAGCTTTTTTAAAGGTGACATTAACGGTAATGGGATTATCAAAGTTATTAATTACAACGATATGTTGATTACCAGTAAATCTAGTAATGTAAGATTCCCTAATTGATCTATTTTTTGTCTCATCAATTGGTAAATCGGTTGCCATTTTAGCTACTTCCACTTTTAAATTTTCAGGCAAATTATTGTACTGCTCATAGTAGACTTTTACTGCATTGTAAGATACTAAAGAGAGAGCGGAAATAATACTAATATCCGAAGTACTTTTCCCCTCAACGCTCGACACATTAAAGGTCATAAGAGGAGCGCCACTATTAATTCCAGCTTTACCGACTAAGTATCGACCATTAGAATTAATTCCATTGCTTTGCACAGTAATATCCATATCGTCAAGGTAATTATTTAATAAATTTTGAACTTCTTTAGTATCGCTAGCCTTGATAATATTGTTTTGCATTCCTGGCAAAAAACGGGCTAATACAGAAGGAAAAATAGTAGTTTGCCCATTAAGTCTGTCCTTCATATAGCCGTTACCACCATCATGGGCTAAGTTAAATTCAATTTGTTCAGAAACTTCTGACATAAACGACTCCTTTTCTAAATTATCCATTTTAGAAAATTATAAGAAAAAATGACTTGAATTTTAGCTTTATTTGAGTAGGGGAAAAATGCTCTCCAAAGCCTGCTAAACTAAATTCAGTTCAAAATTTAAGGAAAAGGAAGAAATCAAATGAGTCTAGTAACATCTAAGAAATTAACTGCTTATAAAAACAGTTATTTATACAAACTGCTGAGAAGTTATCGGGCAAATAGCGATCATTTTCATTATGTCTTAACTCACTATGTGCCTAAATCAGAAGAAAATGCAGATGCACAAAGCGCTATTTCTAAATTACAAAATGAGCAAAGAAAAAATACGCAACCACGATACCAGCCTAAGCCCCAAGCAGAAAAAGAACAATTTAGCAAAGCGGGTTGGGATTCCCAAGATTGGGGACCTAATACTAAAGCACCCAGAATTGAAAACGAACAAAAGTTACCAACTACAAGTCATTTTGAGACACTTCCACCAGTTTCCAAGCACTCTACTCATACAGAAGCACTTAATACCAAAAGTCCACGAATCAATCACAACGTTATGGAGCCAAAGACGGCTGTTGCCAAGCCACGACCAACTAATAAATCGACTCCTATGAAAAAAGAGCAATCTGAAAACGAAAACTTCATATCTCAGAATAGGTACGATGAAAAAAGACAGTCAAAAATTGATCGTGTCGAACAGAAACATAATTTCACATCAGAAACACGTCTACAAAAAAGACAAGAAACAATAAAAAGTCCCGAAACAAACGAAAGAAAAACTATACCCAATGACTTCTTAAATTTGCAGGCTACTTTTGAAACTACTGAATGGCTTGAACAAGCTAATAAACTCAAAGTAGAACTGAACGCAAACTTGGACAATATGACAGTCAAAACTCTAAAATTACTTGATCTTAAAGACAATAGTGAGACATATATCCCACTTAATCGTAGAACGCTCAATTTGTTGCAATCAGTCATTATTGGTCAAAGTAAATTTATCATTCTGATCTTTGCGGACGGTACTACATTAACTATTGCACCTAAGGCATGGCTAGACCAAGGAGCAAAGGCAACTGATTTAATCAAAAACAAATATCACTTTGCCTATCATGATCTTGACTTAGCACAATTAGTCAAGAGTTTAAAGCCAATCTGTGCGTCCGAAGTCAATACACCAATGTATATGCAAATGTGGCTTAAATACATTCCAATTATCCCTGCAGATGATAATTAAGGAAATTATCCAATCCAGTTCGTAAAGTCTAGGCACAACAAAAAATCAATGTTTCAAAAACATTGCTTTTTTGTTTGCTATTCTTTTCTTTCTCGTTGTCTTGCTAAAGCTTTTTCGAACTCATCATTAATAAACTCACTATCGTTCATGATATCAGGTAATTTAGCAGTGGTAAGTTGTTGCTGATTATGAGCATTAAATTCCTGCTCAATTTCTTGCAATTTGTTAAGAATGAGTGTCTGTAAATCACTCTGATTCTTAAGAACGTTTTGTAACTGAGCCATGATCTCTTGACTACCATCTTGCTTGGTCACTTTAGCAGGAATAGCTTTATCTAATTGCTCCAAGATCGGCTTAAGACTGAATTTTTGTTTAACTAACTGATTGTTTTCATCAATTCTGATTAATATTAATGTATTATCTTCCACGCTGATAAAAGCATTAAGATAGCCTGCAAGCTTAAATTCTGCAAATACTCGCTCAAAGTCTCGTAAAGAATATTCACCAATTAAAGCAGGATAGTAACGTCCTAGCCAATTTGTAAATAGTTCTGCATCAAAACTCTGAATAGACATATTAAGTTTAGAAGCTTGATATGCCAAATTGGAGGCTTGTAAGCCACTTAAGTCTTTTGTAGAGGAAATATACATAGTTGACTTTAAATCAGCTATAAAAGGCAAATAAGCCTTTTGAGGAACATCAGAATCAATTAGAGTAACCATACGATTTTCTAAAGCAAAATTAAAGACTAATCTTGCATAGGAATTAACATCTGCTTTTGAAGCAGGAATAATAACTAATTGATTTTTGCCAATCCAATCTGTCGGAGAATGAAACTTGCCGCCAGTAGCATATTTAGCATGGATGCGCCAAAACTTTTTGAGTAAGCTTCTAAATGATTGCATACGGTCAACGCCCAATGATTGAATAATCGCCATTAAAATATCGGTTTGGTTTTTATTAAGTCCTTCTACATTCATATGATTAATCTCATGCAGAATTTGTTCATCATCACTCTGTTGCCACTGCGTAAGGACATCAAAGACAGTTACTTTTTTTGCTAAACTAATTTGATCTAATAAAAGAAGCATCCCCGATATAAAGACAGGTGCCAACTTAACTTCTCTTATGGAATTGAAGGACACGATATAAGCCCTAGCTAAGGCATTACGTTTAGCAGTATCATTTAGGATTTTGTGATCTAAAAAGAAGTCATTAGGATAATCATCCACAAATAAGGCCTTGCCTTGCAATAATTTCTTTGCTTCGGCTAAATAAATATCATTTAAAGCAAGAACACAAGCAGAATTGTTCTGAGAAATTGCCTGCTGAAACAATAAACGTTTAGTCAAATCTTGGCTAACTAAGGCTTCGACATTTAAAGTTAATTTAGCCATTATTCATCATCCATTCCATGCTGTTGATTAAATGGATCACTAGAATTGATAAATCCATCATCTGCAATATCTTTAAGTTTCCCAGGATCAACGGTTACTGGTCGGTCTTCAAAATCATCAAGCATTTTAGACAATTCATCTGCTACGGCTTGATTTGAGCCAGCTTCACGGCTCTTTTTCATAATTGAATCTAAATTATCGTCTTTATTAATTGGAGCAGGGGCGGAGTCTACTCGTGTTTTCATTTTAGAAATCTGATGCTTAATGCTATTTAGAATTCGATCATGATCTTTGGGCCAGATGGTCACAATTTGCTCGTAATTCTTGTTATATAGCTTTTTCAAACGATCAAGCTTGACTGCATTAGTTAAAGCAGAGTCAGTTTGAATGTCTTTGATATTCCGTTCTAAGTCATGCAAGGTTTGATTTCTGATAGCCTTCATTTGGGCTTCTTCAGAACCTGCTTGTTGTTGCTGCAATCGACTACGGTCCTTTTTGGTCTCGTATAAATTACCGTCTTTTTCAAAAATCATATCTTTTTCAGACACCTCTTCATTAGGTTTTTCTAACGTATCATTCGTAGAAATGTTATCAATCATATCTTGATAAAAATCTGTATTATCATCAGCAGATTCATTGTTTTGAGTCTCAGGTTTGGTAGTAGGTAAGTGTTCATCTTGTTCTACACCATTATCAAGACGGTTCTGTCCGCTATGATTTAGAGTCTTGTTTACTGCTTCGCTAGCCAAGGCTCTAAACTTAGATCTTTTTTCAGCATTCGATTCACCTTGATGTACCAAACTAAGGTCAGGACCACTATCATCAGAATCAAAATCGCTAAAAATTTGTGGTACCCCTTGCTCGTTTTGAGTATCAGAATCATTTGAAACAAATTTATTATCAGATTCACTATTTGATTTAGGGCTGTTTTCTTTATGTTTCTGATGCAGATTTTTTAAATCATCATCTGCCGAAGCACCTACGGTTTTATGAGTCTTTTTGCCTTTACCAGTATCTCTAAATTCAATTTTACCTGACTTAATATCATCAATGATCTCTAAATCTACCTTGTCAAAGTCGGCATTACCATGGTAGGCATGAGCCATCATATCTTCAAATGCTTCATAGTCCCTAGAATTATGAATATCAAAGATATTTGGATCATTGGCAATGTCCTCGTCTTTAAGATAATGCGTCTTAATTAGGTCAAACATCACTGAGCCTTGTGGATTAGGGTGACGCAAAGCAATCGTAAATTTAGGCAAAGACATAATTTCATTAGCAGTAATATTTGGCACCGTTTGTCTGCGAGCAGAAATCATCTTTCGATTGCTATTTTGATCGGCAGTCAGGTCAACTTGCTGTTCATTGATGGATTCTTCTACTTCGGAATGCTCCCCAAAGAACGGCTCCAACAATTTAGCGTCCGAAGCACCAAGGTCTCCGAAAGTCCCGCGCGTCAGCATTGTAGTCATTAACGTGTTAAAGAAGTCAGGACCAAAGCTGTATGATAACTGACTCGGGGACTGCGCACAAATAGTGGTACTTACCGAATACTTACGAGCTTGGCTGACAAATGATTTGAAGGCTTCTGAGATAAAATCTGGGAACTCATCACAATACAAAGCAAACAGTGGCATACGGTTTGGCATTCGTCTAAAAGTAGCAGATTGAAAGCTCATTAAATAAATTTGACCTAAACGTCCTGCTAATTGATCTTGCAACTCAGCTTTAGCGGTGTTGCAAAGGATAATCCCACCATTACGCAATTGATCGTCAAAGTTAAAGTCACCACTGTCTCTAAACAGTACTCTACGCAAATATTGGTTCTTGGATAAGTCGTCTAGCGAGTTTTTTAAACCTTGTACATTTTCAGCTTGCTCATCAACGTACATTACTTCGCCTTCATGCGGACCTGACTTTTGTTTAAGGACACCTTGACCAAAAGTAGCAACTTTAATATTGTTGTGGAACCATTGACTAGTACCATACGCAATCTCGTACTTATCAAAGATTTCTTGATAACGAGTCTTATAAGCTTTGCTATCGGGATTAGCGTCATAATCGGCTTTAGCGTCATTCATCTTAGTTTTTAGCGCTTGAACATACTTATCCAACACCTTCATCCGATCTACAACTACGTATATATCATTGTATAGAGCCATTAAATCAGTAAAAGTGGCAATCTTGTTTTCAACTACGCAAGACAGTTTAAGCAAAAAGATAAAGTTCTTTAAGTGTGATCTTTCCGACTGTTTGAAGAAATCATTGTTATCAGCTTTAACCCCTGCAATGATGTTAGTAACGGTTTCTACAACCGTGTCTACAGGCCCACGCAATAGGTTTAAGGCAGGTGATTCTGGATTTGATGGATCAATCCAAGTAATTTTTTCTTTTGGCACGCCCATTTTAATTGCTAAATCATAGACACTAGCACAAAGGTCATTAGATGTTTCAATGACAATCAAACCATTTAGATAGCGAGTAGCAACATTGCCTTTACGCTTCATAAAATCGGGATCTCTTGAAATCTTGGGATAATCTCGAATAAAACGCAAATAGTGGTCAATATCCTGCTTGATCTGCGGAATAAAAATTGTAGAGGTTTTACCTGCACCAACTGGTCCAAAATAGCAGGCATTTTGCAGTCGATTAACAGGAGCTTGTTCTACAATATCGCCATTAAGTATCGAAGTACCTAAAGTTAAGTAAGGCTCTGGAGAGACCATTTTTTGCGTTTCTTTAGGACGATTGGACAAAACAGAGTGCAATTCTCGTTTGTGATACTGGAAACGTCCCATCCAATCATCAATGTTTTTCTTTTGTTGACGTTCCTGGTTTCGAACTCTTTCAAAAAAGTAGAAAGTTGCAATAACAGGAAGCGTAAAGATAAACACACGCAAAATAAGCGGATTACCGTTTAATTGATCGGTCATTGCCGTAGTCCAGCCTGCAATAGATGGATGCAAGCGTAAAAACTCTAAATAGGGCAGGATAGTAAAGGTAACAGGCAGACCAACAATTGCCCCTTCAGTTATACAGCTTTGTAAATCTGATACCTTTTGGATTGACCAAAGAGTATTAATCTTTTCAACTGGATCTAGTTTTGGTTGTCTGGAATAAAAATAAAACAAATAGCGGTTAATGATTAAACACGCCATAATATTTAAAACGCATACTAGAAACAGCAATAACAAAATAAACTGAAAGTTTAGAGTATTAAGGACAGGGACAAGCAACAGAATTACATGGATTCCCCAAACTACGCAAGGAACGATCCAAAGGAACTTTTGCAAGCTTTCAAAAGTCATAATCGCCTGGTCTAAATCAAGTGAATCTAGGAAAGATATTGCTTTTTCCTTATTAGAAACTAAGCTTTCGATCCATTCTCGGATTTTTTTTATCATAAAATTTTCTCCTTTCCGTACTTTTAACTGTAAGTGGAAAAGAGAAAATACACGTTCTTGGCTCGATTCAGCGAAAAATCAAAAAAGCAAAATAAAAAAGCCCCTAAGGACTTTCTACTTAATGTTGAATTTAGAAAATACAATGTCTTTAAGATTATCAAAAATATTTTCTTGTTGAACTGGAGTAGTCAAAGGATTACCCGATTCAGATTTGCTTAAAGAATAAATGTAAAATAACATACCTGCAATAATTGCGATCACAATCAAAGTAGTAATTAGACCGATAAAATTGAAATGACGATGATTCATGATTGTTATGCCTTTCGTAGCAATAATCTAGCTCCCATTTGAGCGTTAATAATGCGCCCTCTCTTTGGATCAAGCCAGCTACGGATGGTTTCCTCATTGTCGGCAATATAAGCAATTGCTTGCTCTTGCGTACAACCAAGTGCAATCAGCATGGTATAAATTTCACTTTTGTAGTTTTCAAATTCGGCCTTTAAATCTAGGGTGCGACGAGACGCCATTTACTAAGTTCCTTTCTGCGTCTAGTCCTGCTCTAGCTAATTAGAATTACTTGGCTTATACGGTGCGGACAAGCGAGGATTATTTTCGTTTGCTACGCCAGTGTAATTGATAAAATAGCTCGTTTTGTCAAAATGCTTATCATAACCCGTTACGGGAGGGTTAATTTGTACTTTCCCGTTTAATTTACGTACCTCAGACTTTTTTGCTTTTGAATGATGAAAGAATTTACTAAAAATTGACATATCAAACACCTCAGCTTAATAGTTAGTGACAATCCGTGATAAAACCATAAAGGCTGTGGCAAAAACAAAATTAATTGCAACTAGCCATTCACCCCACATCACAATACGCCAATACCAAGTTTTCCAAACATGCTTTGATAAAATCTTTCGATAATCATTGGTAAAGAACAACTCAGCTCCATAGCAAGCAACAGGGATAATGAATGTTGACCAACCAAGTCCACCAGGCAACCAATAAGGGGTAAAGTATACTGCAAGGGCAGAACAAGCAAGAACAAAAATAATGACCAATGGAATCTGCCAATTATCGGGTTGATGATTAGGATCATTGGCAACCCATTTATTTAGGTCCTTATGTTGAACTAAAGCCATAATAATTACAATAACGATCCAACCGATATTAACCATAGCAATATAGCCAGTAGCAGGATTAGACCAATTATATAAATCTACTAAAAATCTTGCATTCATATTAAATCCTTAACTCCTTCTGACATTTTTAAAAGGTATGACCATAATCTATAACTTTTCAGAATGAATTTGTTTTTCTCTCAAAATCAAAAAAAAGACGACATTAAAAGTCGTCTTTTTGTATTACACACACATGTATTTTGTAAAACGTATCAATTTTTTTACTTTTGACGCTTTTTTGAAACGCCCATTGCCATTAAAGTCATAGCGATCATTCCTGCACCCAAAGCGGAACTCTTTTGCAACTTAAGAGAATTGCCAGTTTGAGGCAGAGCAGATGATGACGAACCAGAACCACCGTCAGATACAGCACTACCTGAACCTGCGTTAGAACCAGTTGAAGCAACTACACCTGAACCAACAACATCACCATTACCTGAACCAGAACCATCGCCCGAACCTGAGCCAGTAGTTGAGGTTGCGTTTGCATCCGTTGAAGGAGTTTGCGCACCATTATCACTAACGGCCGTATTAGCGGTTTTATCCTTAGCAGGGGTTAATGCGTCAGTATTCTTCTTAGCTTTTGGAGCTTTCTTAGCAGATAAATCTTTATCATTTTGATTGCCAAGATCACCATTGTTGCCATTGTTTACCAGACCATTACCGTTGTTGCCGTTACCACCATTTCCGCCATTGTTAGCTAATCCTGCATTGTTAGAAGCAAGGTTAGATAAGTTAGACAATGAACTGAGGTTATTGGAATTGTTATTTGAATTATTATTATTGTTGTTATTGTTGTTTGAAGTTACAACTCCTAAACCACCAACACCATAATAACCGCCTGCAACTCCAGGAACTACAGCACCACCAGGTAAAACAGTGGTTTGTGAGTTAGCAGATGATGAACTGGAAGAACTGTTGTTGCCAGAACCAGATTGAGACTGTTGCTGACCACTTTGTTGCTGACCACTTTGCTGTTGACCGTTCGATCCACTAGCATTATTGCCGCCATTACCAGAACCGCCAGCACCATTGGCACCATTAGCAGCTAACAAACTTGCATTCAAACCATTAAGACTATTGAGTCCATTGTTGTTTGATGAGTTATTGTTGTTATTGTTGTTATT
>Ga0079226_10001141_pt1 | contig 20121 bp, 18 predicted proteins | sample Poulit2014_FD_76345 | JGI IMG/M metagenome (GOLD analysis project Ga0079226, IMG submission 76345) | Agricultural soil microbial communities from Georgia to study Nitrogen management - Poultry litter 2014 | ecosystem: Environmental > Terrestrial > Soil > Agricultural land | place: USA: Georgia... | reverse complement strand
TTTCCCACCGACATGCAGGCCCAGTTCTGTACCCTCAACTGCGTGGCCGCCGGGGTCGGCACGATTACCGAAACCGTATTCGAGAATCGCTTCATGCACGTCTCGGAATTGCAGCGCATGGGCGCCGACATCCGCCAGGAAGGCAATACCGTGGTGGTGCGCGGTGTCGAGCGGCTGACCGGCGCGCCGGTGATGGCGACCGATTTGCGCGCCTCGGCCTCGCTGGTCATCGCGGGACTCGCCGCCGACGGCAGCACCGATGTGCGCCGCATTTATCACATCGATCGCGGCTACGAATGCATCGAGGAGAAAATGGCCCAGCTCGGCGCGCATATTCGCCGCCTGCCCGACACCAGCCCGCTGTCGGCGCGGCCCCTGGAGCCGGCATGATCACGCTGGCGCTGTCGAAGGGCCGCATCCTGCAGGAAACGCTGCCGCTGCTGGCTGCGGCCGGCATCGAGCCGGAAGAGGATCCGGCGCAGTCGCGCAGGCTGGTGTTTGCCACCAGTCGTGACGATTTGCGCCTGCTCGTCATCCGCGCCACCGACGTGCCGACGTTCGTCGCCTATGGTGCGGCGGATCTCGGCGTGGCCGGCAAGGACGTGCTGCTCGAGCACGGCGGCGAGGATTTGTACGAGCCGCTGGATCTCGGCATTGCCCGCTGTCGCATGATGACCGCCGGGCGCCCCGGAGCGCTGGAAACCGCGGCCCGACGGCCGCTGCGGGTGGCGACGAAATACGTCGAAACCGCGCGCGATTGGTTCGCCCGTGCGGGCCGCCAGATTGAGATCATCCGCTTGTATGGCTCCATGGAATTGGCCCCCTTGGTGGGCCTCGCCGACGTCATCGTCGATCTCGTCGATACCGGCAACACGCTGCGCGCCAACGGCCTGCAGCCGTTCGAGACCATCCGCGAGATCAGCGCCCGGCTGGTGGTCAACAAGGCTGCGCAGAAAATGCAGCATGAGCAGATCACGCAGTTGCTGCAGTTGTTCGAGGACAGTGTGCGGAGGGCGGCATGATGCGGCGCCTGGATACGACGGCGGCGGATTTCGAGGCCGTATTCGCCGAGCTGGTCACCCAGAATGCATCCGCCGAGGCGCAGGTCGAGACGCGTGTGGCCGCGATCATCCAAGACATCAAGGTGCGCGGCGACAGCGCCTTGCTGGAATATACGCGCGAGCTGGATCAACATGCGCCATCCAGTGCGGCGGCGCTCGAGATTCCGGCCGCACAAATGCAGGCAGCACTCACAGCCTTGCCGGCGCAGGCACGGGCGGCTCTGGAACAGGCGGCGGCCCGCATCACGCGCTATGCCGAGGCCCAGCGAGATGAGGACTGGGAAATAAGCGATGCCCAAGGCACTCGGCTGGGGCAGCTGGTGCGGCCTCTCGATGCGGTCGGCATTTATGTGCCGGGCGGGCAGGCCGCCTATCCGTCGAGCGTGCTGATGAATGCCATTCCGGCGCGGGTTGCCGGCGTCGGGCAAATCATCATGGTATCGCCGGCTGCCGGTGGCCAGCTCAACGACTGGGTGCTGGCGGCGGCCGCGCTGGCCGGCGTGGATCGCTTGTTCACCATTGGCGGCGCCCAAGCCGTTGCCGCGCTGGCCTGGGGCACGGCCACCATCCCTTGCGTGGACAAAATAGTCGGCCCCGGCAATGCCTATGTGGCCGCCGCCAAGCGCCAGGTGTTCGGCCAGGTGGGCATCGAATCAGTCGCCGGGCCGTCGGAGATCCTGCTCATCAGCGATGGCAGCGGCGAGCCGGAATGGGCGGCGCTGGATCTGCTGGCCCAGGCGGAGCACGATCAGCAGGCCAGGGCGCTGGCCATGACAACCGATGCCCAGTGGCTGGACGCAGTCGCCGCCGCCATCGAGCGGCTGCTGCCGGCCCAGCCGCGCGCCGAGGTCATGCGCGCCGCGCTGGCCAATCACGGCGCGCTGATCAAAACACGGTCATTGGAAGAAGCGGTGGCGCTGTCGAATCGGCTGGCGCCGGAGCATCTGGAGCTGGCGGTGGCCGCGCCGCGTGCGTTGCTGGCCGGGGTGCGCCATGCCGGCGCCGTGTTCCTGGGACACTACACGCCGGAGGCTTTTGGCGATTATTGCGCCGGCTCCAACCATGTGCTGCCGACCGGGCGCTGTGCCCGTTTTGCCTCGGCTCTGGGCGTGTACGACTTCCAGAAACGCGTGTCCGTGCTCGAGGCGAATCCAGCTGCTGCGCGCCATTTGGCGCCGGTTGCGGCGACCCTCGCCGAGGCAGAGGGTCTGTTTGCACATGCGGCCTCGGCCCGTGCGCGCCTCGATCAAGCCGGTGCACCCGCTACGGATAACAAGTGATGCTTTCCAATCGCGCGCGGCAGAGCCTGTGTTATACTCGCCCGAGCCTTGCGCGGGAAGGCTTGCGCAACGATTTACGTCTTTTAATCATGGATTCGGCATTTTCTTGCCCTGCTCAAAGAGGTTGAACGCATGAGCAAACAGGGGGTCGACGTCGGCAAACGCCGATTTTTGACCGGCGCTACGGTTGCCGTCGGAGGCGTCGGAGCAGCCTTTGTGGCGACGCCGTTCATCCAGTCCTGGATGCCGAGCGCCAGAGCCCGGGCCGAGGGCGCCCCGGTCGAGGTAAACATCGCGGAGCTCGAGGAGGGCAGCATGATGTCGGTCATCTGGCGCGGCAAGCCGGTGTGGGTCGTGCGCCGCACCGATGCCATGCTGGATACGCTTGACGCTGTAGCGTCGGAGCTGGCCGATCCCGAATCGAAGACGGAACAGCAGCCTTCCTATTGCCAGAATGAGCACCGCTCCATCAAGCCATCGATCCTGGTCATGGTGGGCATTTGCACACACCTTGGCTGCTCGCCCAAATATCGCCCCAAGGCCGCCCAGGGTCAGCTTGATTATCCTGGCTTTTTCTGCCCATGCCACGGCTCGAAATTCGATATTGCCGGGCGCGTATACACCGGCGTGCCGGCGCCGCTGAACATGGCGGTGCCGCCGTATCACTACGCCAGCGACGATCTGATTGTGGTAGGTGTCGATCCGGAAGATGGCGGGCAGGAGGCAGCATAATGGCAAACCGATTCATGGGCTGGATTGATGATCGTTTCCCGCTGACCCAGCTGTGGAACGAGCATGTCGGCGAATACATGGCGCCGAAGAACTTCAACTTCTGGTACTACTTCGGCTCACTGGCCCTGCTGGTGCTGGTCAATCAGCTGCTCACGGGCATCTGGCTGACCATGTTCTACAATCCGAGTGCCGAAGGCGCATTCGACTCGGTTCTCTACATCATGCGCGACGTGGAATGGGGCTGGCTGATTCGCTACATGCATTCCACCGGTGCTTCGTTCTTCTTTATTGTGGTCTACCTGCACATGTTCCGCGGGCTGATGTATGGCTCGCATCGCCGGCCGCGGGAGCTGATCTGGATCTTCGGCTGTCTGATTTACCTGGCCCTCATGGCCGAGGCCTTCATGGGCTATGTGCTGCCCTGGGGCAACATGTCCTACTGGGGCGCCCAGGTCATTATTTCGCTGTTCGGCGCCATCCCGGTGATTGGCGACACGCTGGTGACCTGGATTCGTGGTGACTTCGTCATCAGCGGTGCGACCCTGAATCGCTTCTTCGCCCTGCATGTGGTGGCGTTGCCGTTCATCCTCGTCGGTCTGGTCATTGCGCATGTGATGGCGCTGCACCATGTCGGCTCGAACAATCCGGACGGCATCGAGATCAAGGATCACACTGACGAAAGCGGCAAGCCGCTGGACGGCATTCCGTTCCACCCCTACTACACGGTCAAGGATTTGTACGGTGTCGGCGTATTCCTGATCCTGTTCGCTGCGGTGGTCTTCTTCGTCCCAACATTTGGCGGCTATTTCCTGGAGCAGCCGAACTTCACCGAAGCGGATTCGCTGGCGACACCCGAGCATATCGCGCCGGTCTGGTATTTCACACCGTTCTACGCCATGCTGCGCGCCGTGCCGTCCAAGTTCGGCGGCGTCATCGTCATGTTTGCAGCGGTGCTGATTCTGTTCGTGCTGCCGTGGCTGGATCGCAGCAGGGTGAAGTCGGTGCGCTACAAGGGCCCGATCTTCAAGATTGCACTGGGCGTCTTCGCCGCGACTTTCCTGCTGCTGGGCTATCTGGGCACGCAGACGCCAAGCGGCCTCGTCACGACACTGGCGCGCCTCGGCACGATCGTCTACTTCGCGTTCTTCCTGCTGATGCCTTTCTATACCAGATTCGAGAAAACCAAGCCGGTACCGGAAAGGGTGACAAAATGATGCGTCGACTGTTCGTGGCGATAATACTGCTGCTGCCCATGGCAACAATCGCGGCTGCCGAGTTGCCGTACAGCTTCACCCCCGATCTGAGTAACGAAGCTTCGCTGCAGCGCGGTGCCAAGTTATACATGAACTATTGCTCCGGCTGCCATACGCTTAATCATATGCGCTACAGCACGATTGCAAAGGATCTGGGCATCCCTGAGGACATTGTTCAATACAACCTGATGATGACTTCGGATGAGATCCACAGTCAGATCCGTGGCACCATGCCGGACAAATCCAAGGAATGGTTTGGCACGGTGCCGCCCGATCTGACCTTGACCGCCCGTCTGCATGGTGCCAATTGGCTGTATAATTTCCTGCTGACCTTTTATGTCGACGAAACTCAGGAGAACGGCGTCAACAACCTGGTCATGGAAAGCACTGCCATGCCTTGGGCGCTGTGGCCGTTGCAGGGCTATCAGAAACTGACAACAGAGGGGGATGGCGACAGTCCTGAATTCGAGTTGGTTCAGGAAGGCAGCATGGAGCCGACCGAGTTTCGGCGTGCGGTCGGCGATCTGGTCAACTTTCTGGAATATGTTGGTGAGCCGATGAAGCTGGAGCGCTATTCGCTCGGCATCAAGGTGATCATCTTCCTGCTGGTATTCACCGTGCTGGCCTACCTGCTCAAGCGCGAAATGTGGCGTGACGTGAAATAGCCCGCGTGGTGCTAAACAGCATTCGACCATGCCCGCCGACTGCCGCTCGGCTGCGCTACACCTGTCTGCTTGCCACGGCACCATCGCGTGCCGCGAATGGCTGCAGCCGGAAGGATTGGTTCATAAGCGGCAAGAAGGAGCAAATGGAAGCAATATGGCCGCAGTACACAATAGCCGGTCACTGACACTATTTGCCCGTCCCGACTGCCTGCAGGCGCATCGTGTGCGCCTGGTATTGGCGGAGAAAGGGGTGGCGGGCTACAAGATCGTTGAAGTGCGTGATGAAAACGAAGATCTCGCCGCGGTCAATCCTTACAACACGTTGCCGACGCTCGCCGATCGCGAGCTGGTGCTTTATGATCCGCGCGCGATCATCGAATATCTGGACGAGCGCTACCCGCACCCGCCCCTGATGCCGATAGATCCGGTACAGCGGGCCCAGTACCGCATGGCCATTTATCGCTTTGAGCTTGACCTGTACAAGCCCAGCCTGAGCATGGGCGGCGCGCCGTCCACCGTGCGCAAAGCCCGCGCACTGATGCGCGATGCACTGGTGCGCCTGGCCGGCAGCCTCACGTCGCGGCCGACGCTGGGCGATGAATATTCGCTCCTCGACTGCACGCTGGCGCCGGTGCTGTGGCGCATGGATTATTATCGTCTGCGACTGCCGGAGCGCCAGAACAGCGCCTTGCGCGAGTACGCGGAGCATTTGTTTCAACGCGAAGCATTTGCCGCAAGCCTATCTGCATTCGAAGCCAGCATGCGTTAATCGCGCCCGGCGCGCTTGGGCGCCTTGAGCGCGCGGAGTCTGCAGCCAGCGGCCTCCTCGGACAGCAGCGCTGGTGCCGAAATGCTTGAACTCGGCAAGCGGCGCCGCAATGCTACATAATTGCTATCCAACGTGTCGGCGGCAGAACCTGTCGATGCAATTGTCCTGCTGCTGGCAGGAACGCCCAAGTTCGGAGGCTGTGTTCATGGTTCAAATCAGTTCCCGTCGCCCCTATCTGATCCGGGCCTTGCATGAATGGGCGCTGGACAACAACTTGACGCCACATCTGCTGATTGCCGCAAATGCGCCTGGCGTCGATGTCCCGAGCCAGTTTGTCACCGACGAAGGGCGCATTACCATCAACATCAGTCCCAGCGCGGTGCGCGATCTTTCTCTGGGCAACGACTGGATCACGTTTTCGGCCCGCTTCTCGGGGCGCGGTTACAACATCAACATTCCGCCGGGCGCGGTTCTGGCCCTGTACGCGCGTGAAAACGGCGAGGGCATGATGTTTGGTGAAGTGGAAACGCCACCGCAGCCGGCATCGCAGACAGATGATGGTGCAGCCGCCGACGACAGTAATGACAAACCGCGGCCGTCGCATCTGCGGGTGGTGAAATAGCGCCGCTCAGATCCCGCCGTCGCCCGTGGCGGCGAAATGCTCGTCGATCAGGCGGCACAGGCAGTGAATGAATAATAGGTGCACTTCCTGAATGCGGGCCGTGTTGTCGCAGGCGACGCGCAGTTCGATGTCGCCTGCAGTCAGTTGTCCGGCCAGCGCCCCGCCATCCTTGCCCGTTGCGGCGATGACCGACAGCCCGCAGGCATGTGCCGTTTCCACCGCGGCAACGACATTGGCCGAATTGCCGCTGGTGCTGAATGCCAGCAGCAGGTCACCGGGCCGGCCCAGCGCCTCGATCTGGCGTGCGAACAGGCGCTGATAGCTGTAGTCGTTGGCAATGGCGGTCAGAGTCGAGCTTTCCGTGGTCAGGGCAAGGGCTGGCAGGGCGCGGCGCTCGCGCTCGAAGCGATTCACCAGTTCGGACGAGAAATGCTGCGCGTCACCAGCCGAGCCGCCGTTGCCACAGGCCAGGATCTTGCCGCCGGCATCCAGGGTGCGAAGCATCAGCGCCGCGGCAGCAATCAGGCGCTCGCGCATTGTTGCCAGGGTTGCCTGCTTGGCGGCAATGCTCTGCTCGAACAAGGTATTGATGAGTGTTTCTGCTGGGCTATTCGGCATGATTTGACTACTCGGCATAGAAGGCGTTCTCGATCCAATCCAGTTCATGGGCGGCGTTGACGCCGACCACGTCGAAGCGTACCGCATGCTGTGCGTACTGTGGGTGGCAGGCCAGGAAATGACGGGTCGCGTGGATGATGCGCCGCTGCTTGGCGCGCTGCACCGTGGCCGCGGCACGGCCATAATCAGCGCGTGCACGATAGCGCACCTCGACCACGATCAGGCAATCGCCATTGGTGTACACCAGATCCAGCTCGCCGCCGCGGCTGCGATGGTTGCGCGCCACGCGGCGCCAGCCACGGTTGCGGGCGGCGCGATCAACCCAGCGCTCGGCTTGCCTGCCCCGCTGCAGGTGTGCGGCATCACGCTTGGAAGCCATGCCGGTTACAGGCTCGGTTCGTCGCCATAGACAGGGCCGTAATTCGGCTGCGCATCGGTTTTTTGGGCACGTGTTGCTTCACGCTTGTCTGGGCGCTGCCCGCCAGTATTGTCGTAAACCGGGCCGTAATCGGGCTGCTGCACGTCGCTTGTTGTTGTCGGCATGCTGTGCCCGCCATTGGCCGCGACCGGTCGCAAGCTGCCCGCGCCCGCCACGGCCGATGTTTCCAGCTGGGCATGGCCGTTGACAAAGCGTGCCCATGCCAGATGCCGTTGCACGCGCCCCCGGGGTCCGACTTTCAGCAGGCCGGTCATGCCCTGCATGGTCATGCCAGGCTGCAAGCCTGCCGTGCCCAGTTGTTGCGCCAGCTGCCAGGCATCAATGCCCATTGCAAACAAGTGTGGAAAGCGCTGCGCGGCTTCGCCGGCGGCTGCGGTTCTTTGCTCGTGCAGGCGCCGCGATTCGGCGTCGGCGGTGACCAGCCACGGCAAGGCAGCAAAGCCAACACCTTCGAGATCGTCATCCTTGTTCGGTTCGGGCATGCCGGAATAAACGTCGGCAGTGGCAACAACCGGCAATTGCCCGGCGTGGTAGTAGCGCAGCTGGCTGCGCAGCAAGCGCGCGTGCGTCGGCCGTGCGGCGATGAAGATGAAATCGACCGACTTGCCATTGTTGCTGCTTCGCAATACCTGTTGGATGGCGCCGCGGTGGTCATAGTGACTGGTGTTGAAGCGGGCATAATCAACGAGTCTGCCCCCTCGCTCGGCAAACGCCTTGTTGAACGCGTCCAGCACGCGCCCGCCCCATTCGCCTTCCGGGGTGAGGGCGATGGCGCGGCGCCAGCCACGCCCGGCGGCATGGGCCGCGGCGGTGCGGGCCTCGTCCTCCGGTGCCAGGGCGTAGGTGTAGAACATCGACGGCAGCTGCACGTGCGTGATCTGATTCAAGGCAAGCGTTGGAATGCGCGGCTGCTGTTGCGCAACTGCGGCGACCAATGCCTTGCGCAATGGCCCGACCATGATTGCGGCTTCGCTCGCGCGCACTTGCTGCAGCACTTCCGCGGCGCCCAGATTGCTGGCGTCGATGACCGTGACCGCACGTGCACTGCGCGTCCTGTCATGCGCCATTTCAAAGCCCTGGCGGATGGCCCTGGCCGGTTGTGCGATGTCGCCGCTCAGCGGCAACACCAGGGCAATCGGCCCGGGCCCGGCCGCTTGGCCGCTGCGCAGCGGCTGAACATGCGTGCGCGCTTTTGCCTCGGTTGTTGGCTGATAGGTGAACTCGTGGGGCAGTACATCACGGACCGCGGGATGGCCGGGGAATTCCTGCTCCCAGCGCGCCAGTGCCTGTTGCAACTCTGCGCCGCGACGCGGGCCATGCAGCTTGATTGCGGCCAACTTGAGCCAGCCGCGGGTGATGTTGTCCAGCTGCATGTCTTGCGTGTCGGCGTCGCGGCCCAGCTCCACGGCTCCCAGTGCGCGTTGATAAATGACTCGATCGTTGTCGAGCTCTGCCTGCTCGTCGGCCAGTTCCACGCCGCGCTGCACCAGATTGTGAATGCCCTCGGCATATTTGTATTGCGCGAACAGCAGCTGTGCCCGTACCGCCCAGATGCGTGCTGCCAATTCCGGGGCCGTGTCGGCGGCGGGGGGCGGCAGTTCGGCCAATGCCTGTTCCGGTGCCATGGGCGTGATGCGCAGCAGCGTGCGTGCCAGTGCATAGTGCTGCTGCTCCACTTCGTCCAACTGCGCAGGATCGACAGCATCGAGCAGCTTGGCGGCCAGGGTGGTGCGATTCGCCTGCAGGGCCGCGATTGCGCCTTTTACGCGCAGAATGCCTGCGGCGCCGGGCTGCGCTTGCTGGCGCGCCGCAAGGGCATAGAGCTCGGCGGCGCGTGCGTAATGGCCTTGAGGCTCGTTTCTTGTTGCGGCCTGCCCCGGTGACAGCGCGCTGCTGTCGGGCAGGCCGGGCTGCGTGACGCAGGCATTCAACGTCAGGCAAGCAGCGAGCAGCAAGAGCAGGTGAGCGCTGCGCCCGGACAGGCTGGCGCCACGCTTGGCGCGCAGAATCAAATCGATAGCCAAGGTCGACCCCTTATTTATTTTATCCGCGCCTAATTGTGGCGCATTCGACGGCCCTTGCGCCAGCAGGGCATTTGTCATCAACAAACGGGCCTGGCTGCAACGCGCCTTGTCGGACAAAGGCAGGGCGGTGCCGATTGTGCACGGCCGGGCTTTGCCGCCAGTTGCGCTGCAACCGCTGTTTGGTCATTATCGGGCCGAGCCGGTACTTCAAATGCGCATCTGCATGATTGCGCTGCAGGCAGCCCGGCTGACAAAAGGCAGCGTGCAACACTGCCGATGAAGACGGCGCGTGCGATTTGGTCTGCAGGCAACAGCGGAGGTGACGACATGGCCAGCCGGAGCAGCAAAACAGCAGCAACTACACAGCAACAGCCTGGGGCTGCAGGCGCGGCAGCCGTCATGGCGCAGCGCGGAGACCTCGACTCCACCATGCCGCGTTGGAGCGGCTTCGACACCGCTTGGGCGCTGGGCCTGTTTGGCACCGCGGTCGGTGCAGGCATCCTGTTTCTGCCCATCAACGCCGGCAACGGTGGCCTCTGGCCGCTCCTGGTGGTGACGCTGCTGATCGGCCCCATGACCTATTTGTCCCACCGGGCGCTGTCGCGCATGGTCTGCGCGTCGCCGCAACCCAATCGCGACATCACCGAAGTGGTGGAGGATTATTTCGGTGCGGCCGCCGGGCGCATCATTACGGTGCTGTATTTCGCTTCCATCTTTCCGATCGTGCTCATCTATGGTGTCGGCATCACCAACACGGTGGAGAGCCTGCTCATTCATCAGCTCGGGGTGACGCCGTGGCCGCGCTGGCTGCTGGCCGCGGTCACCATTGGCATCATGTCGCTCGCCGTGGTGGCACGCCAGCAGGTCATGCTGATGGTCACTGAATGGGTGGTTTATCCGCTGATTCTGGCGCTTGCCGCGGTGACGATATACCTCATCCCGCAATGGAGCTTCGCAGGGCTCGGCGAGATGCCGTCGCCGGGCACGTTCACCATGTCCGTATGGCTGATCATCCCGGTGCTGATCTTTTCCTTCAATCACACGCCGGCCATATCGCAGTTTTCCATGAGCCTGCGTCGGCAATACGACCAGCATGCCACCGCCAAGGCGTCGGTGATACTCCGGCGCACCGCCATCGCCCTGCTGGTGTTCACCATGGGTTTCGTCTGGTCATGCGTACTGGCCATTGGCCCCGATGGTTTGCAGGAGGCGCGGGCGGCCAATCTGCCGGTGCTGTCCTATCTCGCCAATCAGATGGAGGCGCCATTCATCGCCTGGCTCGGACCGCTGGTCGCCATCACCGCCATCACCTCTTCGTATTTCGGCCACTGGCTCGGCGCCCACGAAGGCGCGATGAGCATCGTGCGCCGCAACTTCGATCCGCAGCAGAAACGCTTCGGCGAGCGCACGCTGCATATTGCGGTGACTGTGTTCCTGGTGTTCACCGCCTGGCTTGCCGGCGTGCTCAACCCGGGCATCCTGGATCTGATCGAGACCCTGGTCGGGCCGATCATGGCGCTGGTGCTGTACATCATGCCGATGTATGCCATCCACAAGATTCCGGCGCTGGAGCCTTATCGCGGCCGTCTTTCCAACGTGTTTGTCACTGTCATGGGCCTGGTGGCGCTGGGCGCCATCCTCCTGAATCTGGTGTATTGATCGCATCCGTGGCGGCCTGCAGCACAATGGGACCATGAAGCAGAGACCCGCTCTCTGGGTGGTGGCGACGCCGATCGGCAACCTCGCCGATCTCGGCCCGCGCGCCGCTGAAGTCCTGGCAGGCGTGGACCTGATCGCGGCCGAGGACACGCGCCATACGGCACGCCTGCTGGCACATGCCAGCATCGATACACCGCTGCGCTCCCTGCATGAGCACAACGAACATGCGCGCACCCCGGAATTGCTCGCCCGTCTGGCGTGCGGTCAGACATTGGCTCTGGTCAGCGATGCCGGCACGCCGTTGATCAGCGATCCGGGTTATGTCCTGGTGCGTCAGGCCCGTCAGCAAGGCGTGCCCGTCTATTGCGTGCCCGGTCCCTGCGCCGCCATTGCCGCCTTGTCGATCGCCGGGCTGCCCACCGACCGCTTCGTGTTCGAAGGCTTCCTGCCGCACAAGGCGGGCGCGCGCCGGGCCCGTCTCGCCGAACTCGCGAGCGAGCCGCGCACGCTGGTGCTGTACGAATCCAGTCATCGCATCCAGGCCATGGTGCGCGATCTGGTGCGCGTGTTCGGTGCCGAGCGCGAGCTGGTGCTGGCGCGCGAGTTGACCAAGCTGCATGAACAAAGCATGCATGGCAGCGCCGACGAGCTGGTGGCCTGGCTTGCCGCGGACGACAATCGCCGTCGCGGCGAGTTCGTGCTGGTCGTGGCCGGTGCCGCGGTTGAGACGTCTGCCGAGCATGCGGAAATCGAGCTGGATGCACTGCTCGCGGAATTGCTGGCCGTGACCGGCACGCGCGCGGCGGTCAAGGCCGCGGTGCGTCTGACGGGTCTGGCGCGCAATCAGGTATATGCCCGCGCCGTGGCGCTGCAGAGTGAATAGCGCATGGAAGTGGCGGCTGCGATGCTATCATCAGGCATGGGAGTCGGCCACGCAGTCGCGGCGTCTCGTGCAGGCGTCGAGGAAAGTCCGGGCTCCGCAGGGCAAGGTGCCAGGTAACACCTGGGAGGCGCAAGCCTACGGAAAGTGCAACAGAGAGCAGACCGCCCAAGGTTCGCGATGCGAATCCGGCAAGGGTGAAAGGGTGCGGCAAGAGCGCACCGCGCCACCGGCAACGGCAGGCGGCACGGCAAACCCCACCTGGAGCAAGACCAAATAGGAGGGCGACGCGCGGCCCGCGCAGTCCTCGGGTAGGTCGCACGAGGCCGCTGGTGACAGCGGTCCCAGATGAATGACTGCGCACGACAGAACCCGGCTTATCGGCCGACTCCCTGATTTGCAGCCCGCCCCACCATCCCCCACCCACCACCTCACCTGTGGAAGAGGTCTGCCCTGCTGGCTGGCCATGTTGTCGATGTCAATGCTGCGTCTTTCGTATGTCATTAAAAACAAATACGAAAACTAACTTTGCCAAGAGGCGCTGCCGTTTTTGTGCCTGTTGATTTGTATCCGCAGCCGCTCTCATTCGCTACTGCAATTGTGCTTGACACTACATTAAGGCGCTGCCTATAGTGGCGCAACGGGGAAATAAGTGGGGCAAAGTGGTTTATAAACTCAAGGGCCAGCTATTGTGTTCAAGGGGTCTCATCCGGTCACCATAGATGCCAAGGGTCGGTTTGCGATTCCTGCATCCTATCGCCAGTCGTTGCATGACGACTGCGGTGGCCGCTTGGCCGTGACCCAGCACTGGGATGGCTGTCTGTTGATCTATCCCTACCCGGAGTATCAAAAATTTGAACAACAGCTACTGGCGCAACCAAGCCTGAATCCGGCGGTGCGGGAAACGCAGCGATTCTTCCTCGGTTCGGCCAAGGATGTGGACATGGATCGCCAGGGACGACTGCTGCTGCCGGCCTATCTGCGTGCCAACGCGAGTCTCGACTCCAAGGGCATGCTGGTGGGCATGGGGCAGCTGTTTGAGCTGTGGGACGAACAGCGATGGGTCGAACGCAATGCAGAAACCAGCAAACGACTGGCCGAACAGGCCGCCAATGGCGAATTGCCGGAAGCTTTGATGAGTATTTCCCTGTGACTCGACTACCAGTCCTGCCCGTCTTATTCCCCGGTTGAGCCACATGAGGAGCGCCACTTACATGACGCAGACCGCCCATCAACCGGTGCTGCTTGATGCTGCACTGTTGGCGCTTGCCATTGCGCCGGCCGGCTGCTACGTGGACGCCACTTACGGACGTGGTGGCCACAGCACGGCGCTGCTGGCTGCACTGGGCGAGCAGGGCCGGGTGCTGGCATTTGATCGGGATCCGGCCGCGGCGGCGGATGCCGAGGCGCGCTTTGCCGGCGAACCGCGCCTGCGTTTTTGCCATGACTCGTTCGCCAATCTGGAGCCGCGGCTCAAGCAGCTGCGCCTACATGGCCGGATTAATGGATTGCTGTTCGACCTGGGCGCTTCTTCGCCCCAGTTCGACACTCCGACGCGCGGCTTTTCTTTTCGCCATGCCGGGCCGCTGGACATGCGCATGGATCCGACCAGCGGCACCAGCCTGGCCGACTGGCTGGCGGGGGCCGCGGTCGATGACGTGCGCCGGGTGCTGCAACGCTACGGTGAGGAGCCCTTCGCCGGGCGCATTGCCCGCGCCATCATCGCGGCGCGTGATGCCAACCAGTTGAGCGACACCAGAGCCTTGGCCGAAGTGGTCAAACAGACGGTGCCGGCCAGGGTTGCCGCCGGCCAGCGCATTCATCCGGCCACGCGCACGTTTCAGGCCTTTCGCATCCATATCAACGATGAACTGGGTCAGTTGACGCAGGCTTTGCATGCGGCCGTGCGCGTCTTGGCGCCGGGCGGACGGCTGGTCGTGATCAGCTTTCATTCGCTGGAGGATCGTATCGTCAAACGCTTTATTCGCGCCCAGGCCCAGCCCGAGCCGTCGCCACTGCCGATGGTGCCGGTGCCGCAGCCGGCGTTGCGCCGGATCGGCAAGGCGGTGCGCGCCGATGCGGCGGAAGTGGCGGCGAACCCGCGGGCACGCAGTGCCATCATGCGCGTTGCGGCAAGAACGGCGGCGCCAGAGGTGCGGTCATGATGCGGCAAGCGCTGATCGTGGCCCTGCTGGTGTTGGGCAACCTGGCGAGTGCCATCGCGGTGGTATCCGTCAAGCACAGCAGCCGTGAACTGCAGCATGATCTGCAGGTTTTGCGCATCGAGCAGGATCAATTGAAGATCAACTGGGCGCAGCTGCGACTCGAGGAAAGCGCCTGGGCCAATCATGATCGCGTGCGCCGTGTGGCCCGAACCAAGCTGGACATGGTCGTGCCGGAACAGTACATCGTGCTCGGGGGGCGGCATGAGTAGAGAACGCCGACCACGTATCAATCGGCGTCGGCCCCAACCGCCCATGCCGGCACGCTGGCGCAATCAATTTGTGCTGGTGCTGTTTGTCGCCTTTGCAGTCGGCCTGGCTGGGCGCGCTTTCTTTTTGCAGGTTCTGAATCAGGACTTTCTTGTTCACCAAGGCGATATCCGCCATATACGCACCATCGAGGTGCCCGCGCTGCGTGGTGCCATCATGGATCGCAATGGCGAGCCGCTGGCATTGTCCGCGCCAACGCAGAGCATCTGGGCGGTGCCCGGAGAGCTGCTCGATGCGCCGGCGAGCCTGGCGCCGCTGGCCCGTGCCCTGGACCAGGATGTGGGCAAGCTGCGGGCGCATTTGCAGAAGTATCGCGAGCGCCAATTCCTGTACCTGGCGCGGCAGTTGAGCCCCGCGCATGCGCGCAAGGTGATGGCCGTGGACGCGCCCGGCGTGTTCCAGCAGCGGGAATTCAAGCGCTATTACCCGGCCGGCGAAGCGGCGGCGCAGCTGGTCGGCATGGTCAACATCGACGGCCGCGGCCAAATGGGCATGGAGCTGAAGAAGCACAGCTTTCTGAAAGGCGTGGCCGGCAGTCGCCGCGTCATCAAGGATCGCCTGGGACGCGTGGTTGAGGATCTGGATGAGTTCACTGCCTCGCGGCCGGGGCATCAGCTGCGGCTGACGATCGATCTGCGCCTGCAGTACATCGCCTATCGCGAACTCAAGGAAGCCATTCTGGAGAACAATGCCTCCAGCGGCATGGCCATCATTCTGGATCCGCAAAACGGCGAGCTGCTGGCGCTGACTTCCTATCCCAGTTTCAATCCCAATAATCGTGGCACCATTACCCCGAATGGCATGCGCGCGTCGCCGATCATCGACGTGTTCGAGCCAGGCTCGGCAATCAAGCCGCTGTTGCTGGCGCAGGCGCTGGATTCGGGGCGTTTTTCCCCGAACAGCCGCATTGACAACAATGGCGGCCGCTTTCGGGTCGGACAACTCAGGATTACGGACTATGGCGATTACGGCAAGGAGAGCTTTGCCACCATCCTGAAGAAGTCCAGCAATATCGGCGCCGCCAAGGTCGGTCTGGCCATGGGCGCGGAGCAGGTTTGGCAGGGCTATCACGAATTCGGCCTGGGCATGACGACCGAAACCGGCTTCCCCGGCGAGCGCACCGGAGTGCTCAAGCCCTATTATCGTTGGGGCGACGTGGAAACAGCCACGGCGTCCTACGGTTATGGCATCGCGGTCACGGCCCTGCAGCTGGTGCGCGCCTACGGCGCCATCGCCGATGATGGCATATTGCGCCCGCTGAGCCTGATCATCGGCCCTGGCGCGCACATGCAAACCATGCCCGAACAGGTCATTGCCCCGGATACGGCACGCCACATCCGGCACATGCTCGCCGGCGTGATTTCGGCCGAAGGCACCGCCCTCCAGGCGGCGATTCCCGGCTACAGCGCCGGCGGCAAGACCGGCACCGCGCGCAAGATCGTGGATGGCAGTTACAGCACTGATCTGCATCAGGCGGTCTTTGTGGGCATGGCGCCCATAGCAGAGCCGGAGCTGGTTACGCTGGTGCTCATCGACTCGCCCCGGGCCGGCCACTACTATGCCGGGCGTGTGGCGGCGCCGGTGTTTTCCAGCATCATGCAGAAAGCGCTGCGGGTGCGCCACGTGCCGCCGACCTGGCCTGAGCGCATTGCCGGCGACAGCAGTCGCCCGGGGGTCTCATGATGGCCCTGGCGCCCCTGGTCCGAACCCGCCAACCGCTGGCCGCGCTGCTGCAGGGCATGGTCGATTCTCCGGTGCCCGCCGTGCAGATCAGCGGCGTGACCATGGACAGCCGCCAAGTCGAGCCCGGCGATCTGTTTCTGGCCTGTCCCGGCCTGCGCACGCATGGCCTCGAGCATGCCGCACAGGCCATGGCGGCAGGCGCTGCCGCGATCGCCTGGGATGCGCCCGGGCAGCCCGAGCTGGACGCTCCCGCCGTGCATGTCGCTGATCTGGCCAGCCACGCCGGGCGCATCGCCAGCCGGGTCTGGCAGGAGCCATCGCGGGCGCAGTTCGTCACCGGCATCACCGGCACCGACGGCAAAACCTCTTGTGCGCACATGCTGGCCCAGGCCCTGGACGCCGTGGGCGAGCGCTGTGGTTACCTGGGCACCCTGGGCTATGGCTTCGTCGACGACTGGCATGCCGCCAGCCACACCACGCCGGATGCCGTCACCCTGCAGGCCTGGCTGGCGCGCCTGTTGGCCAACGGCGCCGGCGCCACCGCGCTGGAGGTTTCTTCCCATGCGCTCGCCCAGCAGCGGGTGCAGGCGGTCGAGTTTGATGTCGCGGTGCTGACGAACATCGGCCGCGATCATCTCGATTATCACGGTGACATGGCCCACTATGTCGCCGCCAAGCGCCGTCTGTTCGACCAGCCGGGGCTGCAATACGCCGTTGTCAATATTGACGATGACCATGGCCGGCGCTGGCTGGCCACGCTGGATAAAGGCATTACGCGGATTGCTTACGGCCTGTGGCCCCGGGTCAGCACCCTGGCTTGTCAATACGTGGCGCTGCGCGAAATCGGCATCGAGCCGCAGGGTCTGATGCTGCAATTCGACACCAGTTGGGGCGAACTCAACGTGCGCAGCAGCCTGATCGGGCGCTTCAATGCCTGGAACCTGGCTGCCGTCCTGGCCGTGCTGCTGGCACACGACGTGGCACCAGCGGCCGCGGCAGAGGCTCTGCAGCAGGTGCAGACCGTGCCCGGGCGCATGCAGCAGATTGCGCACACGATCGCCCAGCCGTTGGTCGTGGTGGATTATGCCCATACGCCGAACGCGCTGGAGCAGGCGCTGCTGGCCCTCGCCACCCATGCCAGCGGCCGTGTGCACTGCGTGTTCGGCTGCGGCGGCGAGCGTGATCGCGGCAAGCGGCCGTTGATGGCAGCCGCTGCTGCGCGCCATGCCGACATGCTGTGGCTGACCGATGACAATCCGCGCGGCGAGGCACCGCAGGCCATCATCGACGACATGCTCGCCGGCCTTGAAGCGACCACAGCAGATTACGTGGTCGAGCATGATCGCGTCCGTGCCATCCACAGTGCCGTGCAGGCGGCTGAGCCCGGCGATGCCGTGCTGATTGCCGGCAAGGGCCATGAGGCCTGGCAGCAGATCGGCGCCCAGCGGCGCGCGCATGATGATCGCATCGTCGCCCGGCAAGCCTTGGAGGCGGCATGAGCGGCCTGACGCACATGCCTGCCACGCCGCGCCTGTCGGATCTGGCCCGGGCGGCAAATGGCCGCCTGCATGGCGCCGATCAAGACTTCGCCGATGTCGGCATCGACACCCGCCGCCTGGCCGAAAAGGACGTATTCTTCGCCCTGCAGGGCAATCACGACGGGCACGAGCATGTGGCCCAGGCGGCTGCACTCGGCGCCGCCGGTGCGGTCGTGGAGCGGCTGCAGAATGCGCCGTTGGCGCAAATCCAGGTGGACAACACCGAGCAGGCCTTGCAGCAGGCCGGCGCCGCCTGGCGCCAGACATTTGCCGGGCCGGTGATCGGCGTGACCGGCAGCAATGGCAAGACCACCGTGCGGCGCATGCTCGCTGCCATCCTGGCGCAATGCCGGGCGCCGGTGCTGGCCAGTAGCGGCAACTTCAACAATCATCTCGGTGTGCCGCTGACATTGCTGGGCCTGCGCGCCCACCATGCCAGCGCCGTGATCGAGATGGGCGCCAACCATGCGGGTGAAATCACCGCGCTCAGCCACCTGGTGCAGGCGCAGGTGGCGGTTGTCACCAACGCCGGTGACGCCCATCTGGAAGGCTTCGGCAGCCGTGCCGGCGTGGCGCGCGCGAAAGGCGAGATCTACGCCGCGCTGGCGCCGGGCGCGAGCGCGATCATCAATGCCGACGACGCCTACGCAGAACAATGGACGGCAACGGCGGCACATTGCCGGCGCCTGTATTTTTCGCTCGACGGCGGGCATGCCGACGTTGCGGCCGAGCAAGTGGCGCTGACGGACAACGGCAGCCGCTTTGCTCTGCGCCTGCCGAACCAGCGCGTTGCCATCGAGCTGGCCCTGCCGGGCGAGCATAATGTGCGCAATGCCCTGGCAGCCGCCGCCGCTGCGCATACCGTAGGCGCCATGGCCGCCGACATTGCCGCCGGCCTTGGCGCCATCACTGCGGCTGCGGGCCGCCTGGCGGCCATGCCGGGTCTGCATGGTGCGCGCTTGATCGATGACAGCTACAACGCCAATCCGGCTTCGTTGCAGGCGGCGCTGCATTGGTTGGCAGCTCAGCCGGGGCCGCGCTGGCTGGTGCTCGGCGATATGGGCGAGCTCGGCGCAGCGACGGCGCAGGCGCATCGTGACGCGGGCCTGCAGGCCCGTGCTGCCGGCATTGAACAGCTCTGGGCCACCGGCCCGGCCAGCGAGCAGGCGGCGGCGAGCTTCGGCGACGGTGGCCAGTGGTTCGCATGCCAGGCGCAACTGGGTGATGCGCTGCTTGCGGCCCTCGCTGGCGCCGCCGAGCGACCCACGTTGTTGGTCAAGGGCTCGCGCAGCGCGCACATGGATCGCATCGTGGCCCTGCTGGCTCCCGCCGCCGCTGGAGGTGAGCCATGCTGATGTATCTGGCCGAGTTGCTGGAACACTTGTACAGCGGCTTTCGCGTGTTCCAGTTTCTTACCTTTCGCGCGATTCTCAGCATTCTCACGGCCATGCTGTTTTCCTTCGTCCTGGGGCCGTGGATGATTCGCCGGCTGAGCTTTCATCAGATCGGCCAGCAGATCCGCGAGGACGGGCCGCAATCGCATCTGGCCAAGGGCGGCACGCCGACCATGGGCGGCACCCTGATTCTGGTGGCGGTGCTGGTGTCGACCCTGCTGTGGGCGGATATTGCCAATCGCTGGGTGTGGCTGGCGCTGCTGGTTACCGCCGGGTTCGGCGCGATCGGTTTCGTCGATGATTATCGCAAGCTCGTGTATCGCAACAGCAGGGGTTTGTCGGCCAAGGCGAAATACTCGCTGCAGACCGTCATTGGCCTGGGCGCCGGCCTGTGGCTGTATGCGATGGCCGAGTCGCCCGCCGAGACCGGCGTCTTGATTCCCATGCTCAAGAATGTGGTCGTGCCGCTGGGTGCGGGTTATATCCTGTGGAGTTATCTGGTCATCGTCGGCAGCAGCAACGCCGTGAACCTGACCGATGGCCTGGATGGCCTGGCCATCATGCCCAGCGTTCTGGTGGCGAGCGCCCTCGGCATTTTTGCCTATGTCACCGGGCATGCCATCTTTGCCGATTACCTGGGTTTTGAATTCATCCCCGGCGTGGGCGAGCTGGCGATCTTCTGCGCTGGCATAGCCGGTGCGGGACTGGGTTTTCTTTGGTTCAACGCTTACCCGGCGCAAGTGTTCATGGGCGACGTCGGCGCACTGGCACTCGGCGCGGCGCTGGGCATTGTTGCCCTGGCAGTGCGCCAGGAGCTGGTGCTGCTGATCATGGGCGGCATTTTCGTGGCCGAAACAGTCTCGGTCATCCTGCAGGTGGCCTCTTACAAGCTCACTGGGCGGCGCATGTTTCGCATGGCTCCCTTGCATCACTACTTCGAGCTCAAGGGTTGGGCCGAGCCGAAAATCATCGTGCGCTTCTGGATCATCACCCTGGTGCTGGTACTGATTGG
>Ga0079226_10001140_pt1 | contig 20127 bp, 20 predicted proteins | sample Poulit2014_FD_76345 | JGI IMG/M metagenome (GOLD analysis project Ga0079226, IMG submission 76345) | Agricultural soil microbial communities from Georgia to study Nitrogen management - Poultry litter 2014 | ecosystem: Environmental > Terrestrial > Soil > Agricultural land | place: USA: Georgia... | reverse complement strand
CTGTATAGATTTAACGAGAGATTGGGAGTTTACTGCCAGAAAGAGATCTTTCTAATAAGATATCTTCTCTAAATTGATAGAGTTTCGCCGGTCTTCCCGGACCACTTTGGTCGATGTTTCCTGTCTCTTCAATAATCTCTTGTTGTGTAATAAAACGTCTGAAGTTCTGTTTATGAAGGGTAATGCCGGCTAATGCTTCAATACTTTGTTGTAGTTGAAAGAGGGTAAAGGCGGGCGGCATGAGTTCGAAGATGACAGGGCGATATTTTATTTTCGCTCGTAATCGCGCCATTGCGGATGCAAGTACTCGGCGATGATCGTGCGCCATCGGTTTCCCATAAGTGCTTTCATGATCTATTTTATTAGCGGTGGTGATGAGCTGAGATTCTGGTAAGATCCCAACTTCATACATTAATTCGTAGCGTTGTAGGACATATTCTTCATTCCAAACAAAAGGGGCAATTCCCCAGCAGAGCTTCACGCGTTGCTCGCGAGATTTTTGTTCGGCGATAGTATTGCCAGCATTAATCCAATGTCTAAAAATGGGGTGTAGCGCTGTTTCAATAAACTCAGGTCTACCATTACGATGATCTTCCCACGGGAAATAAGCATACCAATTTTGCCAAAGAGCAGCGGATTCTAGCGGTTTAGTCTCTTCTCGCACTAAGCCTAAGTAGCTAATATATATCAGGTAATGCCCCGAAGATGTTTGGCGATGAGTATCCACAAAAGTATAGAGTTGTTCAACATATCCCAGCGGTTGATGTGTTTGGGTTTCAACCCATTGACGAACGCCTGCTTGAAGTGAACGATGGATCGGCGTTAAAGGTCCATTTGGAAGAGATTCACCATGATCAACAGTTAGCACTTTAGCTTCAGAATCTGTCACTGCAATCAGAACAGCGGCAAGCTCAGTAGTGCCTTCTTTTTGTAAGTTGTCGATTGGTTTATCCATAGAATAATCACTTTAATCCAAAATTGAACGTGCGCTTATTATAGGGGAAAGCAATGATAATAGGTATCTTTCTCACTTTTTACACATTTTGAAAAGTATATAGATGCATTCAATACGTTTAGTTTTGAAATGTGACTTTTCTGAACTTTTTAAATTGCGAAATAAATAGACCACAAAGTACGAGTGCGATACCGGTTCCGGACATTAATGTAATTTTTTCATTGAGAATAAGTACCGAGAAAATCACCGTCACCATTGGCACGACATTGATATACAAGCTCGCTTTAATCGCGCCTAATGCACGAAGTGCTAGATTCCAAGTTACAAAACAGATCGCTGATGCCCCTAATCCTAAAAAGAGCAGGTTGAGAATCACGGTGGTATCGAGATAGTTTTTGATCTCAAAGTTTACGTGTGAAAATGGCAAAATAGGGAGCATGAAGAGAATACCGTAGATAAAAGTACGGCGGGTTGTTTGGATCGTGTTGTAGCCAAAGGTGCTAATTTTTTTAGAAAATATGGAATAGAAAGACCAGATAATTGCCGCTAATAGCGCTAAAAAGTCTCCTTTCAAATTAATCTCAAACTCTGAAGCACCGCTAAAACTCATTAAACCGACGCCAGCAAAGGAGAGAATCATGCCAATAAAAAATTGCGGACGAATCATTTCATCTTTTAAGAAAAATCGTGCTAATAGCACGGTAAAAAATGGCGAAGTCGAGGCAATTAGCGCAGCATTTGAGGCAAAAGTGTAGAGCAGTGCATTATTTTCAAAAAGATAATAGAGCGTGATGCCACAAAGCCCGGCAGCAGCGAAATAGCCTTCTTGCTTGAGAGAAGCCCCTTTGAGTCGTTTAGGGAATAGCAACATTAAGAAGCAAGCTCCCATGACAAAGCGTGTAAAAAGAATCTCAATTGGTGATAACTCATGCTGGAGCAATACCTTTGTCGAAACGAATGTCGTTCCCCAAAGTAAGATGGTCAACAGCGCTAAAAAATGACCTCTGAGTTCTTGTGGCATGAGTTTTCCTTAGGATAAAAAAGCAGTAGAATCCCTGCTAAAGCATGTAAATAGGTAGATGGGGATCTATTGTAACGTAGAATTTTGATTCTATAAAATAGAGATCTAGCGCATCATCGGAGAATTACCATTATTTATTGATGAGTCGTTTGATAATGATTTAGATTAAATAACTCTTAAAATTACGACTATTGAAGTTAAATTATTGTCAATTTATAGTTATCCTATGTTATGTTCAGGTTAAGTGTTATCACTTATCGTAAATAGAGATTGATAAAATAGCTGATTAACTACTAATAATTGATTAATAGTTAAGGTTACAATAATAAAAATGCGACAAAGATCGCATAAATTCAGGGAATAGCGTGTTCTGAATGTTAAAAAACACGCGATAAAAATAATATTAAATATTTCTATAATCTCAGGAGGAGTTATGAATAAATTAGTACAGAAGATTCTTGCATCCACATTTTTGGTGGGTGGTTTAATGGTTGGTGTTTCCCAAGCGGAAGAACCGATTATTATTAAATTTTCGCACGTTGTTGCAGATACGACACCGAAAGGGCAAGGTGCATTACTTTTTAAAAAGTTAGCAGAAGAACGATTACCGGGACAAGTGCAAGTAGAAGTTTATCCAAACTCTTCTCTCTATGGTGATGGGCAAGAGATGGATGCTCTGTTAGTGGGTGATGTACACCTTTTAGCACCATCGCTTGCGAAATTTGAACATTATCAGAAGAAAATTCAATTATTTGATCTCCCTTTTATTTTTGATGATATGGCGGCTCTAGATCGTTTCCAACAATCTCCTGTAGGACAATCATTACTTAAAAGCATGGAAGATAAGGGCATTACGGGGTTAGGTTATTGGCATAATGGCTTAAAACAGCTTTCTGCGAATAAACCGCTTCGTGTGCCAAGGGATGCAAGAGGATTAAAATTCCGAGTGCAAAACTCAGCTGTTTTGGATGAGCAGTTTAAAGCGCTTCGCGCTAATCCTCGTAAGATGGCATTTGCAGAGATGTATCAAGGATTACAAACAGGTGTTGTAAACGGTGCGGAGAATCCTTATACCAATACTTATTCGCAAAAAGTTCATGAGGTACAAAAGTATATTACTGAATCGAATCATGGTGCCTTGGATTATATGTTAATTACCAATACGAACTTTTGGAATGGTTTACCGGAAGATGTCCGTAATGAATTAACGGATATTTTGGCAGAAGTAACCGTGGAAGTGAACAATCATGCAAATGCACTTAATGAACGTGATAAGCAAGCAATTATTGATGCTGGAACGACCGAAATAATCTATTTAACACCAGAAGAGCGTGAAGAGTGGCGCCAGGCTGTCAGACCAGTTTGGGAAAAATTCCAAGACCAAGTAACGCCTGAATTAATTGATGCTGCGCTTGAAGCGAATAGCGTTCAATAAATTTACTTGTGACAGATTTTTTTATCTATTTTATTTAACTATATAAGAACTATACAGTTAATTTTAAGCCATCCATCTTGAGATTCTTGAGATGGATTGGTTTTTAATATCTCAAAAAGAGGATCTTGCATGTTTATTAGTATTTATCAAAAACTTGATAAAGCTTGGCAACGCATCGAAATTTTTATCACGGTATTAATTCTATCGGCAATGACGTTTGTAACGTTTATTTACACGATGCTCAATAATCTCTATACACCGTTTTATAGTTTAGCGGATTGGATCTCTGGAGATGAACCTTCAAAACTAGAAGATTTTTTATTAGATACGGGCGATATGATGATGGATTTAGCATCATCCATGAACTGGTCGAATCGCTTTACTGCGGCATGTTTTGCATGGTTGATATTCTTTTGTATGTCATATGGTGTACGAATTGGTGGGCATATCGGGGTGGATGCTTTGGTGAAAGTATTTCATAAAAAAATTCAAAGAACACTTGCATATATTGGTTTAGGGGCATGTTTGTTATATGGCGGAATTATGCTGATCGCGAGTTTAGATTGGGTCTATAATTTTTATAAATTAGGAACATTAGCGGAAGATTTAGACCGCTTTGGTATTAGACGTTGGCATATAACTATTATTGTTCCTATTGGTTTTACATTGTTGATCTTGCGTTATTTGGAAGTAGGTTACAAAATTTTTACTCATCAACAAGATATGCTTGGACTTGCAGATGAAGCAAAAGATGCCTTGGATGAAATTGCTAACGCTGAGCATGTAGAGTTAGCAAATAGCATTCAACAAGGAGTAAAATAATGACGATTTTATTCTTATTCGTATTACTGTTTGCGTTGATGTTGATTGGCGTACCCGTTGCAATCTCATTGGGGTTATCGAGTGCCTTAACAATCATGTTTTTTAGCCCAGATTCTCCGAGAAGTCTAGCAATTAAAATGTTTGAAACATCGGAACATTCTACGTTATTAGCGATTCCATTTTTCTTGATTGCCGGTGCTTTTATGACAACGGGAGGGGTTGCACAACGATTGATCGATTTTGCAAATGCTTGTGTTGGACATATTCGTGGGGGACTAGCGATTGGTTCGGTGTTAGCTTGTATGCTATTTGCTGCACTTTCAGGGTCAAGTCCAGCAACCATTGCAGCGGTGGGTTCTATTGCTATTGCCGGAATGGTTAAATCAGGTTATACCAAGGAATTTGGGGCTGGTATTATTTGTAATGCTGGAACATTAGGGATTTTAATTCCTCCGTCGATTGTAATGGTTGTTTATGCTGCAGCAACTGAGCAATCTGTCGGAAAAATGTTTATGGCGGGCGTAGTGCCAGGAGCACTATTAGGGATTGCATTAATGGTCGCCATCTATATTGTCGCGCGCGTGAAGAAATTACCAGCACAACCTCGCGTGAGTATTAAGCAATGGTTCGGAGCATTTCGTCGAGCCTTGTGGGGATTGTTATTAATGGTCATTATTCTTGGTGGGATTTATACAGGAATGTATACACCAACAGAAGCAGCGGCCGTTGCGGCAGTTTATTCGATGTTCGTCGCACTTTTTATCTATAAAGATATGCGGATTCGAGATTTCTCAAAAGTCATGCTCGAATCTGGAAAAATGACAGTGATGCTAATGTTTATTATTGCCAACGCAATGCTCTTTGCTCATGTTTTAACAACGGAGCAAATTCCGCAATCTATCGCTAATTGGGTATCTGAAATGGGTTTCTCTCCATGGATGTTTCTTGTGATTGTGAACATTGTGCTATTAGTTGCAGGAAGTTTTATGGAACCATCTGCGGTGATTTTAATCCTTGCGCCAATTTTCTTTCCGATCGCGATGGAACTTGGAATCGATCCTATTCATTTAGGAATTATTATGGTGGTGAATATGGAAATAGGTTTGATCACACCGCCGGTAGGATTGAACTTATTTGTTTCATCCGCGGTAACAGGTATGCCGATTACAAGTACTATTAAAGCGGCTTTGCCATGGCTTATGATTTTATTAGTATTCTTAGTATTGATTACCTATATCCCATTTATATCTTTAGGGTTGCCGAAATTTTTAGGGATGATGTAAATAATATTGGTGATATAACCCATCAATTTTAAAATCAAAAGGGATAAAAAATTTCTTTTAGAAATGTTATGTGGTTTGGCAAGTCTCGATGATTATTTGGTAATTGATCACTATTATCATGATGGCTATGACCGGCAATAAGTATGATCATATTTGATAATCTTATTGCCGGCATTTTATAACTTTAATCTCTTATCCTTTCACACAAATGACCTGTTTTAGCGTATGCACAATCTCTACAAGATCTTTTTGTGCTGCCATGACATCGTCAATATTTTTATAAGCCATGGGGATTTCATCAATGACTGCGGCATCTTTTCTGCATTCGACACCTTTTGTTGCTTGAATCTGATCCTTAACGGTAAATGTTTTTTTCGCTTCGGTGCGGCTCATTACGCGACCGGCACCGTGTGAACAGGAGTGGAAACTCTCTTCATTCCCTAAACCTCGAACGATAAAACTCTTCGCTCCCATGGAGCCTGGAATAATACCGAGCTCTCCTTTTTTGGCAGAAACAGCGCCTTTTCGGGTAACAAAGATCTCTTCGCCAAAATGCCTCTCTTTTTGTACATAATTGTGGTGGCAGTTTACCGCCATCTCATGGGTTGTGAATGGCTTTTTAAGGATAGATCGAATCGCTTTAATGGTATTTTGCATCATCACTTCGCGATTAAGTTTGGCATATTCTTGCGCCCATTCCACAGTGTCAACATAATCATCAAAATGCTCGGTGCCTTCTTTGAGATAGGCCAAATCTTTATTAGGAAGATTTGCGATGTGGGATTCCATATCTTTTTTCGCTCGTTCAATAAAGAAGGTTCCAATAGCATTGCCAATCCCACGAGAACCGCTGTGGAGCATAATCCAGACTTGATTGTGTTCATCAAGACAAACTTCGATAAAGTGATTGCCGGTGCCGAGAGTTCCTAAATGATGGTAGTTATTGGTGTTGCGAAAATGCGGATATTTCTCTACGAGTTTTTGAAATTGTGGATTGAGCTTTGCCCAATATTGATCGACAATTTGTGGTGGATTTTCCCAGCTACCGATATCCCGTTTACCGCGACCAACGGTTCTTCCATGCGGCACGGCTTTTTCAATTGCATGACGAATGGGTGCTAGATTATCAGGTAGATCATCGGCCGTGAGCGAAGTTAATACGGCAATCATTCCGCAGCCAATATCAACACCCACTGTTGCCGGAATAATCGCCCCTTTTGTCGGAATGACAGAGCCCACGGTGGAGCCTTTGCCGGTATGAACATCCGGCATTGCGGCAACATGTTTAAAGATAATTGGCAATTGCGCCGTTTCTTCTAACTGTTTTCGGGTTGAAGGATCGACCGGCACATTATGTGTCCACATTTTTATCGGTACACCATTTTTAACTTCAGCGAGAAGGTATGATGTTTTTGCATTCATGAATGCCCCTTATGAATTAATTTTTTGAGGAAGTATTGCAATGAATATTACCAATAAATCAGATGATTAAACGTTATGATTTGGGATTGTTCATCCATGATTCATATAGAATTTTTGCTGAATATGATGAATTGTTTAAGTATCGTTAAATACGTTTTAAATCATTGGATTAAAACGTACTTTTAGACCAAACTGATGCTATTGGTTATTGATCAGTATAGCGATTTATCATCATAAATACTGTGTTAGGCGAAAATGTGAGTGTTTTTAGGATTGTTGAATCTTTGCGGCAATAGGAAGAGTGGCATAAAAAATCCCTTAATAAAGATACCATGGGCACCATTCTATTAAGGGATTTTAAGTGTTGAAATATCAGGAATGAATCGGTCTTGATGATTTGAGTAATATCTTATTTATTACTCATGTTTTGCGCTTGCTCATGAAGATAGATATCCATCTGTGGAAATGGAATCCCAATATTGTTTTGATCTAAGGCACGTTTGAATTGCTCTAAAAGATTCCAACGCACAACAAAGGCATCGGCATTCGTTGTCCAGAATCGTACAATATAATTTAAAGAAGATGCGCCCATCTCATTGAGTTGAATGGTAACGCCTTTATCGTGCAGAATACGAGATTCCGCAGCCACAATATTCCCAAGAATATTTTTCACTTCATCAATATCTGAATCATAAGCAACGCCGACAATGATATCGGTACGGCGATGAGGTTCTCGGCTAATATTGACGATGTTGTCTTTAATAATATTGCTATTTGGAATAATAATCGTGTGACCATCTGATGAAAGTAGTGTTGTGGAGAAGATTTCAACATGTGTAACCGTGCCTTCAACAGATCCCACTTTTACATATTCGCCGGCTTTTAAGGGGCGGAAAATGACGAGTAAAACGCCGGCAGCAAAGTTTGAGAGCGATCCTTGTAAGGCAAGACCAACGGCTAATCCCGCTGCACCGAGTACGGCAATAATGGAGGTTGTTTGAATACCGACTTTTCCTAGCACTGCGATTAAGGTGAAAGTGATAATCGTATAACGAACCATGGCGGTAATAAAACTGCTGACGGTTGTATCAATTTTACGAAGCGATAGCATGCGGCTAATACCGCGAGATACCCATTTAGCAATCATTAACCCGATAAAAAGGATGAGGATTGCGACGGCAAAGTCGACAACATAATCAATAATGAGATCTTCATTTTTGACAAGCCATCCTGTAGCTTGGTTGAGTGTATCAGTGACATCTTTAGTATTCATAATCTTCCTTTCGTCGTAATAGATAACGTCTATGTTCAGTGAAATAATAACGTTTTATGCTAAATCCTGACAAATTTTATGGGATCCTTGAGTGAGCGGGTTTGTAGGAACATTTAGCGCATATGTGATGTTAATGCAAACTTGTGCGAAGGATGCATTATAAAGGTGATTATTCCTTACAACTTAATACCGCTTTATACTCCTCTTTCATTGTTGGAGAAAGAATCGTGAGTGTGCCGGATTGAAGTGTGACATATTGATCTTTATAAGCTTCTCGGACATCTAAAGTCATAATGAGGTCTTTCTCTGAATTACTCCAAATGTGCAGATGCTCTGTTTCATAATGGCTGCGATGCAGTTTTACCGGCGTATTTTTTATTTTGATGACAAGATCTTCCGCCTTTTCTCCAACGCCGCGCGCAAGCATAATTTTTTCAGGATTTTCCATGGCAAAAGGTTGAGATAGTGCAATGTCACAACGATGTTTCAGGGCTCTGGCATCAATTAGGGGTAAAGTTTCTGCTTTAGAATCAACGGCTTTGCTAGAGGGTTTTTCAGGGTCATTTTTGGTATTATCACCTTCTGTTAACGTAAATCCTAATGCTAACGCATATTCTTGATCGGTCATTTTTGGGGTGGTGATTGCCGGTGTTTTGGCATGAACAAAAGAAATGGTAGAGAAAAGCAGAGTGCTGCTGAGGATAGTGCAAAGATATTTCATGGTCGGTTCCATATTTTGAGAAAGGCATTAATAATCCGAAGTCTGATAAGGCTTCTCAAAGGATATTTTACAGGATGTACAGAAAGTTTTTGCAGGAAAAATCAGGTATTGCTCAGCTTTTTATCATAGGGAGTCAGTATCAGAATAATGAAGTACTGAGAATATTGGATGAATAGTGATGATGGTCGCACAAGTGATAGAAGTAAAAAGTACTCGTAGAGAAGCGGTTGTTGCAATAAAAAAGCTCCTAAAAAATGCTGGTATCTAATGATATTGGAGTCTGAGACAAGGCATTTCTTAGGAGTTTCGTAAAAGTTTTATCAAAATATAGGATATAAAATCTTATGTGTTACTTGCGATTACTGGCATCAATCACGATATTATCTGGATCAATGTTATCGCCGTAAAATGGTTTAACAGCGTTATCGTAAGCCTTATGGAAAAATTCTTGTGTCTGTAATTCTAAAATCTGCGCATTTACCCAATTTAAAAGTTCGGTATTGCCTTTTTTGACTGCCGGCGCAATGACATCATCGGGTCCAATTTTTTGAAGAGAAACGGTGAAGTTAGGGTTATTTTTTGCCCAAGCATAAAGTAGAGCATTGTCATGTGCTAAACCAACGGCACGACCATCTTGTAATGCGGCAAAAGCTTCTGAGTTGTGATCATATTTTTGTAGGTTCACTTCAGGATGATTTTTTGCAAAATAGGTTTCTGCGGTTGTCCCTTTATTGACGATAATGGTTTTGCCATTGAGTTCAGAAATATCATTAATTGGCGCGCCATTAGGGGATACTAAACCGATCGCGACTTTCATATAAGGTTCTGCAAAATCAACTTGTTCACTACGAGCCGGTGTTACCGTAAAGTTGGCAAGGGTAATATCCACTTTATTCGCATCTAAGACATTAATTCGATTTTGCGCTTCTGTTAAGACATAAGTGACTTTATCTTCACTGCCAAAGAGCGCTTTTCCAAGTTCTTTAGCAAGTTCAATATCGTAACCTTGGCTTTTGCCGGCACGATCGACATAACCAAATGGGGGTTTATCGCTAAATACGGCGACCCGAAGTTCCCCGCGATCTTTCACGGCTTGTAAGCTATTATCCGTTTCTTGAGCGATTGCATTACCTCCTAAAAGAAGCGATGCGCCGAGTAATAAGGTGGAGAGTTTTTTAGGTAAAGTTTTCATAAAGTTAAATCCTCTAAATGGTATGGTTTTTTAAGTGTTAAGTTAGCAAGTGTGAATCGATATCTTTCAGTTCTATTAAAATGCTGTTACGTGCACTTTAGAAGTCAAAGACGGTTAAAAATTGTTGTGCGCGTTCCGTTTTAGGTGCGGTGAAGAATGTTTCAGGGTCAGTGTTTTCAACGATATGTCCGGCATCCATGAAAATAATTCGATCAGCAACTCTACGTGCGAAATTAAGCTCATGAGTCACTAAAATCATCGTCATGCCATTTTTCGCAAGCTCTTGAATCACCTCTAATACTTCTCGCACCATCTCAGGATCAAGCGAAGCGGTAACTTCGTCAAAGAGCATCATTTCAGGATTCATCGCAAGCGCTCTAACGATCGCGATTCGTTGCTTTTGTCCGCCGGAGAGTTCGCGAGGATAGCTATTTTTGCGATCATGTAATCCCACTCTTGTCAGTAGCTCATCGACTTGTTTCAGTACTTCTGCTTTTGCGCGTTTTTGAACTTTAAGGGGACCTAATAAGATATTATCGAGCACTGTCATATTGGGAAAGAGATCGTAACTTTGGAATACCATGCCAATTTGGCTGCGGATTTTGGTCCAAGATGTTTTTGCTTGATTGAGTTCCAGCTCATTAAAAACAATAGACCCTGAATTGATGGTTTCAAGCCCATTTAAGCAACGAAGAAAGGTCGATTTTCCGCAGCCGGAAGGTCCTAAAATCACGATCACTTCCCCTTTTTTAACGGTGAGATCGATCCCTTTAAGGATCTCTTTATCAGCAAATGATTTTGTGAGGGCTGTTACTTTTAATAATGGTTTCATACGGTTCTGCTTTAGCGATTAATGATGGTTAGGAATGATTTTTATAGAGTTTGCTGGCAAGTTTCGAAAGGGGATAACAGATGAGAAAAAAAATCAGTAAAATCAGCCCATAAATCCAAAATGGCGCCATTGGATTATTTGTCATTGCGGCATATTCAATAATCTCTTTTCCTACTTTAATCACATCTTGTACGCCAATTAATACGAGTAAAGAGGTTGTCATAATGATTCTTGCCGAAAGATTCAGTGCCGGGGCAATGGCGATTTTAAGTGCTTGGGGAAGTAACAGATAACGAAAAAGTTGAAACGGATTCAGTCCGATGGCTTGCCCGGATTCTCGCTGATGTTTGGGTAAAGATAGGATGCTGCTACGAACAATATCGCTCATCTCCGCAACGCCCCAAAAGCTAAAGGCGAAGATGCCAACGATTCGACCACTAATATCGATATCAACAATTTTGGGCAAGATGTAGTAAAGCAGATAGAGCAATACGAGCGTTGGTAAAACTCGTACAACTTCTAAATAGAGGCGAAATGGTACTCGTATTAAAAGGCGATCAGAAGTTCTCAAGATGCCAAAAATAGTGCCAAGAAAGAGCGTAATAATAATGGAAATAAACGCAACTTCTAACGTGAAATAGAGACCGAATAATAGGCGCTCTATCGTGATCCAGTCGAGAATATCAAGCCCCAAATTCTGCATAGCGCGCTCTCTTTTCAATCAAGGTTAATAAAATCGTGAATGGAATGATGACAATGGCATAGGCGATGACGAGGAAAAGGAGATTTTCATTGGTGTGACCATCATTGCTAATAAGATTGATCACAATGGTTGTAATATCTGTACCGGCAATAGCAGTAAATACCGAGGTTTCCTTAAAAAGAAAGATGCAGTTAGCGCCAAGTGCCGGCACGCTATAAGAGAATGCTTGAGGAATAATAATATAGCGAGCCATTTGGAAGCCATTTAAACCGATTGCTTTGCCGGAATCGAGTTGTGAGACAGCGATATGTGAGATACCGCTTTTAAATGCTTCAGCCATATAAGCACTTCCTAATAGAGAAAGACCGATAAGCGCTGTTGTTTCAAAGCTCATGACGATACCAAAAGCACGGGGAAGCCCAAAGTATAGAAAAAAGAGCTGAAGCAGTAAGGGAGTATTACGAAAGAAAGCAATAAATCCATTGAATATCGGCGTTAGAACAGGAACACGATAAAAGATCAGCACGCTCATGAAGATGCCGAGAATGAGTGCATTTAAAATTCCCCAAAAGGATATTTTGAGCGTGAGCCAAAAGGCGGTTTGCAACAGTGGATAGACTTCCTGAAAATAACTCATTTCGAGTTTGTCCTTTAAAAGATCTTAAAGAGGATTTTATAAAATACTTAATTTATATGTTTTGTTTGTTATTGATTTGTACAATAGCAAGTAAGATAATTGGTCGTCAACTTATATTTAATGGTTATTGATGACTCACTAAAGGATTTCCGATGACAACTCGTCTCTTAATTTCTGACAGCACTAATCCCCTTTTTAATTTAGCCGTAGAAGATGCGATTTTCCGCAGTATGGATCCGGCGCAGAAGGTGCTGTTTTTATGGCGCAATGATAATACGGTGGTGATTGGGCGCGGACAGAATCCATGGAAAGAATGTAATACCAAGAAGATGGAAGAAGATGGGATTACGCTTGCGCGTAGAAGTAGCGGCGGCGGTGCGGTCTTTCATGATTTAGGAAATACGAATTTCACTTTTATGGCTGGAAAGCCTGAATACGATAAATCTATTTCGACCAATATTATTTTAGAAGCGCTCGCAAAGCTTGGTATTCAGGCAGAAGCTTCAGGGCGTAATGATTTGATTGTAAAAGTGGGCGAAGAGATCCGTAAAATCTCTGGATCTGCATATCGAGAAACGCCGGATCGCGGATTTCATCACGGTACATTATTGATTGATGTGGATTTCACAAAACTGGGGAAGTATCTCAATCCTGATCCTAAAAAGCTCAAGGCAAAAGGGATTAGTTCTGTGCGCTCTCGTGTGGCGAATTTACAGGAATTTGATGCCACTTTAGATCATGAAAAAATCTGCCAAGCGATTCAGGAGATCTTTTTTGAGAAGTTTGGCGAAGCGAAAACCATCGAGTTTATCTCTGAAAATCATCCACCCAATATTCCAGGGTTTGCAGCGCAATATGAGAAGCAGCAGAGTTGGGAATGGAATTTTGGGCAAGCGTTACAATTTAGCCATGAGTTATCAGAACGTTTTCCATGGGGCGGCGTAGAGATCCATCTAGATGTCGTGCGCGGCGGCTTGATTGAACAAGCAAAGATTTTTACAGATAGTTTATTAGTTGATCCTTTTGAAGATTTAGCAGAAGCATTAAAACAAGTGCATTATCGAGATGTTGACTTGAAACCGATCTTGCAGCAAGTGGGAGAGAAATATCCCGATTTCTCGGGCGAATGGCAAGCATTTACTTCTTGGTTTGTTGTGGAGATTCAGTAGTTTTGCAGTGTTGTGAGATAATCTCACGCGGATATGTAACTCGGGAAAATATTGGCATACTTTTACTCAGCACGTGCTAGCAATGAGAAGCGAATCTTCATAAATGACATAGACTTATTCACCATGTCATAAAAAATCCCTAGCAAAAAATGCTAGGGATCGATGTTTTGAGTTTGTCATAAGTATGACGAGAATAGTTTTATTTTTTTACGCCTTCCGCTTGAATTTGGATTGTCACTTCTTTTGAAATGCCGGCATCTACTAAGAAGTCAATCCCCCATTGTGTACGATCAATTGTTGTAGTGAAATCACCGCCGCAGACTTCAGCACCAAACATTGGGTTATCGTAACAGCCAAATTTCGTTGCGGTTAATGTTACGGGATTGGTTTTTCCCATCATTGTGAGTTCACCTTTGATTTCTGCAGGTTTATCTCCTTCGAAAACCCACTCTGTGGATTTGAAGCGCATTTCTGGGAACTGTTCTACATTGAGCAGATCTGCGCTACTCATATGACCATCAAAACCTTCATCACCCGTATTGATGTTGTTTGTTTTGAAGGTAATATCTAAATTCCCAGTTTTTGCTTCTTGGTCAAACTGTACAGTTCCTTCAATGCCGTAAAAACCGCCATGATTTGTGGTTGTTTGGAAGTGATCGATATTGAAGCGCGCGTTTGTATGACCGGGATCTAGTGTATATTCTGCGGCAATTGCGCCAGAGAAAAGTCCCATAAGACTGGTAACTAATAATAATTTTTTCATAATGATTCCTTTGTAAAATGAATGATTTCAAAGAATAAATGAGGAGTTTGCATCAAGCTCCATCATAACAAAGACTCAAAATAGAGAATAACGAAAATAGTTGTTGCTTAGCCACGAAACTATTCAACATAGCTGAATGTAAATCGTTGTACAGTGATCTCAATATATTATTTTAGTGAAAAAGGAGTTTTCGATGAAAACGTTAATGGGAATCTATAAAGCGCCGGGCGCACATTGGGTAGGAGATGGTTTTAATGTTCGCTCGATGTTTACCTATAATAATCACGGACGTTTATTGAATCCATTTATTTTATTAGATCGTGCTGGACCAAATGAGTTTGAGCCAACTACTTACAAACGTGGCGTTGGTGAGCATCCGCATCGTGGTTTTGAAACCGTGACGATTGTTTATAAAGGGGAAGTGGCGCATCATGATTCTACTGGTGAAGGTGGCGTGATTGGACCTGGTGATGTGCAGTGGATGACCGCTGCTTCCGGCATTTTACATGAAGAGTACCACTCTAAAGATTTTGCAGAGCAAGGCGGAATTTTCGATATGGTGCAACTTTGGGTGAACTTGCCGGCAAAAGATAAGATGAGCAAGCCGGGTTATCAGCATATTACGAGTCAAACGATTCCAACAGTAAAACTCGGAGAATCCACTGGATCGATGCGCGTGATCGCCGGCGATTATGAAGGAAATATTGGTCCGGCACAAACGTTTATGCCGCTGGATGTTTGGGATTTTAATCTCAAAGCGAACGGAAAAATCACGATTCCTATAAAAGCCAATCGCCGAGTAGGCTTAATCGTTTTACATGGGGAGCTTTTATTAGAAAATGGCTCAGAGCTTTTTGAAGCAGAGTTAGCGATTTTTGATAAAGATGGTGATTCCATTGAGATTACGGCAACGAAAGAGAGCGTTGTATTACTCTTAAGCGGTGATGAAATTGAAGAGCCTATTTTTGGACATGGACCCTTTGTGATGAATACGCGTGAAGAGATCATGCAAGCATCCATTGATTATATGCAAGGAAAATTTGGAAAAATGGCGCAGTAGTATGCTAAAAATTATGAGTCGATAATGACTGGTTGTGTGGCATATTAAGATCTGTGATACATCGCTGAGGAGAATGCTTGCAAGTTTTTACCAATATTATGCCAGCAGTTTCCTCAGTTACTTTTAGACCGAAATAATTATCAATATCTAGCATGATAGAACTTGTAGCACACGAGTTTTATCATGCTTTTTTATTAACGTTATCGTGATAGCGGCTGTTGTTGTGAATATTGCTTTTTTTGTAGAACTTTTATGTTCACTCTTGAAATCTTAAAATCGAGCGCCATCTATTTAAGTAACTTATTTTTTGTCGAGAAGGCAATCATTAAACAATGTGTACAACAAATAAAAAGATGACAAGGAGTTTAAGCGCATCATGACTAAGCAGACACAGCCAGAAACTATGCAATTTCAAACGGAAGTGAATCAATTATTGAATTTAATGATTCATTCTCTCTATTCTAATCGTGAAATCTTCCTTCGTGAGTTGATTTCGAATGCTTCAGATGCACTTGATAAGCGTCGTTTTGAAGGGTTAACCGATGCCGCGCTCATCGAAGGTCAAGGCAATCCGGCGATTGATATTGCCTTTGATAAAGAAGCGAAAACCTTAACAATCTCTGATAATGGGATTGGAATGACGCGCGAAGAAGTGATCGATAATATCGGAACGATTGCAAAATCCGGTACAAAAGCATTTTTAGAGCGTTTAGAAGCAGATCAAAAGAGTGCTTCACAATTAATCGGTCAATTTGGGGTGGGTTTCTATTCGGCATTTATCGTAGCGCATGAAATTGAGCTTGTAACACGTAAAGCTGGGACAGAAGCGAATAGCGCTACCGAATGGACTTCAAAAGGTGAAGGTGAATTTACGCTAGCAGAAACGACAAAAGAGCGTGCCGGTACGACAATTACGCTTCATATGCGCGAAAATGATCTTGATCTATTAAATGAATGGTCGATTAAAGAGATCGTGAAAAAATATTCGGATCATATTGCTTATCCAATCATGATGGCGGTTGATAAACCAATTATGCCGGAAGAAGGGGAAGAGAATTCGGAGCTTAAAACGGAGCGCGTAATTGAACAGATCAACTCCGCTGAATCACTCTGGCAACGTGAGCGATCAGAGATTAAAGATGAGGAATACGAAGCGTTTTATAAAGAATTAACGCATGATTTTGCGGCGCCATTATCGTGGAGTCATAATCGTGTGGAAGGCAATACATCGTATACTTCACTGCTCTATATTCCGGCAGTTGCACCGCAAGGATTGTGGGATCAGGAAGTAAAATATGGGATTGATCTCTATGTTCAACGTGTCTTTATTATGGCAGGCTCGGATAAATTAGTGCCGAGATATCTGCGTTTCATTAAAGGGATTGTGGATACGCAAGATCTGCCGCTCAATATTTCCCGTGAAATTCTCCAAAACTCGAAAACGATCGATACGATTCGCCAAGGTTTAACACGCCGTTCCTTAACGGTGCTCGAATCATTAAGCCATGATGAAGAGAAATATGCGAAATTCTGGGGACAATTTGGACGTGTGCTCAAAGAAGGATTAGGCGAAGATCATAGCAATCGTGAGAAGATTGCCGGCTTATTGCGTTTTGCATCAACCGTTACTGATGAAGAAACAGTCTCGCTTAAAGCTTATAAAGAGCGTATGAGCGAAGGTCAAGATAAGATCTACTATATTACGGCAGACTCTTTGAATACTGCAAAAAACAGTCCGCATCTTGAGATCTTTAAATCAAAAGGCATCGAAGTGTTATTGATGACTGATGTGATTGATGATTGGATGACCGGTTTCCTTCATGAATTTGATGGGACAGAGATGGTGAACGTTGCCAAAGGTGATGTGAATCTTGGCGATAAAGCTGATGATAAAGAAGCCGAAAAAGCGGTGACAGAAGAGGAAGTTAAACTTGTTGAACGTATGAAAGAAGCGTTAGGCGATCGTGTTGAAAATGTGAAAATTTCTAAACGTTTAACGGATTCAGCTTCGGTGTTAGTTCGTAATGAACATGCTTTAAGTGGACATTTTGAGAAGATGCTTCGTGAAGCAGGTCACGATGTACCAACGATGAAACCATGGCTTGAAATTAATCCTAAACATCCGCTGTTAGAGATGTTAGATGCGACAAGCGATGCGGCATTATCAGAAGATATTGCGATGTTAGTATATGAAGAAGCATTACTACTTGAAGGTGCGCAGCTCGATAATCCATCAGAGTTTGTGGCGCGTTTAAATCGTTTAATGAATCGTAAGTAAGAATGACTATTTCCTTTTGAAATTTTTTTGAAAATCATTAAAAGCTAGTCATTAATAGAAGCTAAGCTCTCCATCTTTCGGGATCGAGAGCTTTTTTTGTATTTGAGAAATCTTTCTGTTTTCAAAGATCTGCAATAACCGTTAGTAGGAATTATTGTCGTGAAAAAGTTTTTAAATTATCTAGTGATGGTTCTATTTAAAAGGTGATGCATCGCTGGGGAGAATGGATGCATTCTTTTCTCAATTTCGCGTCAGCAGTTGTAATCGCTATTTCAAAAATAAAAGACAATAAAATCCTGCAAGCGTTCACTCTTGGCGCACATCTGTTTTAAAAATCACATTATCTCGGCAGTTTAAACCGATCACTATCGCTATTCTGATTTCAAAAGATTGCCAATGATTGCTGGCACGAGATTGCTAAAATGCTGCAAGTGTTCGCTCCAGCCGCGCATCGGCTTTAAAAAGCACATTATCTCAGCAGTTTAAAACGGATCGCTATTCTGATTTTAAAAGGTTGCTAATAACCGCTGGCACGAGATCGTTAAAATTCTGCAAACGTTCGCTCCAGCCGCGCATTAGATTTAAAAGAAACAATCATCGCTAATGATTAAACATCTCTCACATCCGCAATCGGATTATTGCCGGACATTAACGTAGAGTTGAGATAGTTAATGATCATCGTTGCCGATTCGTGTGGCGAGAGAAGATTACCGCGCTCTTTTAAATCAATAAAACGATCAATATGCGGGAAATCTTGCGCATTGCTTGCACGGATCTCCACTTGCATATCGGTATCAATTACGCCGGGAGCGAGTGATGTCACTCGAATTGGAAAGGTTTGAGTTTGTTGCTCGGCATGCAAACAGCGAGAGAAATGGTCTATTGCCGCTTTTGTTGTGCAGTAAATTCCCCAACCAGAATAGGCTTTTCGTGCGGCTCCGGAGGAAATATTAATAATGTTTTTAGTGATTGGTAAATCCTGTATCATTGCGACAAAGGCATTGCTAAGCGTAATCGGCGCCGTCACATTGAGTGTGATTGCTTGTTGAACATGTTCTTGCATTAAATTCCCAATTTGGGCAATTGGTCCAATCATGCCGGCATTATTAATAAGTGTGATCTCGCTGGCGATTCCTAGAAAAGGTTTCGCCCAATTCATGATGGTTTGCGATGCTTGATCTTCGGTAATATCTAACGTCATTAAATTGGGTAATTGATTGGGATTAGTGCGCGCAATGCGTAATACTTTATGACCTTCGGCTTCTAAAATGGTTGCTAAAGCATGACCAATTCCTTTTGATGCGCCGGTAATAATAAATACTTTCATGATGATATTCCTGATTGTTAGATAACATGGCAAGGTGATGCTGAATATGAAACCATACTTTACTATCGGTAATTTCGATATTGATATGATGACATTGATAGATCATTGTAAGAAGTTCATGAGTAATAATGAAGTTGGGGAAGTTGTTAAAGATGATTTGTGTGAGTAGGCATAGAACCCATTGTGTAATCCTCCTCAATATTTTGGAAATCTTAATACCGTTTTCAAAGCATTTAGGAGATGCTTTAAATTTGATAAATTCTCTCAAATATTCAATATGATTAATCAATGATCTTGGTGGATGGGTGATCCATTGCGATGGTACACATATTAGAGCGTATCAGATAAGTTGAAAAACTGGATCGGTAATGTTGCTTAATTTTGTGGTTTGGTTGGCACTATGCATGTTTAACAGAGTCTAGATTCCATTTACTCACCTGATTATTGACTTGAGTAATTTCTTTTCGAAATCTAAAAAGTTTGATACTGTGTTTTTTAAATAAAAAATGTTTTAAGCATATATTTTATGTTGTAATTTTAATTTTTTTAATGAGAATAAGTTTTATAAAATGACTAGAATAACTCGCTTTTTTTTAATAATTGCAGGGAGTATTTCTCTTTTTTTGGGAATACTAGGTATTTTTTTACCATTGCTACCAACAACGCCCTTTGTTCTTCTTACAGCTATTTGCTGGGCTAAAGGCTCTGATAAATTCCACTTATGGTTGACTAATCACAAACTATTTGGGGCAATGGTAACTGATTGGGAAACACATCGTATTATTCCTCTCAAAGCAAAATGGCTTTCGACAATTATGATGAATGGAATGATTTTTATTTCAGCTTTTTATATTGTAAATAGCCCTTGGTGGGCAAAATTCTTAATGGTTATTATGGGAGTAGCTGTCTCAATTTGGGTCTGGTCTTTTCCACATGACACCAATAAAAATGTTGAACAAAAGATTATTTGAAATCTATTTGTTTGCACATGATATTGCATCAAAAAATAATATTCGATTGTCATAGTCTCTGTTTTTAATTATCAAAACATGGTTTATACTCAGATTTATAGGCTATAAATTATACAAAAAAGACATAGATCAATAGATTTTTTTAGGGGCTGACATAGATAACACCTTTTAAGGTATTATTTATGTTATGAGAAAAAGTAGATTAAGCCAACAGAAACAGACTAAATTAATAGAGCATTTCATTGCGGGAACCACCGCTCGAT
>Ga0079226_10001139_pt1 | contig 20128 bp, 20 predicted proteins | sample Poulit2014_FD_76345 | JGI IMG/M metagenome (GOLD analysis project Ga0079226, IMG submission 76345) | Agricultural soil microbial communities from Georgia to study Nitrogen management - Poultry litter 2014 | ecosystem: Environmental > Terrestrial > Soil > Agricultural land | place: USA: Georgia... | reverse complement strand
TTCCAGAAGATTCCACTAAACAACCAGGTCCAATTTCTGTTACTTCAGCGTATGGCATTAAAACGATTTTTTCATTATTAAAACCAACTACTTCAGATAAGATTGGTTCATTTCCATTATTGGAGTGGATATAGCAAACATCACCAATATTGGCTTCCGGTCCTACCGATTCTATCATTAAACCTACAACACGCTGGACTTTCCCATAATGTTTGTACGTATTAATTTGATCAATCACAGTATAAAGTTTATCTAAATGCATCATATGCTTTCCGCCTTTAATTCCTGTAAGTGAGCTTTAATTTCTTCGAGTTGGATATCAACACTTGCATCAATCTGACCTGAAGGGTGTTCAATAATACAGGAATCCGGTTGTAATTCATGGTCAACGTAAATGGATAGATTCATCTGTTTACCTATAACCTGATGTAATTCATTTTTTTGCCGAAATACCATCGGGTAGGTTTTAGGATGCAAATAAACAGAGATGTTTGGTTGTTCTTTTACTTCTTGAATTGCACCCGAAATCAAGGACAGAAAAGAATCAGGATGCTCATTTAATTCTTGTTGAAGTACTTTTTTTGCTATGTAAACGGATAATGAAAGGATATCCTCTTCAGCCTGTTCTATTTTTTTTTGATAATCGTGATTAGCTTTCTGAATAATAGAATTTGCTTCTATGAGCATTTCATTATACTTTTCTACACTTTCTTGTTTCCCCGTTTCAAAACCAGCTTTATATCCATCTTCTTTTGCGTCTTCGATGATCTGTTGTTTTTCTGTTTCCCATTGTTCTCTTATTCCTTTTACTTCTTCTTTTGTTTCCTTAATTAATGATGCTTTTTGATTTTGTACTTGTTTTAATTCATCGTACAATTGCTTTAATTCTGATTGAACAGTAGATATATCTTGCTCCGATGGATGGGAGGCCTCTTTTTTATTTTTTGGCTCAACGATTTCTAAAGGCTTTATCTTTATAATTCGTTCATTTCCAACTTTTAGACGGTTTGAATTTCTATCAAACAATAATATCATCTCCCCCACCACGGGCAATGACAATTTCTCCAATATCTTCTAACCTGCGAATACTTGAAACAATTCTAGTTTGTGCCTCTTCTACATCACGTAAGCGAACAGGTCCCATATACTCCATTTCTTCTTTAAATGTTTCAGCCATTCGTTCAGACATATTTTTGAAAATAACTTCTTTTACTTCATCACTAGCTACCCTGAGTGCTAACCGTAAGTCTTCATTCTCCACTTCCCGAATAACACGCTGAATAGCTCGATTATCTAAAATAACAATATCTTCGAATATAAACATTCTCTTCTTGATTTCTTCAGCTAATTCAGGTTCTTGTACTTCTAGTGAATCTAAAATTGTTCGTTCTGTGCTTCGGTCTACTCCATTTAGTACTTCTACAACTGCTTGAATGCCACCTGTTTGTGTGTAATCTTCCGTAAAGGAAGCCGATACATTACGCTCAAGAATTTGTTCAACTTGACTAATAATATCGGGTGAGGTGGAATCCATTGTGGCAATTCTTTTTGCCACCTCTGCTTGTACATCTTCTTTTAGTTCGGATAATATTTGACCCGCTTGTTCTGGATCCAAATAAGATAATACAAGGGCAATTGTCTGTGGATGTTCATTTTGTATAAAATTTAACAATTGCTGCGGATCTGCTTTCCGGGCAAAATCAAATGGTCTTACTTGGAGTGAAGCGGTCAATCGATTAATAATATTCGTTGCTTCTTCAGGACCAAATGCTTTTTCAAGAACAGATTTTGCGTACCCAACCCCTCCTTGGGAGATATAGTCTTGTGCTAGAGCTATTTGATGGAATTGATCAATGATGTCTTCCTTTAACTCTGAATCTACTTTTTTAACAGAGGAAATCTCTAAACTTAATTGTTCAATTTCTTCTTCTGTTAAATGTTTATAAATTTGAGCTGACACATCAGGACCTAAAGAGATAAGGAGGATTGCAGCTTTCTGTTTTCCTGTTAAACCCTTTTTTTGTCTTACCATATTAAATCTCCTCCTAATCTTCTCCAATCCAACTTCTTAATAGTTTTGCAAATTCATCCGGCTTATTTTTTGCCATTTTTTCAAGCTGTTTTTTCTGTACAATAGCTTCTGATTCATTTTCTTCATTTATTTCAGGAATTTCAGCGGTTGTAGTTTCTACAATATCTTCTTCGTATTCCTCCTGATTCTCATTTCTCTTTCTGAGGAGCAATACTGCCAAAATAATAATTATTAATAATAAGACTCCGCCAATGATATACATCCATAATGGGACACTAGTTCCTGCTTTTTCAGGCGATGTTACTGGTTCACTGAACTCCTGAAAAACAATGGAAACATTTTCTTCTGGTGCAATATCCTCGTATTCTTCATCTATAGAAGTAGTAATAATAGAATTCAATATGGATTCAATACCTTGTTCTACGACATTTTGATCGTTTTGACTTAAATATTGAATGTTATCCCCATCTCTATTACTCACATTATTAACTGCAACTTGAATTCCCATGTCACGAATTTTATATGGACTTTCAACAATTTCTTTTCGTATGTTGTTAAATTCATTATTAATCGTTTCTTTAACCAGCTCATACTCACCATCATCCGTTTCTACTGCTTCATAACCTGCTACATCTTCTTCCCCTGTTCCTGCAACTCCGCCTACTTCAGGGTTCCCTGTATATGTTTCATGAATGGTTTCAATACTTACTGGTAACCCCTCCATATTATCTTCATCAACAGGTTCAACAATTTCTTCTACACGGTTCTCTTGTGTAAAGTCTATATCTGTTGTGACTGAAACAATCACATTTTCCATACCAATCATTGTTCCAAGCATTTGTTGTGCACGTCTTTGTATGTCTTTTTCAACGTCCTTTTTTATCGACTGTTGACTGGCATAACTATTCCCTGACGTTGTGTGACTTTGATCTTTTTGGTCATAATACTCAAAATATTGGTCCATAATAGCAATATTTTCAGGTGGAAGATTTGGCACAGCTTTAGATACAAGATGATAGAGTGAGTTGATTTGATTCCCTTCAAATTGGTAGCCTGGTTTAGTATGTATAACAATCGATGCTGTTGCAGATTGGTCCTCCTCATTTACGAAGATAGGGTCTTTAGGCATATTGATCATTACATTGGCATCTTGGATCCCATCAACACTTTTGATTAAATTGGATAATTCCGTCTGCATCGCATCTAATTTCATTATGTCAAATTCATTATCCGTAACGCCCCATGAAGCATTCTCGCTAAAAAAAGAGTAATCAATACTACCACTGTTTGGCAAACCCTGTCCTGCTAATTCAACAAGTAATGAATCTACTTGGTCATCTGGAACAGAGATTGTAGTACCGCCTTCTTCGATTTCATATGATATGCCCCGCGCATCAAGCTCCTCTTTAATTTGTCCAACTTCTTGTAATGATAAATTATTATACAAAGGTACATACTTTGTAGAGCTCATGAAAAAAGGAATGGCTACGATTAATAAAAGAACAACCAAAATTGATCCTATTAAAATACTTTTTTGTGTTTTAGTTCGGTTCGTCCAAAAATATGATACTTTTTCTTTAATTACATTTAATTTTTCATCCATACAATCCCTCACCAAATTACAAAACAATTATTTTTAATTCATCTATATTTGCATTCGCATGATTTCGTTATATGCGTCAATAACTTTTTTCTGAACCTGTACAGTTGTTTCCAATGTAATGCTCGCTTTTTGTGCTGAGATCATAACATCATGTAAATCATTGATTTCTCCATGTGCTAACTTTGTTGTCTTTTGATCAGAAATAAGTTGTGCTTCATTCACATTTGCAATTGCCTCTTTTAAAGCATTAGCAAAATCACCCTGTGTTTCTTCAGGTGTAATGGGAATTTGTGAGGTTGTATGAATCTTTTGCGGTTTTTGAATACTATTTATGTATGAATTCATTGTTTTAATCCCCCATCTACTTACCAATTTCCAAAGCTTTCATAAGCATTGATTTACTAGCATTTAAAGCTGTTACATTTGCTTCATAAGAGCGCGTTGCTCCCATTAAATCTACCATTTCCTTTAATGGATCAACATTCGGCATTTGAACGTAACCATTATCATCTGCATCTGGATGCTGAGGATTATATATATTTTTGAAAGGTTCAGGATCCTCCACTACCCGAGTAACTTTAACACCTGCACTTGAGTTTGATTTCTTCGCTGCTTGACGCAAAAACGAGTGAAAGCTTCGATCATCAGATTGGAGACTAACCATTTTTCTTCGATATGGTTCATAATCCCCATTTTCATTAAGAGTCGCTCTTGTCGTCTGAGCATTAGCAATATTCGACGAAACCACATCCATTCGAAATCTTTGCGCTGTTAAGGCACTTGCACTAGTGTTGATTGCATTATAAATAGTCATTATTACCTACCCCCTCTAATGACCGTTTGTAAATTATTAAATTTCCCATTCATGCGATCCACTAAAGCTTGATAATAAATTTGATTTTTAGCTAACTCTGTCATCTCTCGGTCGACATCTACATTATTACCATTATGATTGTAAGTTGTATTATTTTTAGTAATAACTTGATAAGGTACGTGTTCATTAGTATTAAAAGGGATGTGCCGTTTATTTGTTCGTTTAGCGTGAAATGATTGGTTCATTATTTTATTTAGTGTTTGCTTAAATGTGACATCTTTTGCTTTATAATGTGGAGTATCCACATTTGCGATATTTGTCGAAATAACTCGATTTTTCTCACTCGAGTACGCTAGTGATTGTTCTAAAGTATGTATTGTCTTTCCATATAAGTCCAACGTCATCCCTCTTTCGTACTTAAAACATAAGTTGTTTTTTATTTTTACATAAAAAACGACAAAATCCTCCCCTGACTCTACGGTTATTTTAAATTATTTCTTCAAATAAGTCTATGGAATTACTAATTTTTTCATGAAGATTACACAAAATGGTCAAAAAGTCCTAGTTTTGAAGTACTTATATTCCATATAATTCCAATTAATGGATTAAATATGAAATGTAAAACATCTTTCATTTCATTAGTTATAATTAAAAAGTCCCAAATAAAAAAAGCTAGATAAGTATCTAGCTTTTTCAATTCAGTTTAGTTTGGATTGTTTATCTAGAACGTAATTTATCTAATTCAACTAGGAATTTATCATTTAATACTTTAATGTAGGTACCCTTCATACCCAGTGAACGTGATTCGATTACACCAGCACTCTCTAATTTTCTTAACGCATTCACAATAACCGAACGTGTAATACCAACTCGGTCTGCTATTTTACTGGCAACAAGTAATCCCTCGTGACCATCCAGTTCTTCAAATATATGATCAATAGCCTCTAATTCACTGTAAGATAAGGAACTAATTGCCATTTGGACAACTGCCTTACTTCTAGCTTCCATTTCAATTTCTTCTGTTTTTTCATGTAAGATTTCCATACCAACAACAGTTGCGCCATATTCACCAAGCAGTAGATCATCTTCATTAAAGCTTTCATCAAGTCGACCTAGAATAAGAGTTCCTAGACGTTCTCCTCCACCAATAATAGGAACAATGGTTGTAAGTCCGTCTTTAAATAGTTCGCGGTTTTCAACTGGAAATACAGTGTAAGGACTATCGATATCAATATTAGCTGTAGTTTCATTAATGTTAAATAATCCTTGTGTATACTCTTCAGGAAACTGTCTCTCTTCTAGCATTCCCTTTATTCGGTCGTTATCAATTTCCTGATTAATTGCGTATCCTAGTAGCTTACCTCTTCTGCTTAAAACGAAAATGTTTCCCTTAATTACATCTCTTAATGATGCAGCCATATCATTGAAGTTTACTGATTTCCCTGTAGCCTTTTGTAGCATTGCGTTAATTTGTCGAGCACGATTTAATAGTTCCATAATTTTGTTCCTCCATTCAAGTTTTAAAAAATATTTTTGTAGTAAATTAAAGTATAAATTGACTTAAATCTTTATCTTTAACAATCGTACTTAATTTCTCATCTATATACGATGGGGTAATTTCTACTTTTTCCATATTAATTTCTGTTGCTTCAAACGATAAATCTTCCAGTAATTTTTCTAAAATCGTATGAAGTCTTCTTGCCCCTATATTATCTGTATCTTGATTTACTTGGTAAGCTATTTCAGCTAGTCTTGTTATAGCTTCGTCAGTAAAAACAACATTTATACCTTCTGTTTTTAATAAAGCTTGATATTGCTTCAACAAAGCATTAGATGGCTCACTTAAGATTAATTTGAAATCTTCTACTGATAACTTTTCAAGCTCCACTCTAATTGGAAACCTTCCTTGTAATTCAGGTATTAAATCAGATGGTTTTGCCATATGAAATGCTCCAGCAGCAATGAACAGCATATGATCCGTTTTAACAGGACCATGTTTCGTGACAACTGTTGAACCTTCAACAATTGGTAAGACATCCCGCTGAACACCTTCTCTTGATACGTTTGGTGAGTTATCATGTTTAGCAGTTACTTTATCAATTTCATCAATGAAAATAATCCCTGATTGTTCCGCACGTTCAACGGCTGTTTGTGTTACTTCTTCCATATCGATGAGTTTCTGAGCTTGCTGTTGCGTAAGGACTTTTCTAGCTTCAGAAACGGGAAGTTTACGCTTCTTCTTTTTCTTCGGCATAAATTGTCCTAAAGCATCTTGCATATTCATTCCCATCTGCTCCATACCTGAACCTTGCAGCATATCAAACATAGACGGTGGAACTTCTTCTATTTCCACAGTGACAATATGATCTTCCAACTCACCTAGAGCTAATTGCTGGGCAATTTGCTTACGTTTTGTTTTAATTTCTTCATCTTTTACTTCTTCTCTTTCGTTGTCTTCGTTATTTTCTTGCGCTGGAAACAACATTTCAAAAGGGTTTTTTATATTATTTTGTTTCTTAGCTTGTGGAACGAGCAGTTTAACAAGTTGTCGATTCGCTTCCTGTTCAGCTTTCTCTTTTACTTCATCCATTTTTTCTTCTTTAACCATACGTACAGACATCTCGACTAAATCACGAACCATTGACTCGACATCTCGCCCTACATAGCCGACTTCCGTAAACTTAGTTGCTTCCACTTTGACAAAAGGGGCGGAGACAAGTTTAGCAAGTCTTCTTGCTATTTCAGTTTTCCCAACACCTGTTGGACCAATCATTAAAATATTTTTCGGTACGATTTCATCTTTTATTTTTTCATCCAAATTCATTCGACGATATCGGTTCCTAAGTGCAACAGCGACCGATTTTTTTGCTTGGTTTTGACCGATAATATACTGATCCAACTGTTCTACAATTTGCTTTGGTGTGAAATCAATTCCCATATTTCTATCGACCTCCTTACTCAAGCACTTCTAAAGTAATTTGATTATTTGTAAACACACAAATTTCCCCTGCAATTTCAAGTGCCGCCTGAGCAATTTCTTTGGCCGTTAAATGGTCGGAATATCTGAGTAGCGCTCTTCCTGCACTTAATGCAAAGTTTCCACCGGAGCCAATAGCTAGAACTCCATCATCAGGCTCGATTACTTCACCTGTTCCCGATAGCAGAAGCATCTTCTCTTTATTCATGACGATTAACATTGCTTCTAACTTACGTAATACTTTGTCACTACGCCATTCTTTCGTAAGTTCAACAGCTGCTCGTGTAAGATTTCCATCATAAGTTTCTAATTTCCCTTCAAACTTCTCATACAATGTAAATGCATCTGCTACCGAACCGGCAAAACCAGCTAACACCTGGCCATTATATAACTTGCGTACTTTTTTTGCTTTATGCTTCATTACAACAGAATTACCTAATGTGACCTGACCGTCACCACTCATGGCACATTCTCCATTATGCTTTACAGCAAAAATGGTAGTCGCATGCATTTCTTGACTCATCCAATCACCTCTTTATTTTAATTATCTTTTAGCCCTTGGATGGCTATTCATATAAACCTTCCTTAAATGATCTTTCGTTACATGGGTGTATATTTGCGTGGATGATAAATTTTCATGCCCAAGTAATTCTTGTACGGTTCTGAGGTCAGCACCTTCATTTAACATATGTGTTGCAAACGTATGACGTAATTTATGTGGATGGACTTCAATAGTCAGAGCAGCTTTCTCCACTATTTTTTTTAGTATCAAACGTATGCCTCTATCTGTCAAAGGTAAACCATTGGCGTTCAAAAAAATAACTTCCGTTGAAGTTTTCGATTTTTGTAGTAGTGTATTTCGCCCTTCATTTATGTATTTTTCTAAAGCAGTTTGCGCAAAACTGCCAAATGGAACATAGCGTTCTTTTCTTCCTTTCCCAGTAACAAATAATGTTCCAATAGAAAAATCAACATTTTCTAAGGTTAATCTCTGACATTCACTAACCCTTATCCCTGTTGCATAAAGTATTTCTAAGATTGCCTGATTTCTCTGACCTAAGGGTGTCGTTAAATCATTTACTTTAAAAAGTTCCTCTAACTCTTCCTTATAAAGAAAGTTTGGTATTGGTTTACTTGCTCTTGGTAGCTTTATATCTGTAAAAGGATTTTTACTGACGCGCTGTTCTCTTTCCAGAAACTTATAAAAGCTTCTTAAACTGGAAATCGTTCTTGAAACAGTACGTCTGCTTAGTTTCTTATCATATAAAAGGGTTAGAAATAAGCGAACTGTTTGTTGATCCACTTCTTGTAAATTTAATACAGCTTCTCTATCTAAAAAAGCCTTAAAAGTTTCTATGTCTTTCATATAATATTTAATCGTGTATGGTGAAGCATTTTTTTCTATTTGTAAATACTCCAGAAAATCTTGGCGATTTTTTGTGTAACTCATCACAACCACCCCAATGAACCGTGAAACAACCTAAATTTATTCATTACACAGGTAATGAACTAACTAAATTGTAACAAAATTCAGAAACGACCTCAAGTTTGAAATCATGTGAATCTTGGCCTTAATTTTACTTTTCAAAAGAAAGACACAAATTTGACAACTTTTATAACGTGAAAAATAATCAAATTGTTACATAGTGAACATGCTTATCCAGTTAAACTTCTCACCTACTGTTTCTTGGCTACCTTACAATATTGAATGTACTATAAGATAACGTGTCAAGTAAACTAGCTTACCAATAGGTAATTATATATGTCTTCCGGAACTTCGTCAACAATAACAATTCGATAATTTTTGAAAAAATTGTGACAAGGTCTTTTATTGTTATTGTTGCCAATTAATTACCTTATTATTCCTATTTCATTAATTTTTCGTTTTGAAATTCTGCAGCGTTCTTTTCTTTTTCACTTTTTTGTCGAAATAAATTCTTTAAGTTTTGTAATTCTTCATCGTCTGCTTCAATTTTATATTCGATAATATCACCAACAGCGGTTTCGGTTATTTTTTCTTTATCAATCGAAACAAAATATGTTTTTCTTTGATTCATTATAATAACCTCCTCACCTACAATTTGTTCCCTTTTTCAAAATGTTAAAACATAACGATTTCATTACATTTAATAAAATTAGTAAATACTCGGTATTTATATTTTCCATAAAAAACTACCTGATGAGTATCAGGTAGTTTAAGTTAATTTTGGACACTTTCTTTATAATCACATTCTGTACATTTAACCTGAGTTTCTTTTTTTGATTTCTTTTCCACTAATAAAGAATTACACTTCGGACAAGGACGTGAAATAGGTTTATCCCAAGAAACGAAATCACAATCAGGGTAACGATCACATCCATAAAATTTTCTTCGCTTTTTCGATTTTCTTTCTACTACATCTCCTTGTTTACATTTAGGACATGTTACACCAATCTTTTTTAAGATTGGTTTTGTATTACGGCACTCAGGAAAATTGGAACACGCTAAAAATTTTCCATAGCGGCCCATTTTATATACCATCTCATGTCCACATTTCTCACAATCGATTCCCGCTGGTTCATCTTTTATTTCAATTTCTTCCATTTCTTTTTCTGCTTTTTCTAAATTAACATGAAAACCTTTGTAAAAATCATCTATCATTTTGATCCAATCCACCTTACCTTCTTCGATTGAATCAAGGTCTTTTTCCATTTTTGCTGTAAAATCAACATTTATAATTTCAGGGAAAAATTCTACCATAACATCGTTCACGATAACACCAAGTTCGGTTGGTATAAACCGTTTATTGTCAATACTGACATAATTTCTTCGTTGGATCGTGTCAATCGTTGGTGCATAGGTTGATGGTCTGCCAATTCCTTGTTCCTCCATTGTTCTGACAAGTCTAGCTTCTGTATATCTTGGAGGCGGTTGCGTAAAATGTTGATTCGGTGTAATTTTTTTCGCATCAACAACCATTCCTGTTTCTAAGTCAGGCAAAATTTTGTCTTTTCGCTTTTTATTATCGTCATTCCCCTCGACGTACACTTTCATAAAACCTTTAAATTTAATCTTAGAACCAGTTGCACGAAATTCGATGTTATTATTTAACAGATGTACTGTCATTGTATCCATAACAGCCGGGGCCATTTGACTTGCTAAAAAGCGTTCCCAAATTAGTTTATATAAACGATATTGATCCTGAGATAAAACCGTTTTTAGAGATTTGGGATCCCGTAGTACGGATGTAGGTCGAATTGCTTCGTGTGCATCTTGAGCACCTTCGCTCTTTTTTTGTTTCTTATTGAACCCTACGTAAGATTTACCAAATTGCTCTTCAATATAACCTTTAGCCTCTTCCCTTGCTGTATTAGATATCCTTGTGGAATCTGTACGCATATAGGTGATAAGACCAGTAATTCCACCTGATTTTTTTCCAAGATCAATTCCTTCGTAAAGTTGTTGTGCAACCATCATTGTTTTACGTGCCCGAAAATTAAGTTTGCGAGCTGCTTCTTGCTGTAAGGAAGATGTGATAAATGGTTGAGCTGGATTACGTTTCCTCTCTCTTTTATTAACTTTATCAATGGTAAACTGTTTATCTATCAATTTATCTAATATTCCTTGAACATTTTCCTTACTTGCTAATTTTGTCTTTTTACAATCTACAACATAGAAAGAACCTTCAAAAGTGGTACTATCTTTTTGAAAATCAGCATCTATAGACCAATATTCTTCCGGTTTGAAATTTTTAATTTCATTTTCTCGATCAATAATCATCTTCAATGCAACGGATTGAACACGACCTGCACTTAGGCCTTTTTTCACCTTTTTCCATAATAGGGGACTTATATTATAACCTACAAGACGATCTAGGATTCTCCTTGCTTGTTGAGCATCAACTAACTCAGTATCAATAGCTCTCGGATGTTTAAAAGATTCTTTAATCGCATCTTTTGTAATCTCATTAAACACAACACGACAATTAGAATTTTCATCAATATTTAAAGCATATGCCAAATGCCATGCAATTGCTTCCCCTTCCCTATCAGGGTCAGCTGCCAAATAAATTTTTTTAGCTTTTTTTGCAGATTTTCTAAGTTCTTTTAAAACATCGCCTTTACCACGAATGGTAATGTACTTTGGTTTATAATTATTTTCTGTATCAATGCCGATTTGACTTTTTGGTAAGTCACGGACATGTCCCATGGATGCTTTTACTTTATACTTTTTTCCTAAATAACGTTCAATCGTTTTTGCCTTCGCAGGCGATTCAACGATTACTAGATAATCAGCCATATTTATTTCCTCCTAAATAAATGAGGTATCTCCTACTTTATAAACTTTACTAATCGTAAATATATAATATGCTTTTGTCAAATAAACAGAAAAAATTTTCATTCATTTCTTAAATAATATCCCAATTCCTCCCAAATAATTTCCAATCTTCCAGGATATCTTCCGCATGTTGTACTAACCTTGCTCCATCCTGTATCATTTTATGACATCCTTTTGTTTGTGGAACAAGAGGAGATCCTGGTATAGCATATACCTCGCGTCCTTGATCAAGAGCTTGATCAACTGTAATCAATGTACCGCTTTTTTCTGTTGCTTCAATTACCAGCGTTCCAAAACTAAGCCCACTTATAATCCGATTACGTTCAGGAAAATGATATGGTTTTGGTGGAATGTGAGGGGCATATTCAGATAATATGAGACCTTTTTCTGTTATTTGATTAAAAAGAGGTATATTTTGCTTAGGATAAATATGATGGAAACCACCGCCTAATACAGCAATTGTTTTACCCTGATATGCAAGAGAGAGCCAGTGTGCTAAACTATCAATTCCTTTCGCCATTCCACTTACAATCACCCATTTGTTTTTTACTAATGGTTTTACAATATATCGTATTTTGCTTTTTGCTTCGCTAGATGGATTCCTTGTTCCGATTACACTGAGAGCGGGAGATTGCTGTAATAAATCCAGCTTTCCGATAGCATATAACACAAAAGGGGGATCATTAATTGTTTTTAACATGGATGGATAGTTTTCGTCAACTATAGTTATCACTTGAAAATTGTTTAAATCTTGATTTATTTGTTTCTGAAGAGTTAGATCATGAAGGTCACTATAAACTTTTACTGCTTTTCCATATGGGATTGACAACACTTCGCTAATTTGGGATTCTGTAAACTTATATATATTATTTAGAGTAGGGTCTAAGGAGAAGATTTTCCGGAGCATTCGTCTTGTCATATATTGACAGCGGTGAAGATGAATTAAACGTTTTCTTATATGTTTCACTTAGTCACTTCCTTCATTATATAAAACTCAGGAACCCTTATCCCGGGTTCCTGATGTTTCGTTTAAAGTGTTTTACATTTTTCTTTCAAACCATGTTCTTCTAAGACACGGATCATTGTTTCCCCCATTACAGCAGGTGTTTCAGCAACTGCGATGCCGCACTCTTTCATTTTCGCATTTTTTGCATCTGCAGTTCCTTCCCCACCTGAAATAATAGCGCCTGCGTGACCCATACGTTTTCCTGGAGGTGCTGTCGCTCCACCAATGAATCCAACAACAGGTTTTGTCATATTTGCTTTCACCCATTCAGCAGCCTCTTCTTCTGCTGTACCACCAATTTCACCAATCATGATAACAGCTTCAGTTTCAGGATCTTCATTAAACGCTTTTAAAACATCTATGAAATTTGTCCCATTGACAGGGTCTCCGCCAATACCGACTGCTGAAGTTTGACCATAGCCCGCTTCTGTTAATTGATGTACAGCTTCATATGTTAATGTTCCTGAACGAGAAACGACACCTATATGACCTTTTTTATGAATGTAACCAGGCATAATTCCAATTTTTGTCTCATCTGCAGAGATTACACCAGGACAGTTTGGCCCAATTAAGCGAGTTTTCTTCCCTTCCATATAACGTTTTACTTTAACCATATCAAGAACTGGAATATGTTCTGTAATACAAATGGTAAGATCTAATTCAGCATCCGTTGCCTCCATAATTGCATCTGCAGCAAAAGGGGCTGGAACATAAATTACAAATACAGTTGCACCTGATTCCTTTACAGCATCTTCTACTGTATTATATACTGGAACACCTTCAACCTCACTACCAGCTTTTCCAGGTGTTACACCAGCTACTATTTTAGTACCATATTCTAGCATTTGTTTTGTATGGAATCTTGCTGTCCCACCAGTAATACCTTGGACAATTACTTTTGTATCTTTATCGACATAAACACTCATTTTCGTCCGTCCTTTCTTAGCAATCTGCATTATCAATCATAATTAGCTAATCAATAATTATTCAACCAAAGAAACTATTTTTTGTGCACCATCTGCCATGGAATCTGCAGACGTTATATTTAAACCTGATTCTTTCAATATTTTCTTACCTTGGTCAACATTGGTACCTTCAAGACGTACAACAAGTGGAAGTTCTAAACCTACCTGCTTAGTCGCCTCTACGACACCTTCAGCAATAATGTCACATTTCATAATTCCACCGAAAATGTTTACAAAAATACCTTTGACATTAGCATCGGACAAAATGATTTTAAATGCTTCAGTTACTTTTTCAGCTGTTGCACCGCCACCTACGTCAAGGAAGTTTGCTGGATTTCCACCATAATGTTTAATAATGTCCATTGTAGACATTGCTAGTCCTGCACCATTAACCATACATCCAATATTTCCATCTAAAGAAATATAGCTTAAATCATGTTTGGATGCTTCAATTTCTTTTTCATCTTCTTCTTCAAAGTCACGGAAATCTACAATATCCTTTTGACGATATAAAGCGTTATCATCAAAGTTTAACTTTGCATCTAGTGCCATTACCTCACCATCACCTGTTACTACAAGTGGATTAATTTCTGCGATAGAGCAATCTTTTTCTACATATACGTTGTATAGCCCCATCATAAACTTCGCTGCTTTATTAACAAGTTCTTTTGGAATATTGATGTTAAATGCTAGTCTACGAGCTTGATAAGGTGCTAGACCAACAACTGGGTCAATTACTTCTTTAAAGATTTTTTCAGGTGTTTCAGCAGCTACTTCCTCGATCTCTGTGCCACCTTCTTCAGAACCCATCATGACAATACGTGAGGTAGCTCTGTCCAATACAATTCCTAAGTAATATTCCTTTTTAATATCACAGCCTTCTTCGATGAGCAGGCGTTTAACTTCTTTACCTTCAGGACCTGTTTGCGGTGTAACAAGTGTTTTGCCTAGTATTTCATTTGCATATGTACGAACTTCATCTAAGTTCTTAGCAACTTTCACTCCTCCAGCTTTACCGCGTCCCCCTGCGTGGATTTGTGCTTTAACAACGGTGACATCTGTACCTAATTTTTTTGCATTTTCGCAAGCTTCATCAACTGTATATGCTACATGCCCGTTAGGAACAGTGACACCGAATTTTTTTAATATTTCTTTTCCTTGATACTCATGAATGTTCATCGTGTATCCTCCCATCAAATTTCACTGCAATTTCTATTGTAATAAAAAACTATACTTTTCACAACAAATTGAGAATATTGAAGATAAAATAGTTTGAAAGATTATGCTTTAACCCTATATTTAAACTACTTTTCCAAGATGTTTTTAGCTTGCTGATCTGACCGATATATAAAAGCAAACACTTCAGCTACAGCTTGATAAAGTTCCTCAGGTATTGTTTCATTGATATTCAGTTCTGCTAACAATTCAATAAGTGAAGGATCCTCTAGTGTGGGAATATTATTATCTTTTGCTCGTTTAATAATATTTTTAGCCACTAACCCTTGTCCTGATGCAATTAATTTAGGCGCATACTCTTTTTCTTGGTCATATCTAAGTGCTGCCGCTTTTTGTTTTTTACTTATCATATACGATAATCCACCCCACTGTAATATTTATGTTCCTGATATATTTTCTTTTGTTGTTGAAACGATTGATTTTCTTTAAATGGTTTAAATTGAACACTTGCGAGTTGATAGTTTAATGATTCTAGTCCTTTTTTTAGCATCATTTGAAAAGGAACAGAGATTTCTTTTAATAGAGTAGAGTTATTAAAAATTGTTAATGTGATAGAGCGTTTTTGTATATTCATATCAATAACCGTCTGCTTTAAGTTAGCTAATTCAAGATAAAAATGGATACGACAAAAATCAGTATCTATTTTTCCGCTTTTTTTGCCACCTTCAAAATTAATCTCTATATCTTTTTGTAAACCTAGTTTTTCACCAGGGATTTGTAACTGAGCATAAATAAAATTATTCACTTCAGTAACAGATTGAAGTTGCAGTCCATTAATAACATGTAGCAGCTTAGTTGATTGTTGATGAAGTAATTCATCACCTTGCTGACTTAGCTGAATCAACATCGCTTTCAATGTGTTTTGTAGTTGATTTTCACCTTCTACAAGTTGATTTTCATATGTCAAGCTTATCGTGTTTAAAACATTTTTTAAGTGAATTAAAAATTGATTTTGTAATGTATTTGATATAAATTCCCGATTGACTTGATTATTCATTAAAATGTGGTTTATCTTTGAGTACATCTTATCATCTTGTAAAATTTGTAAGGCTTTTACTAACTGTTGCAATGACTTCGGGTTATTTTCAAGATTGTTCCCCGTAATTAGTTGTTGGTTTTCAGGAAGTGATGGGATAATTTTTTCTGAAATAAACGAAGTCAATTGCTGGAAAAATGTAGAGTGGAGTGGTTGATTTGATAAAATTGATTGCTCAATTTTATTTAAAAATAACGTCTGAACCAATTGGGATTGCTTGATTATTTTCATTTGAGCTGACTTTATATGTTCCAATTTTTCTGTAATTTGCTGATGATTCCCAGCAGTCAGAATATTATTTTTATCATTTGCTGAAGATAATAAATTCTTATTATTCATGTGACTTTTTATACTTTTTTCCCATTTGTTAAAATCTGTGTGATAATCGATATAACCGGTCAATTTTAAAAGATGAAAGACATTCTGCCTATTTGTATTCAATTCCCTAACCGCATCTTTAAGAAAGATATCTCTTATACTCATAGGACGATGAAGGAGAAGTTCTAATTTTTGTAATACCTTTTGTTCAAGTAAATTTGGATAAGAACTTTGATTTAATAGATTTTTCAAAGCTTTGATTTCATTCGAAAATAGACTTCTATCTTGCGAATAAAGTGCTTGAAAAACGGAATCTGTCAATGGAAACTTTGTAGCTAGCATTTGTTTTAGAATTGATCCTGCATTTTCTTTATCTGATTTTGTATCCAAGAGTTTAAGTGCCTGTCTTAGTTGTGCTATATCAAATGGAATACCTTCTGCCATTAATGATTGTAAAAAGGCGGCATGTTGTTTATTTTCCTTAAGTCCCAGCTGTTTAAGCAATGCCATGCCATTTTCATTAGCTTGTTTGATTAACTTATTACCTAAAACCTTTAAATAAATAACATCTTTTGTTGTTTGAACTTGAAAGTTATATCGTTCACCTAATGTTAAAGATGCTTCAAGCTGAGCTATTAATTTATGAAGTCCTATTTGTATTTCAGCTTTACGGCCAGGATACAGTTTTAAAATTTGGCCCTGCACGATTTGTCCAGTTTGAAACGAAGGAGTAGACTGAACTCCTTTCAACATGGATAAACGTTGACTAATTATTTGATTAATATTCATATCTGTATCCCTCCATCTATTATTTAATCGTCGTCTTAACAGGGGCAAAGGACTGACGATGATAAGGTGAAATACCATGCATTTGTATTTGTTCTATATGGTGTTTTGTGCCATACCCCATATTTGACTGAAAATCATAATGTGGAAATTCTTTATGTATTTTCTTCATTAAGTTATCACGTGTGACCTTAGCTAAAACACTTGCAGCAGCTATGGTTATACTTCTCTGATCTCCTTTGATAATTGGTGCTGTTGGATAATGTAATCCATTTAACTGTACTGCATCAACGAGTGCATAGTCTGGTTGTGGTTCTAATTTATTTAAAGCATCGGTCATTGCTAATTTTGTAGCTTCAAATATATTTATTTCATCTATTTTTTTATTATTTATTACAGACACATAATAAGCGATTGCTTCTCTTGTAATCGTTTTATAAAAGTTTTCTCGCTGATTATCGTTCAATTGTTTCGAATCAGTGAGTCCATATAACTTAAAATCACTTGGTAAAATGACTGCTGCAGCAACAACAGGTCCGGCTAATGGGCCTCTTCCTGCTTCATCTACACCGGCTATTAGATTAAATCCGTCATTACGAAAATGTTTTTCATATGATGTCATTTTCATAAATTGTTCTTTTAATTGTTCATCCTTTTGTTTTTGTTTTTTATATCTTTTTAGGATGGCTTGAACACCTTTACGCTCGTCATTTTTTAAGTCTTGAATAATTTCTTCGGTTATCTCCTCTTGCTCAAATAACTTCTTTATCTCGGAAATCGTCTTACTTTTCATATAATAATCACTCTCTTTAACTTTATATCGACCAAATTATAATGTATTCAATTTTCGCAGACTAAAATTGACAGATAATGCTTGGTAGAATAAGTAAAAATAGCTCAAGTTGAATTTAGATATGGCTGGATACATTTAGATTCCAAGGCTCTTTACTTTAACTTCGCTACTTTTTAATTTCATATTTGATATAAACAATCTTAGCATGATTGTTCTTCGTTTAGAAGAGGAGTGCCAATCCAGCGCTGCGGAAAGCGAAATATTCTACCGGAGCGCAATTGCTATAGTCCAGATATTGTTAAAAAAACACTTCTGTCCTAGTCTCTATTCTTCTGCTGCTTCTAATGTTATTCTGCCAAGTCTTCCGGCTCGTAGATCTCTAATCACTATATCAGCAACTTTATCAAAGTTTACATTTCCTCCGCTTTCTAAGGCTCCTCTTTTTTTCCCTATTGTCTCGAAAATTTCCCACATATCATCCATTATAGAAGTTATATCATACCGGGTTTTTAACACATCAGGATAATGCTTTTGCAAATAATTAATAACAAATGCTACAACATCCTGCATCGAGACTAAATGGTCTTTAATTGTTCCAATCGCTGCTAAGCGATAACCTATTACCTGTTCTTCAAACTTTGGCCATAAAACACCAGGAGTATCAAGTAAATCAAATTCATTTTTAACTTTTATCCATACTTGCTGTTTAGTTACACCTGGTCGATCTCCAGTAGCGGCTATCTTTTTATTAGCTAGCCGGTTAATTAATGTAGATTTACCTACATTAGGAATTCCAATAATCATCGCTCTAGCAGGTCTTGGTTTTATACCTTTTTTAATTAACTGATCAAGCTTCACTTGACCTAGTTCTTTTCCAAGCTGAATAACCTTAGAAATATCGGATTTATTATTAACATTTACCGCGATTGCTTTTACTTGATTTTCTTCAAAATAATGAAGCCATTTCTCTGTTTCTCTTGGATCAGCAAGATCTTTTTTCATAAGCACAATCATTTTAGGTTTATCTTTTAAAATCCCTTGCAACATTGGATTTTGTGAAGATAAAGGAACCCGCGCATCTACTAATTCTATTATGAAATCTACAAGTTTTAACTTTTCTTCAATTTCTCGTCTTGCTTTTGCCATATGTCCAGGAAACCATTGTATTGTCATTCTCTCACATCCTTAATCAATATTAGCCTACGATTATATATTTACTTGTTCATCATTGGAATTCAATATTTGCCAGCGAGGTATTGGCCAAATAATAATATCTGTTTTACCAACAATTTGTGATCTTGATATTAAACCTATAACACGGCTATCAGTTGAATTATTACGATTATCTCCTAAAACAAGATACTTATCCTCAGGAATTGTCTCATATCCTCCAGGAAGCTCTTCCAGTGTAAAGTTTTCATATATTGTTACATCAGAATTCCTATTTCTTTCATCATTTTCTTCTAAAAAAGGTTCAGGTACTTTTTCACCATTGATGTATAAAACACGATTTCTAACTTCCACATGTTCTCCCGGTAGTCCAATGATTCGCTTAATAAAATCTCTATCCTCTGATGCATGAAATACGATAATATCAAAGCGCTCGGGATCCTTAAAATGATAATCCAATTTATTAACTATCATTTTATCTCGATCATATAGTGTCGGTAACATCGATGATCCATCGACTACAATAGGCGCGAATAAGAAAGATCTTACAAAAATAGTAAGCGTTAATGCAACTATAAAAACTTTCGCCCATTCTACCCACAGTTTTTCAGGATGGTTCATCACTTTCATCTCCCTATCAGTGAAACTGCATTTTTTATTTATATTTATAATTTAACATAAAAAAGAGCTTGCCCACATCGACAAGCTCCCTTCTAAGCTACTTTTAAAACCAGAAATTAGCAGCCAATCAACACCTGTTTTGCTCAACTAATATTTCGGGAAGTTAAAGCCCCTACTAAATAATGTTTCACATTATCGGCGTTCTTTAATACGTGCTGCTTTTCCACGTAGGTTACGTAAATAATATAGTTTAGCACGGCGAACAGAACCACGTTTTGATACTTCAATTTCCGCAATTCGTGGTGAATGGATTGGGAAAGTACGTTCAATACCTACACCATAAGAAAGTTTTCTAACTGTAAATGTTTCACTGATTCCACCGCCTTGGCGTTTAATAACAACACCTTCGAAAACCTGAATACGTTCACGACTTCCTTCTACAACTTTAACGTG
>Ga0079226_10001138_pt1 | contig 20130 bp, 17 predicted proteins | sample Poulit2014_FD_76345 | JGI IMG/M metagenome (GOLD analysis project Ga0079226, IMG submission 76345) | Agricultural soil microbial communities from Georgia to study Nitrogen management - Poultry litter 2014 | ecosystem: Environmental > Terrestrial > Soil > Agricultural land | place: USA: Georgia... | reverse complement strand
CAACCAAATTTACCTTTCTACTACTTCGTTTTGTTTTCTTTTTCTTATATTCATAGTTTAAATTGATAAAAATGGATATAAAACAAATTCTTTTGGCAGAGGTCAAACAAGAAACTGCTAGCACTAGAAAAATCATTGATGCAATCGAAGATAAGCATCTTAATTTCAAGCCCCATGAAAAGTCTATGAGCCTAGCTAGACTTTGTGGACATATAGTAGAGCTACACGGTTGGATTGCACAAGGATTATCGGTTGATAAATTTGATTTGAATAACTACAAACCCTATGAGCCGAATTCAAAACAAGATCTATTAAATACACTGGATCAATTCAGTGAACAAGCCAATAATTTACTGGAAAGGTTCACGGCTGAAGACTGGAATCGCGCGTGGACGTTAACGATGGGAGATTATGTTATTCTTGATTCATCGAAATATATGGCTATGCGCTCTATGATATTGAATCACTTAATTCATCATCGTGGGCAATTAACGGTGTATTTAAGGTTACTCGATATTCCTGTTCCTGGTCTTTATGGCCCTTCTGCTGACGATAAATAATAAGATTTTGAGTTTGAAGTTTTAATTTTATTAGAGATAAAAAGCAAACGGGTGCTCTAAGCACTGGTAAGCACTTTACTTGTTTATAAAAAATAACCGTTCTAAATTGTATCTATCCTTTGGGGTCGTATACGTTTTAGAATGGTTTTTTTCGTTAAGCTGTGTATTAATTCTTTAAGGTAGAGGCGGAAGGAGTGCAAAGACTTTCCATTTTTTTGCTATCGTAAATTGTGTTGTACGTATGCTATTTTATATTGAAATGAGTTTACGAGCTGGCTTAAAATATAAAAGGAGCTTGTATGAGACAGCTCCTTTTTTATATAATTTGTTAAGATAAACCTTAAGCCTTTGCAATTTCTTCAGCCATAGCTTTACCAATTTCTGCTGGTGATTCTACAACACGGATGCCGCACTCACGCATAATTTTCATTTTAGCTTCTGCAGTATCTTCTGCTCCACCAACGATAGCTCCAGCGTGACCCATACGTCTTCCCGGAGGCGCTGTTTGACCAGCAATAAAGCCAACTACGGGTTTAGTGCCGTTTTCTTTTATCCATCTAGCTGCTTCAGCTTCCATTCCACCACCTATCTCTCCAATCATGATGATTCCTTTTGTCTCAGGGTCATTCATAAGGAGTTCTACAGCCTCTTTGGTTGTTGTACCTATGATTGGGTCACCACCAATTCCTATTGCTGTAGTGATTCCTAAACCAGCTTTTACAGTTTGATCAACTGCTTCATATGTTAAAGTTCCTGATTTTGAAACTATACCTATATTACCTTTTTTAAAGATAAATCCAGGCATAATACCAATTTTCGCCTCATCAGCTGTGATTACACCAGGGCAGTTTGGACCTATTAATCTTGATTTTTTATCGCTAAGGTATGATTTTACTTTAACCATATCTTTTGTTGGAATCCCTTCAGTTATACAAACGATAACTTCAATGCCAGCTTCTGCAGCTTCCATGATAGCATCTGCAGCAAATGCAGGGGGAACAAATATGATAGATACGTTCGCACCAGTTTCTTCTACTGCATTTTTTACAGTGTTGAATACCGGGCGATCTAAGTGTGTTTGACCACCTTTACCAGGTGTAACACCTCCAACTACTTGCGTTCCATACTCAATCATTTGAGAAGCATGATAGGTTCCTTCTGTTCCAGTAAAACCTTGAACGATAACTTTTGAATTTTTATTAACTAATACGCTCATTGTATTCTATATATATATATAATATTTAGCCAAAGCAAAAGTACTCTTTTGTAATGACTTCTAAAAATTTAAACCTGTGTATTTCCTAATTAACTGGTAAAATGGATTTTACTGACTAAATCCCAAACTACAATACCGATACTTACAGTGATATTGAAGGAATGTTTTGTGCCAAATTGAGGAATCTCTAGACCTAGATCAGCCATGTCTACAATTTCCTGCTGAACACCATGAACTTCATTGCCAAATATTAAGGCATATTTGGTGTCTGGTTCAGGTTTAAAATCGTTTAGCTGGGTAGACTCTTTGATTTGTTCTACTGCTATTATTTTATATCCCTCTTCTTTTATCTTTTTAACATATTCTATGGCGTCTTTTTGATAATCCCACTCTACGGCGGCAGTGGCCCCTAATGCGGTCTTTTCTATTTCTCGGTGAGGTGGGGTTGCTGTTATGCCACACAGTACAACGCTCTCCACTGCAAGGCAATCTGCCGTTCTAAACGTGGAGCCCACATTGTGCATACTGCGTACATTATCCAAAATGATCTTTATAGGAAACTTATCTTGTTTCTTAAAAGTTTCAATATCTACTCTTTCGAGTTGGTCTAACGATAGTTTTTGCATGTACAAAGATAAGAATCGTTCGGAATATTATCTTTGAATTGGATAATTAGGTTGACGCTTGGATTTGAAAGGGGAAAAATGTAATATTTAAAGCTAAAGATTTTGTATTGTCGAAAATAGATCTTATTTTTGCAGACCCAATAGAGAGTAGGGGACTTTAATAAGAAATTGAATAATAAATTTTAAGAGTATAAAATAGAATGGCAAATCATAAATCTGCAATAAAGAGAGTTAGACAAAATGCTGCTAGACGCTTAAGAAACCGTTACCAGGCAAAAACTACACGTAATGCGATTAAAAAATTGCGTTTAACTACTTCTGCGGAAGAAGCACGTGAACTATTACCTGAGGTAACTTCTATGTTGGATAAATTAGCGAAAAGAAATATTATCCATAAGAACAAAGCAGCTAACAACAAGTCTAAGTTAACTAAGTACGTTAACAGCTTAGCGTAAACTCTTTCTGCTATTTTGATTTTTAAGAATTAAAAGATATTAATTCCGGATCCCTGTGGCTTAGACTTCAGGGATTTTCTTTTTTATAGTTTTTGAAAGTTTGTAAATTGCGTGATAAATTTTCAACTCGTATCACGAACATATGAATAAATTTTCCATTCTTCTTTTCTTTACAACCTTCCTGTTTAATAGTCCGTTATTTTCCACGGAACTAAAGACCTCTTACAAATGGGAACGCTCTAATGCATTTCTTGCCACCGCTAATTCACAAAAAGAAAATGCCTCAACTAATAAATTCTTTATTAATGATTCTCCAGTAGAGCCTATTGCAAACTTAGGTAGGGGGCTTGATTCAAGTAATATGGTGCTTATCAAGGGAGGGACTTTTAAATTGGGCTCTGAATACTTCCCTGATGCTCAGCCCTTGCGGGATATAACGGTCTCTGATTTTTATATGGATGAACATGCGGTTACTAATCGGCAGTTTGCAAAGTTTGTTGAAGAAACCAATTACATCACAGTGGCCGAAAGAGAATTAAATCCAGAGGATTTCCCTGGTGTACCTGAAGAGTTACTGATAGCTGGATCTGCCGTATTCACCCCTCCAACTGAAAAAGTTGGATTGAATAATTTTTTACAGTGGTGGGAGTATGTTCCTGGAGCTTCTTGGAGGCACCCAGAAGGACCTGATAGCGATTTGTCTGGAAGATTAGATTATCCTGTAGTGCATGTAGCTTATGAAGATGCAGAAGCTTATGCTAAGTGGGCAGGGAAACGCCTTCCTACTGAGGCTGAATGGGAGTACGCTGCTCGTGGAGGGCAAAATGAGTCTACTACTTATTATTGGGGGGAGGATCTTAAGGTGAATGGAAAGTGGATGGTTAATATCTTTCAAGGGAGTTTCCCCGTTGAGAATCTCGAGGAAGACGGTTTTAGCGGATTAGCGCCAGTAAAATCCTTTCCTTCCAATCCCTATGGCCTCTATGAAATGTCTGGAAACGTTTGGGAGTGGTGTGCTGATTATTACCGGCCAGACAGTTACCTTCATCTGGAGAAAAAAGATCCTAAGGGACCTGCATCAAGCTACGACCCGAGGGAGCCAGGAGCTGTAAAAAGGGTTCAAAGAGGTGGGTCTTTTTTATGCAATGATGGATATTGTGAGCGCTACAAAGCTGGCGCACGAGGTAAAGGGGAGGTTTCTACATCCAGTAATCACGTAGGTTTTCGCTGTGTAAAGTCATTGTAAATTTGGCGATGCAACTTGCGCGAATGCAGGAACGATGCCGTTATAAATACCTATCTTTACAGGCATTGCAGCTGGGATACTACGATTGTCTTTCTTTTTGGAAGAAGTGCGGACTAAAAAGAGATGAGATCGTTTTCTCTAGGAGTATATAAACAAATTTATATGGGGCGTTTCAACATGTTGTTTGCCCCTTATTTTATGGATGGTTTTTTTGGCTAGTGAATATAAAGCCGTGCTTTATTTTTGACGGATAGCCCAGAAATACTGGAAATAAAAAAATAAGCCATAGGCTATTGAATTGATAAAATTATAGAATACTTGAAAATATGATAAATAAGGAACGCATTGCAGATATTTATAAAACAATTCAGCAAGAGATAACTGATGGATTGGAAAGCCTAGATGGGCAGGCGAAATTTGAAGAAGAGCTTTGGGAAAGACCGGGAGGAGGTGGTGGAAGGACTCGTATTATTCAAAATGGTACTTTAATTGAAAAGGGAGGTGTAAATTTCTCTGCAGTTCATGGGCCATTACCCGAAGCAGTGCAAAAGGCTTTTGGAGTAGAGCCTCAAGATTTTTTTGCTACAGGTGTTTCTATTGTTTTACATCCAAATAACCCCAATGTGCCTATAATCCATATGAATATTCGCTATTTTGAACTTTCAAGTGGTAAGTATTGGTTTGGAGGAGGAATTGATTTAACGCCACATTATATTGTTAGTGAAAAAGCTAGGAAATTTCACAGAGGCTTGAAAGAGGTGTGTGATAAATACGACGATGGATTTTATGCGAAATTTAAGAAATGGGCAGATGATTACTTCTTTATCCCCCATAGAAATGAAACCCGTGGTATTGGAGGAGTGTTTTACGATAGACTTCATGAAGAATCAACAGCCTTGACTAAAGAAGAGCTGTTTAATTTTTCGGTAGACTTAGGAAGATCCTTTGTGCCTCTATACACTGAGCAAGTTCAGGATGCTAGAGACTTGTCCTTTTCAGAAAATGAAAAAAACTGGCAGCTTTTACGAAGAGGGCGGTATGTGGAGTTCAACTTAGTTTATGATGCAGGTACTAAATTTGGTTTACAAACCAATGGACGTATAGAATCGATATTGATGAGCCTACCACAAAATGCCGGTTGGTTTTACGATTATAAGCCTGTAAAAGGCTCTCTTGAAGAAGATACTTTAGGTTTGTTGAAAAAGGATGTTGACTGGCTTAGTTTATAAATAAAAAACTTATATGATTTCTTTTGAGAAACGAGTTTTAGAAAATGGTCTTCGAGTTATTGTACATGAAGACCACGATACACCAATGGCATGTGTAAACTTGCTTTATGATGTGGGTTCACGCGATGAGGATCCCAATCAGACAGGATTCGCTCACTTATTTGAGCACTTAATGTTTGGAGGCTCGAAAAACATCATAGATTTCGATACACCCTTACAAACCGTGGGTGGTGAAAGCAATGCTTTTACTAGCCCTGATATCACTAATTATTACGTTACCCTCCCTGCCGATAATATAGAAACTGCTTTTTGGCTCGAAAGTGATCGCATGTTAGCGTTAGAGTTTTCAGAGCAATCTTTAAGAGTACAAAAGCAAGTTGTTATAGAGGAATTTAAACAGCGATACCTCAATCAACCCTATGGAGATGTTTGGCTAAAGCTCAGGCCTCTAGCTTACACGAAGCATCCCTACCGCTGGGCTACAATTGGAAAAGAGATATCACATATTGAAAATGCTACTCTTGAAGATGTAAAAAGATTTTTTTACCGTTTTTACGCTCCAAATAATGCTGTTTTGGTGGTTAGTGGTGCGGTAAATACAGATGAAATATTTACATTAGCAGAAAAATGGTTTGGCCCTATTGAAAAACGCCATGTTCTGGATCGGCAATTGCCAAAAGAACCTAATCAAACGCAGGCAAAAAGGTTGGAGGTAAAAGCAGAAGTGCCATCTGATAGCTTATATATTGCTTATCATGGAGTTGACAGGATGCATCCAGATTATTACGCAATGGATTTGATTACGGATGTGCTCTCTAGGGGTGCCTCATCTCGATTAATTCAAAATTTAATCAAGAAAAATCCCGTTTTTAGTTACGTAAATGCGTATGTTAGCGGGAGCATCGATCAAAACCTGCTTATACTTGAGGGGAAACCTTTACCGGGCGTAACTCTCGATAAAGCGGAGGAGTTGTTGCTTAGTGAGATAAACCAGATTAAAAATGAAAAGATAGCCAATTATGAATTGGAGAAGATACTTAATAAAATAGAGTCTGCAAAGACATTTGAACAGCTTTCAATTTTAGACAAAGCAATGAACCTTGCGTATTATGAGCTGCTTTATAACGATCCAAGCAAATATAATACGGACTTTCAGGAGTATCGTAAGGTGAAACCAGAAGATATCTCTCGAGTTGCTCAATCTATCATAAAGGAAGAAAATTCCAGTACTCTAATTTATAAATCCCTATTGAAAAATGATAAATAGAAATATACCTCCTAAATTTCAAACAATTAAAACGATTGAGCTAAAAAGTCCAGTTGAAAAGAAATTTTCAAATGATATACCGGTCTTTGTATTTTCCTCGAATAAAGTAGACCTTATAAGGGTAGAGTTCGCTTTTACTAATCTTTACGACGATAGAGAGTTTAGCTTGTTGAATAACGCTTTAAATTCATTATTAAAAGAAGGTAGTAAAAAATACAGCAGCAGTGAAATAGCAGAAAAGATCGATTATTTCGGGGCTTATTTGGTGCCTGAATTCAATGTGGACCGCATGTCTTTATCGCTTTTTTGCATGAGGAAGCATCTAAGTGATATCCTTCCACTGGTAAAGGAGTTACTCACTGAAGCAATTTTTCCGGAAGAAGAGCTTGCTGTTTTTGTTAGAAATACGCAGCAGCAAATTTTAGTTTCTTTGGAGAAAAATGATATCCTCTCACAAAGGGAATTTAATAAGCAGATTTTCGGGGAAAATCGGTACGGCAGCCAGTATGTACCAGAGGATCTTTTAAAAATAGAAAGGCCCGATTTGTTGGCTCTTTACGAGGCGCAAGTTCATGAGAAAAACTGCACCGTTTTTGTTTCTGGGAATGTGTTAGATGAAGATCTCAAATTAATAAATGATTTGTTTGCAAACGACTGGTTTAAGAGGGAAACTCGAGAATCCACTTTTCAAGATGCTGATGTGCACTTTCCAGAGTTTAAACCAAAAGAGGTAAGACTTCATAAAAAAGATAGTATCCAGGCAAGTATAAGGCTAGGAAAGCGGTGTGTGCAACGTTCGCATCCTGATTTTCCTGCTATTCAGTTTACCAATATGGTTTTAGGAGGGTATTTTGGTTCTCGTTTGATGAAAAACATTCGCGAAGACAAAGGGTATAGCTATGGTATTGGTTCTGGTTTGAGGAGCCTAAGACACTTAGGGATTTTTGGTATTAGTACCCAGGTGGGAACAGAGTACGTAGAAGCGACTGTTCAGGAGATTCATAAAGAGTTAGACATACTATGTACTGATCTGCTTTCTCCATCGGAATTAGAACTTGTGAGGAATTACATGATGGGTGCTTTTGTAAGAAGTTTATCGAGTATATTTTCACATGCCGATAAGTATAAAGCTGTTTATTATAGCTCTCTTGATATGGACTACTACCAAAGGTATATTCAGGAAATACAATCGATTTCTAGTTCAAAAGTGCGTGAAATAGCACAAAAGTATTTTCAAAAAGAAAGTTTATCTACTATCATCGTAAGCTGATGCAAATACTGAGGATTTTAAGTCTATTTTTTTTTATTTTTCTTTCGATAAATATATCTGCTTCACAAGCTCAGGAAGCGGGTTTCAATAGGGGGTCTTTAGGTAAAATTAAAAATCCTAAGCTAAATGAAATTTCTGGTATGATTTTTAACCAAGATGGCAGTGGAATTTGGTGTCATAACGATTCGGGCGATCAGTCGAGGTTTTTTTTAATCAACACTCAGGGAGACTTAATTGCAGAATATTACTTAGAAGGAGCTAACTTCATAGATGTAGAAGATATTGCTAGAATGAACTGGAAGGGAGAGAATTATCTATGTATTGCAGATATAGGGGATAACCTAGCAAAAAGAGAACTTACAAGTTTGTATTTTGTGAAAGAACCAGCTAGCGATATCACAAAGAGAGATGAAAAGTTTGTTATTGCTGCAGAGGACATATTTAAAATTACTTTAAAGTACAGTGACGGTCCGCGCGATGCGGAAGCCATATTTATTGATCCTAAAACTTTTGAGTTGGTATTGATAACCAAGCGTGAGCTCAATGTACGGGCTTATGCTGTTCCGCTAATGGATACAAATACGCAAACTTTTAAAAAGAATCATATACTAAAGGATTTTATAGAGCTTCCATTAGCTTTTGTTACTGCAGCAGATATATCTCGGGATGGAAGTGGTATTTTAGTGAAGAATTTATTGGAAGTTCATTACTTTCCTAGAAAGGATAAAGAGCATGTTTTAAAGGCATTGCAAAGGCCATCCATTAAACAAAGTTATTTTCCTGAACCACAAGGTGAGGCGATTGCATTTTCACTGGATGGTAGCCGGTTTTACACTACCAGCGAAAGACCGCTGGGCTTAGAAGCATATATTTATCAGTATAAATTAATAAAATAAGTATGGCAAATAAAATGTTTTTTTCAATCTTACTTCTAATTGGTAGTGTTTTAGGAGTAAAAGCAGCGCAAGTGGATACGGTATCCGTATACAGTGAGGCGATGAAAAAGAATATCAAAGTGGTGGTGATAGAGCCTGAAGTCAGTAAGGAGAAGGAGACGCCCGTTTTATATTTATTGCACGGTTATAGCGGTAAATATTCGGATTGGGTATTAAAAGCACCGCATATTACTGAATTAGCCGATCAATTTGGAATTACTATTGTATGTCCAGATGGTGGTTTTGGTAGTTGGTATTGGGATATTGAAAATGATGCTAATTACCAGTACGAAACTTTTGTCAGTAATGAGCTGGTAAGTTATATAGATAAAAACTATTCCGTTATAGCGGATAGAGCATATAGGGGAATTACAGGCTTAAGCATGGGAGGACATGGGGCTTTGTATTTAGCGCTGCGTAATCAAGATGTGTACTCTGTAGTAGGTAGTACAGCTGGAGGAGTGGATTTCCGCCCTTTTCCCGATAACTGGCAAATAAAAGATAGACTTGGAGAATACGCTCAAAATAAAGATGCTTGGGAAGATCATACCGTGATTAACATGCTGCATTTATACAAACCCAATAGCCTAGAAATATGGGTGGATTGCGGCAAGCAGGATTTTTTCTACGGAGTCAATGAAGCCTTACATCAGAAAATGAACTATTTAAATATTCCACACCGCTATTTAGTAATGCCAGGAGCACACAAGTGGGACTATTGGAATAGATCTATAGCCTACCAAATGGCATACTTTGGAGAAGTGTTTAATGGGCGCACTACCAAATGAATTAATTGATTCTTATGAAACCTGTAGAGTTAATTGTTACTGTATTTTGCCTTTTACTCCCAGTATTTTGTATGGGACATGGGAAAGTGACTCTCTCAGGTAGTGTTTATAGCGAGCAGGAGGGCCAGGCTATCCATGGAGCGATAGTACATATTAAAAGCGAGGATATTAACACTACTACCGACCCAAATGGTTTTTTTCAATTGACTCTAGAGCCTGGGAAATATACTCTACAGGTCTCTCACGTAGGCTATAAGCCCTATGAGGAGGAAATCGCCGTAGAGGAGGACAGGAAGCTTGAAATAAAGTTGAAATCAGCCCCGAGGAGCATTCAAGAGGTGGTAGTGAATCAAGAAGGGAAGAAAAGAGGCTTTGTAAAAAGCCCTCAAATGAGTTTAATCGACTTAAAAGCAGAGGATTTAAAAAGTATCCCCATAGTATTTGGTGAAAAAGATATTTTAAAAACTCTGCAGTTAATGCCTGGTATCTCTTCAGCCGGCGAGGGGAACGCTTCTTTTTACGTGCGTGGTGGTAAAGAAGATCAAAATTTAATTTTATTGGATCAGGCAACAGTATATAACCCGACACATTTGTTGGGTTTTTTTTCCACTTTTAATTCCGATGCAATAAATAGCCTGCAGCTTTATAAAGGAGGTATTCCTGCACAATATGGTGGCAGACTTTCCTCTGTCATAGATATACAAACTCAGCAGGGAAATAAAGAGAAGTTTGGGGTAAACGGCGGGATTGGTTTGATCGCTTCCCGAATGATGATCCAAGGGCCGATGAGCCACGAAAAGGGAGCGTACATGGTTAGCGCAAGACGGACATATGCCGATATGTTTTTGAAACTTGCAAAGGATAAAGATGTGCGTAATAGCCATTTGTACTTTTACGATGTTAATGGTCAAGCTAGCTATACGTTAAATCCTAAACACGAATTAACGCTGTCTGCTTATCTAGGGACAGATGACTTAGGTTATAAAGAAACATTTAATTTCTCCTGGAGCAATAAAGTGGGCAGCTTAGGGCTTAACTCCAAGTGGAATTCAAATTTAAGTAGCAAGCTATTTTTAATATATAGCGATTACGACTATAATATTGAGGTTAACTCTAACCCGAATGTGTTTTCTATAGACTCAAGGATACGCAACTTTGGACTAAAAAATCACTTCGACTATTTTTTCAATGAAAATCAACGTATTAACTTTGGTGTATCACTCATGCATCAGTCTGTATTACCATCAGACTTAAAGGGAAAACAGTCCGTCAATTCAATCCGATCAGAACGACGGAAAGGACTTGAGGGAGCTTTATATGCATCTTATGAGCGGCAATGGATCCCTAAGTTGAGCTCCTTTTTAGGGTTTAGATTGACCGACTTTATGGTGTTAGGCCCTGGGACATTTTATACTTTCGATGATCAAGGTGAAGTGGAAAATGAAGAACATTACGGTAGAAGTATATTGAAGCATATGGTGCATCTTGAGCCGCGCCTGGCAGTAAGTTATCAGACCGGAGCATCCTCCAGCGTTAAGTTGTCTTACAACCGGTTAAGCCAGCATCTTCAACAGCTCAGTAACACCACCTCATCTCTTCCCACAGATCAATATGTGATGACAAGCTTGCAGGTTAAACCGCAATTAGCCGATCAGCTAGCATTGGGTTTCTTTAAGACATTGCGGGATAGCGTATATCAATTCTCCATAGAATCTTATTATAAACATATGCTAAACCAAGTGGAGTTGAGAGACGGTGCGGACTTACAGTTTAATAAATACGTTGAAGGTGAGCTGACTTTTGGCTTGGGGCGTTCTTATGGTGTGGAATTTTTGTTAAGAAAAAATAAAGGGAAGCTTAAAGGGTGGATAGGATATACTTTAGCGAAAAGCGAAAAACAATTCGATGATATTAGAAATGGAGACTGGTTCCCAGCAAGGCAAGATAGGAGGCATGATGCGTCCTTAGTAGTGATGTATAGCCTGAGCCCGAAGTGGACGCTATCGGGAACATTTGTTTACCAAACCGGACAGGCTGTAACATTTCCTACTGGGAAGTACGAAATCGATGGGAAAACGATGTATTACTACTCCAATAGAAATGCCCATAGGATGCCAGACTACCATCGCTTGGATCTCTCTTTCACTTACGAGCCTAGCTTTAAGGTCAATAAATTCCATTCTTCCTGGTCTTTTGGTCTTTATAATGCATATAACCAAAAGAATGCTTATCTGATTAACTTTAGGGAGCAAGATGATAATAAGGAGAAGATTGAAGCATATAAAATTTCATTATTTGGAATAATACCATCAGTAACATGGAATTTTAAATTTTAAAATATGAAAAGGTTATTTGTTTTCGCAGCCCTTGTTTTAGTGTTTTTCTTTCAGTCTTGCGAGGAGACGATCGATCTGGATTTCCAAGATATTGACCCTGTAATTGTCGTGGAAGCAGAATTGTCAAACCTCTCTAATCAGCAAGAAATCCGCGTGAACAAAACCAAAAGTATTTTTGAAAGTGGCCGTTTTGTTTATGTGGAAGATGCCCATGTTGTGGTATCCACTAGCAAAGGGCAAAGCTTTCAGTTTATCCACCAAGGTGAGGGGAAGTATACCCATAGTAATTTCATACCACAGCAAGGCGTAGAATACAGTCTGAGCGTACTCTCGGAAGGGCAGCATATCACAGCAAAGAGCACTATGCAAGCTTATGTTGAGGTCGATTCCTTGGGTTTTATTGAAGAGAATATACTGGATCAATCTTATGATTTCGTAGCCATTAGATTCCTAGATCCTAACGATGAAGAAAATTACTATAAATACACCATGTCGGTAAATGATAAGCCGGCAAAGTTCATGGCCGTATTTTCCGATAAGCTGAATAATGGTAGGGATGTGGAACATCGATTCTACGATGCGGATAATGATTTTTATCAAGGGGACAAGGTAGTTGTATACCGGAGTTTGATTAGTAAAGAGGTATTTAGGTACTGGAATGAGTACCAGCGGTTAACGCCATCGAGTTCTGCCCCCTCAAATCCTACTTCAAACCTGTCTGGTGGAGCTTTGGGCTATTTTAGTATCAATAACACTAAAAGGTACACCTTAGAATACACCAATATGCGCCAGGAATAAGCAAGAGAGACCCTTGGGCGTTTGTGCATCTACAACACATCGAACTGGTAACCTTGTTTCAGGAAGTATTCAATAGTCCGTGGCAGGGCATATTTTACGCGTGGAATTGCTTTGATGTTATCGTGAAATACTATGATGGAGCCATTTCTGGTATATCGAATAACGTTGTTTAAGCATTTCTCTCTAGAGATATGGACATCGAAGTCTCCTGACAGCACATCCCACATAATTATTTGATGTGTTCCAGCGAGCCGTTTAACTTGACTGGGCTTAATTCTTCCATAAGGTGGCCTAAATAGGTTGCCAGGCAGTAGTTCTTGGCAGCGCTGGATGTTTACTAAGTAATCCTCATTAGATGTTTTAAAGCCGTTTAAATGATTGAATGTATGGTTTCCCACGCTATGGCCTTCATCGAGACAACGCTTGAAAATTTCGGGGTGTTTTGTTACGTTTTCACCAACACAGAAAAAGGTGCCTTTTACATCGAACTCTTTTAAAGTATCCAATATAAACGGAGTTATTTCCGGTATTGGACCGTCATCAAAAGTAAGATATAGTATTTTCTCCTTATTTGATTTTCGCCAGATTAGTCTGGGGTAGAATAGCTTGAGGAAAAATGGGGGTCTAACGGTATACATTTATACATCACTTAATACAGTTCTTAACAACCTGCAGGGCTGTGTGTGAACTAAAATGCCTAAAAGTATCACTTTATAATAAAGCGTTACGGTAGCTCAAAATTGCTAAAATCAATTGGATTTTTACAGAGATTCTCGTAATAAGTTTGTCTTAAATTAAATTGGGGGTTTGAGGGCAAATTGCTGCTTAAAGAATTCACAACAATAAGTTGTTGACTGCCTATAGAAATTTGTATCTTTGCTAGGCTTGGGCTAGTACCAGAGGTTGAAAGGTATTTATGCGTAGTTCGTTTATTTTCATGCTTTTAGCATGAGCTGAAGGCGCAAAAACATAGAATGTCAATCAACATGTACAAAATAATATTATTAGAATGCAAGAAGAACTTAAAAATACCATTAGGATAATTCAAGATTTTCCAACCCCAGGGGTGAGCTTTAAAGATATCACTCCAATCTTCGCCTCTCCAGATTTGTGTAACCGTGTAGTTGAAGAGATGATCAATCAGCTCGATGGCCGTAAGGTAGATGCGGTGGTGGGTGTAGAAAGCCGAGGTTTTTTCTTTGGATTCTTACTTGCATTGCGGTTAAATGTCCCTTTTTATCCCATTCGTAAAAAAGGAAAGCTACCCTATAAGACCTACTCGGAATCCTATGAACTTGAATATGGGAAGGCCGCAATAGAGATCCATCAAGATACTATAGAAAAAGGAATGCAAGTTCTTGTTCATGATGATCTGCTTGCCACAGGCGGAACCATGCAGGCAACTGCTAAGTTGATCCAGGCAATGGGGGGAGAGCTTGTGGGCTTTTCTTTTATTGTAGCACTAGATCAGCTCAAAGGCATAGATAAGCTTCTTCCGTATTCATCAAACATCCATTCTTTAGTCCATTACCCTATATAATAGAGAGCTATATTCTAGGGGGTGAATCGTTCCAGTGTATGCTATTAAGAAGAGATAATTTTCGATAGTTTACAAACTTGTTAGTATATTAGTGGACCACCATTAAAAGCTAAAGAGTTATGGAGGTTATTCATCTGATTCTTCACTATTTATCCAGTTATTATTGGATTCCACTACTACTCATATACCTCGGGGTAATTTTGACGGTTCTGATTGAAAATCGTAATCCAACAAAAACAATTGCATGGATTCTAGTGATTGTATTTTTACCCTTCCTAGGACTCTTTTTGTATTATTTATTCGGTCAGAAGTTTACCACAGAGAAAAGGCTCGAGAAAATCAATGAGCATCAACTATTACGTATTCAGCAAGAATGGGGACGCCTCGAGCCCATTATGGAGGAAAAGCTGCAGGAGATTAATGGAAGGATAGGTAACCTGTCGCGAGTATACACCTTTTTGAAAAATGAAAGACTGTCTTTTCCCTCACTACACAACCAGGTTGAGCTACTGATCAATGGAGAGCAAAAGTTTCAACGTTTAATAGTAGACCTATTAGCGGCGAGCCACTCTATTCATATGGAGTATTATATTTTTGAAATTGACACCATAGGGAAGGAGATTCTAAATATCCTCGAGAAAAAAGCAGAAGAGGGCGTCCGTGTACGCATTATAATAGATAGCTTTGGGTCACCCAATTTGCATAAATACCTAAAAAGGAAAAAGAAAAACATACATTTTAGTTGGACTGGATTTCTACCCGTCACTTTTACCTCTCTAGCTAATAGTAATTATAGAAATCACCGGAAAATCGCCGTTATAGATGGGAAGATTGGTTATACCGGAGGAATCAATATTGCAGATCGTTATATCAACCTTAAGGAAAATAAAGGAGTGTATTGGAGGGATACCGCGGTAAGGGTCGTAGGGGACTCGGTCGCTATGCTGCAGCTCAATTTTTGGAACTCCTGGATGCAAGCTAGCAGTGAACCTTTTCACCTGGATAAAAGTTATATCCTAGGCGTTGAAGTAGCCGGTAGTGAAGGGAATGCTGCGGTCTCTTATGTTTCCAGTAACCCCGGATCAAAAGGTCCGTATAATATGGAGGCTTTATTAATCTCTATAGGTGAAGCCAATAAGAAGATTCAATTGGTTACGCCCTATTACATTCCTAGTGAGGAGCTGGAAACAGCTCTAATGATTGCCGCAGCTTCTGGAGTAGAGGTTGAGATTATACTGCCCAAAAGTAGCGACTCGTTTTTTGTGCAGCACGCTTCTTTCTCCTTTTTAAAACCGCTGCTGAAAAGAGGAGTGAAGGTGTATTTATACGATAAGGGCTTCATTCATGCCAAGACCGTTAATGTAGATGATAAAGTCAGCTTCATAGGTACCGTGAATTTGGATACACGTAGCTTTTATATTAATTACGAGATTGCCGCAGTGGTGGCTGACCCCAAACTCTGCCAAGATATGAATCAGCAGTTTCAGATCGATAAAGGCCACAGCAAACAGTTAACGCTAGAGGGTTGGCTAGCAAGGAGCAAATGGAAAAGAGGGATAGATTCCCTTTGCAGGCTTCTTGCCCCGCTGCTTTAACTTAAACTTTATTGGAGATTACTAGGCCTCTTTAATATAATTCATCGCTTGGGTGCTTTTGCTAGCCACTTCGGATATTTTAAAACGTTTATCATTTAGCTTTTAAAGTGAAATTCAATATATTTAGCTCGGCTAATAAATATTCCAACATGAATATAAGAAATATAGTACTTTCAGTAATAATATTATTGACCTTTTTACAAGGAACGGCACAACAAAAACCTGATATTCCTATTAATACAGTGGTTGAAAGGTTGCAAAAATATTTAGGTGTTTATCCGATAGAGAAAATGCATATGCATTTTGATAAGCCTTACTATGGAGTGGGAGATACCTTATGGTTTAAAACCTATATGGATCATAATTTTGTGGAGTATATTCCAAGTACGGTAGGGTATGTGGAAATATTGAATAGCAAGGACTCGCTTATTCAAACGATGCGTATTCCACTGAAAAATGGCGTAGGAGAAGGGCATTGGGTGTTGAATCCAGAATACGTTTCCCAGGATAACTACCGGTTTCGCGCCTACACAAAGTGGATGGCAAATTTCGACCCAGCTTTCTTTTATAATAAAATAGTTCCCATAGGCGATGCTATAAATAAAAAGTTAGGTGGGACCGTGCAATACGAGCCGAGTGGCAGAGGGGGAAGGACAAAAGCAACTATTCAACTGCGCAATGCCAGAGGGGAGTTGCTTGGTAGGCAAAGAGTCAATTGGGAAGCCAATGACGGATGGGATGCTTTTAATAAAGGTAGAGGGACAACCGATGATATGGGACGCCTGTCTATAGACTTAAATATTAAGGAAGAGGGGTGGCTAGAAAATGGACGCCTGGTAGTCAGTGTAGACTCTGAAGGGGGAGATCGATTGAGAACCGATTTTTCATTGAAAAAGTCGCTTTGGGATGTAGACGTTCAATTTTTCCCTGAAGGAGGGGAGCTTGTGGCGGGCGTATCCAAGAAGCTTGCTTTTAAAGCTGTAGGAACGGATGGAAAAGGAGTTAATGTTACAGGAAAAATTTTAGACGATAAAAAGAATGAAGTCGCAACATTAGAAGACTTTGGCCTAGGGATGGGTTATGTAAACTTCATGCCTCAACCAGGCGTGAGTTATACTGCCGAGATTGATTTTGGCAGTGAAGGGGTGAAAAGCTACCCGCTCCCAGAAGTGGTTTCAGATAAAATGACCCTGTCTTTAGCTGATTTAAGCGATAACGGTATGCAGGTCAGTATTGCAACGAGCGAAGAGAACTTCCCAAATGTAGAAAATAAGCCGTTTTATATTTTCGCTCAACTTAATGGACACCTTATATATGGTGCGCAGTTAACCATGAAAAATCAGCAGCAGAGTGTGTTAATACCTACTGAGAACTTGCCCAATGGTTTAGCTCAGGTGACACTGATGTCTGCACAAGGGGAACCCTTGAGTGAAAGGTTGCTAATGATAGCACGTGAGCCACTTTTGGATATAGCCATTAAAAGCGATAAAAGCCAATACAGTAAAAAAGACCTAGTGAATCTGACCATTGAAGTGGATAATGTCCCTGACTCTATTTTAGGAAGTTATTCTATTTCTGTGGTGGATGAAGAGAAGGTGCCTTATGACGATAATTTAGAGCACTCTATATTGAGTAGCTTTCTTCTAACGGCCGATATTAAAGGTTATGTGGAGAAACCGAATTATTACTTTAATGAAGAGAATGAAAATAGAGATCAAGCCTTAGAAGCTTTGCTTTTAACCCAAGGTTTCCGCCGTTTTGATTACAGCGATTTGATAGCTGAAAAATATCCGCAAATAACTTTTCTACCCGAGCACGGTATTACTTTAAGCGGAACGTTGAGGATGAATAATGGAAGGCCAGTTAACAACGGAGGGCTGCATTTGTCTATACCCGGAGGTGCACTGAGAAAAGATGCTTATACGGATCCTTCTGGCAAGTTTGCTTTTGAAAACTTGTCTTTCCCTGATTCTGTAGAAGCTACTATTAATGCTCGTGGTAATGACAATTACCGCGATCTTGTTATTCATATGGACCAAACATACTTTCCAGATATTGATAAAAACAACCCTTATTGGGCCGATCAAACTCAAAACATAGATCAACAGTTTGAGAAATACCTGGCCAATAGTAGAAACGAGTTTAGAACTTCCGTTTTAATTGATGAAGTTACGGTTACTGCTAGGGTGGAATCAAAAGTCTCAAGTCGAGATTTTTCAGCCTTATCTGGTCTATCTATGGCGGACCACCGAATAGAAGCCGATAGGTTAAAAGGATGTAATGTACTAACCATGTGCTTGAGTACCTTGCTTACTGGGATAACCTACGATAACCAAACCCTTAAATATTACGTAACTAGGAACTACAATATGGGAAGTAGGGTGCCAGTTCAGTTTTTCTTAGATGGTATGCCAATCGATGAACCTTCTTTAAACTCTATTATGGTAGAGGATATAGAGGCAATTGAAATCTTCTTAAAAGACGAATTAGGTACAGTAAGAAATGTGTATCAAAATGACGGTGTAGTTTCTATTATGACCAAGAAAAAAGAGAAATCCCAAGCGCGGATGTCTTTAGCGGAAATAGAAAGCCTACTTCCTAAAACCAATGTTTTAGATCTTCAGCCATTAGGGTTTATTAAAGAGCGTAAATTCTATGCTCCGAAGTACGATACTCCAGCAAAGAAAAACACCAACGATTACCGAACCACTATTTTCTGGAAACCAGATATTGAAATAATTGGAAGTGGGAATGTGGAATTGGAGTTTTACAATGCCGATGGGAATGGAAATTATAAGGTCATTGTAGAAGGAAAAGATGCTGTGGGAAATATCGGACGGAAGGTTTATCGATACAAAGTTCAGTAAGAACTAGATTAATAATAAACAAAATTGGGTTCCCAAAAGGGAACCCAATTTTGTTTATAGACTTTTTTTTAGGCAGCTAATTAAGGCCTTAAATCACCCTAAAGCGGCGTCTGCATATATAGGGTGTTAGCTTACACCCTAAGCGCTGTTTCTGCTTGTGTGTTGCTATTTAAGCCCTCGGTAGAAATGAATCCATCTGGAGAGTTACCCGTGTTAGATTCTAGATCCGGGCCTTTAGGGTTCTTCTTATACAACTGAAGGTATAATATACTTAACATAGAACCTATAAAGGCCATAACCACTCCAATTATAAGCGGATAATTATAGGCATAGCCCAGTGCAATGGGGATCGCGCCAAAATAAGCTCCTAAAGAGTTTCCAACATTAAATGCCGCTTGACCAGCTGAGGCAGCAAAAGTTTCAGCTCCTTCTGCACTTCTAATTAACATGAGCTGTAACGGTGAGCCTATGGTAAAGGCTATCATTCCAGTTATAAAGGCCATGGGATAAGCAGATGCTTGATACGGTGAGATAAAGAAAAGAACCGTTAGACAGAACGACATCGCTCCAAAAGCTGCAATTGCTGCTTTAGTGGGAGAGAAGGTATCGGCAATTTTTCCTCCAATTAAATTTCCAAAAAACATACCACAACCCACAAGAATCATGATTAATGATACTTTGTCCGGGTGTAGCCCTGAAACGTTAGTGACAAGTTTAGAGATGTAGCTAATCCAAGCGAATAAACCACCTGTCCCAATTGATATTATGGCTATTAATAACCAGGCTTTCCTAGTTTTAAAATAGGACATTTGCTGGATAACATTTTGCCCTTTATTAGGAGGGGTAGGAGGCATCCAGAAATAAATAGATGCTGCGGTAATGAGTCCTAACAAACTGACTACTCCATAGGTTAGTCTCCATGAGTAATGGTGACCTATGTATGTTCCTAGCGGCACACCAGCAAGGTTAGCAATGGTCATTCCTGTAAACATTATAGAGATGGCCTGTGCTTCTTTCCCAGGTCGAGCAAGTTGTGCGGCAACAACAGAGCCAATACCGAAAAATGCTCCGTGTGGGAGGCCTGAAATGAACCTTGCGGTAAATAACGTCCATGTGTTGGGAGCTATTGTAAATAGTCCGTTGAATAAAAAGAAGACAAACATTAAAACAGCCAATACCCGCTTAGCAGAATACTTTGATGTGGCAGCTACTAAGGTGGGCGCACCAACGACCACTCCCAATGCGTACAATCCTATAAGATTACTCGCAGTCGGGATGTCTAACCCTACGTCGCTTGCAATATCAGGAAGAATCCCCATCATGGTAAATTCAGTCATTCCAATTGCTAATCCACCAAATGCTAATGATATTAAACCTTTTTTATTCGTCATTTGCTATGCTT
>Ga0079226_10001137_pt1 | contig 20133 bp, 21 predicted proteins | sample Poulit2014_FD_76345 | JGI IMG/M metagenome (GOLD analysis project Ga0079226, IMG submission 76345) | Agricultural soil microbial communities from Georgia to study Nitrogen management - Poultry litter 2014 | ecosystem: Environmental > Terrestrial > Soil > Agricultural land | place: USA: Georgia... | reverse complement strand
TTCAGCCCCAGCTCAATGGGGGTCACCCGGACCTTGTCATCCTCATCGACCACGTAAACATAAGGCCCCTGAGAGCCGGTCTGAACAGCCTCCTCGGGCAGCATCAGCCCTTCTTGCTCGCCCAGCAGAACACTGATGCGTGCAAACTGGTTGGGATACAAGGCATTGTCTGTATTGGGCAAACTGGCCTTGACTTGAACGGTGCCCGTATCCACATCGATTTGGTTATCGACGGCCAACAATTCGCCCTCGCCCAATAATTCGTTATTGCGGTCATATACCTCGACAGGCAAAGTGCTTTCCAGGTGAAGACGTTCCAGCAGCTGCTGCAATTGTTGTTCGGGCAAGGCGAAGGTCACGGCAATGGGCTGCGTTTGGGTAATGGTCACCAAGCCATCGACGCTGCCTGAAGAGATCAGATTGCCCTCATCGAGCTGGCGAAAACCCAGTTTGCCCGTAATTGGAGCCTTGATCTTGGTATAGGTCACCTGCAGCTTGGCTTCTTCGATATTGGCCTGCGCGGCCTGCACGGTACCCTCTAGCTGGGCCACCAGTGCTTCCTGGGATTCCAAAGTCTGCTTGGCAATAGAGTCCTGCTGATACAAGGTTTGATAGCGGCGCAATTCTGTTTTGGCGATATCCAGCTGCGCCTTGCTTTGCTTGTACTGCCCCTTGGCCTGCTCAACCCTTAGCTCGTAAGGGCGTGGGTCAATCTGTGCAAGCACATCGCCGGCCTCGACAAACTGGCCATCCTGGAAATGGATCTCAAGCAGCTCGCCTTCGACCCGGCTGCGCACGGTAACAATATTAAAAGCAGTGACGGTGCCAATGGCCTTGAGGCGTTCCTGCAAAAAACCCTCTTCGACAGCAACTGCACGTACCGGCACCTTGGGGACCGCAAAGGCACCCTGGCTAGCAGAATGTTGTGCTGATTGATTGGTGTGATACCACCAATAACCCCCCCCTGCGAGGATGATCAGGATAATCAGGCTGATCAACCACCCACGCCTTTTTTTGGGCGTCTTGTCTGGCTTTGAGTGCGCCATGCCGTTGTTCTCCAGCAAGCAAAATAAAAAACGATGTCACTTATTATAGAGGCAGCTAACTGAACCCAAAATGAACACCGGCCCTGACTCGTTGCCCCGCAGCCCGCACCCGCTTAGCCAATGCTGCAACGGGCCAGATGAAAGCTGATATTTTGCTTGAGCATTTGGGGCTTGCCTTGATTGGACTGCTGGGCAAAACGCACCCAAATGACATATTTGTTGGCACTCATTTCCGGAAAGACGCCATAGCGCTCGGGCACCCAAACCCGCAAAAGCTGAAAACTCTTGCCCCCCAGCATTTCCTGGTAAGCCCCGGCTTCGGCCTGGCATTCCATCACATCGCCTGCATCACGCAGCAGCCGCAGCAACAAAGTAATGGCGCGCTGCAAAGGCTGCAGTGATTGCGCCCAGCGTGCAATATCAGCCTGCCGCTCGGTGGCTGGCCGTTGCTGCCAACAATAATAGGAAGGGACATCGATCTGGGCAAAGCAACCCGGCACCGTCAGACGCCCACGCAGACTTTGCAGCCACTCGTTATCGCGCAGCTCTTGGGCAATACGGCCTTGCGCCGCCAAGGGTTCGGCCACCTCTTGAAAACTGTCGAGCATGGCCTGCAAAGCCTCGGCAGACACATGCGGATGCTCGCGCAAGGCCTGCATGGCACTACGCTGACGGTCAATATCCTGCAAAACCATGCCGCGCAAATCGACCCGCTCGGTCAACTCGAGCAAATCAAACAAAGTGGCAACCGCTACCTGATGCAAATAGGGGTCAGAGCCCTCCATAAAATAAGCCAATCGTTCGAATAAGTGCTCGACCCGGAGAAAGATGCGAACACGTTCATTGCAAGGGTATTCGTAAAGTATCACGCAAAAAACCTTAATTGATGCGATTGCGAAGCCCCCATCAAGCCGTGGCAAGCCCCCGTTTATGGGTAGTCTCAGCTGGGGGTAGGTACCGCCCGTACACTATTGCGGGCAGCACACCACTGTTGGTGCGCCTGTTGTACCTGTTGTTTTAGTTGATCAATATTAGTTTGACCATCGTTGGTTATCACTACATCTGCTGCCTGTAAGCGCTGGGCACGTGTCGCCTGCGCATTCATGATTTGCTTGATTTGTTCTACTGCCAAACCACTGCGCGCCTGAACACGCTTGATCTGGGTCGGCTCATCGCAATCAACCACACAAATTTGATCGAAATATTCAACCCAATGCCCGGACTCAACCAGCAAGGGGATAACAGCTACCGCATAGCAACCCTGGGCGGCCTCAACCTGGGCCAAAGTCTGGGCCCGGATCAGGGGGTGCAAAATGCCTTCGAGACGCTGCCTTGCCTTTGGTTCAGCAAAAACCCGGGCGCGCATCTGAGCCCGATCCAGCGCCCCTTGGGAGTCTAATATCTGTGGGCCGAACTCCTGGACAATTTGCGGCAGGGCAGCCCCACCAGGGGCCGTCAACTGATGGGCCAAGGCATCGGTATCTACCACCGTAGCCCCCCACTCTGCCAACCAGTCAGCAACTTTGGATTTTCCTGAACCAATACCGCCTGTAAGACCTATTTTTAACATCGCCTGTCATATACAACGAATTTGTCCCTGCGCTGGCAACTTTGCCTGCCCGTTCTTATGCCGAGTGCCCCAATACAGTAACCACCCAGGCCAAAACAAGATAAGGGCCCAGCGCACAATGGCCGCGGGGCAAGAAGCGCCGCTGGCGCCAAGCCTGGTGGCACCAGCACCCCAAGGCCGTATAAAACCACATTAACATAATTTGCCCAGCTGATAGCCAAAAAAAAGCGGCCCATAGAAATTTTAAATCACCCGCACCGATCCATTGTGTTACCCCTGTAAGTTTTTGTTTTTCCAGGGCATAAGCAAGGGCCTGCATGAAGAACAGAAAAAGCAATAGCTGCGCCAAGGTCAATGAAACCGGCCAGCGCCCGCTTGCCATGGCCAGCATTGCCCCCATGCCAGCCCACAGCACAAGCAAGCCATCGGGCAGCAGGAACACATGCGCATCAATACGCCATAAAGCTACTAACAATGCTGGCATACAGAGCGTTCCAAATAGGTACAACCCATAACGAAACCATACGTACTCTAACTCAAGGGGTGGCTGCCCCGCCAAAGCAGCCAGTACGGCCCAGGACTCGCAGTGCTCCAAACCGAAACAGGTGACCCAGCTGGTTGAAAAATAGCGCGGGGCGCAGCTAAAAAAATAATTTGAAGTGTCGGTTGAAAAACAGGCTGGTCCGCTTGTTGAAAAAACACCCCACCAGCCACCCAGGCCCAACACCGCCAATAAACTTAATAACCACCATAATCCCGCGGGACAAGGCGGCGCCTGTCGACGCGTGGCCCAAGCCTGCCACAACAACCGGTAATCTGGCACAACACCAGTGTTGATTGCCTCGATATAGCGCCCACTGAAACGCCAGGCTTGCTGCACCGACCAAACCATTATCAGCGTAACAAGCCATATCCCAATAGCCCGCATGACGGCCCCTTGCTAATACACAGTTCATGGCCACTATAGCTTGCTTTAGCTTCGTCTCTGGCTCTTGCGTATAATCTTTAGCATAGTCTTTAATTAGAAGGTCCTTAAGCATGAACACCACCCCCCTCAAACTTGCTTTTATCGCTTTGAGCGCTGCCTTATTGGCTGCCTGTTCCCAAACTTCTGGCAATGCTGGCGCCGAACGTAGCCGCGCCAGCAGCTACAGTGATGCACTTGACCATGTACGCGGTCGCGGCAGCATCCATGCCCCGGCACAAATTCAAGTCGGCCTGGGTGAGAAAGAAGCGCCCGAGCACGGGGCAGAAAGCCAGGACCGGGCCCTCATCGAAGCGCGCGAGGTACGCGAACTACTCGAGCCACGTACCTTTCTGGGCACCATCCCTTGCCCCAATGCGGATGCCAACTGCCAACCCATACGGGTTAGCGTGACCTTTGCCCCAGCCGGCATTTGGCGTTTACGGGCCGCTAATGCCCAAGGCTCAGGCACAGAGCATTATGCCCAGGGCTGCTGGTATCGTATTGGCTCAGAGCCCACCCGTATCGCCTTGGTTACCGCCCAGGACACCATCGTTGGTGACTTCACCTTTTTGTACGACCGCCAGCTACGGGTCAACAGTTTTAATCAATACCAGCCCCTGTTGGAAACGCGGCTGACGCGCCAACGTGATATTGACCCAGTCGACGAATTAGACGATCAGGCCGCCCCGCAGTGCACCGAGCTGGATGCCGATGAGCTGGATACCGAGCTCCAAGAGGAATTAGTTCTGCCTGAGCTCTAAAAAGCCCAAAAACCAATCATTGCCAACCTCGGCCAAGGGCCAGTCGGTGCGGCTACAAAGCTGATAAATAATACGCACCAGGCTATGCAACTTGGCCGTTTTCATCCAGAAAACCAGCTCTACCGTACTATCTACCGCCATTTTGCGCAAAATCATGCTGCGTTGAGCAGCAATGGTTGAGACTGAAACATGGTGTCGACGGGCCACTGCCCCCGTACTTTGGCCATGATAAATTTGTTGTAGCACCTGCTTTTCTTTATAAGACAATGTGCTGTAGAGCAGCGGAATCGCTTGATGTCGCAATGGCTTCATACGCCCTCCTTTCAGGCGCAAAGCCAAGTAGCCAAGCGGTTAAATGGTCAAGCGGTGAAGCATGTAAACAATCTGATGATCAAACCACCCAACCACCGTTTTGATGGCTTTGGCCAGCGCACGGGTTAATGGTTCGTTTATTATAGAAATCTGCACGCCGGCCTAGCACATGAATTGGGGGCTAAAAGAACTCTAAATTATCAATTAGACGGGTATCACCCAGATGCGCTGCGCCAAGCACCACTAAAGGCTCTTGCTGGGCCACCTCGTCTGCCGTAGGCACATGTAAATCGCGCTGTCGTCTAAACACCAGATAATCCACCCGCCAACCAGCTTCTTCCATGATGCGTCGAGCCTCGGCCTCGATCAGGGATAGATCATGCTCGCCGGCCAACACGCGATCACGCATCTGACAAAGTTGCTGGTAGAGCAACGGTGCCTGCTCGCGTTCAGCTGGGCTTAGAAAACGGTTACGCGAGGAAATAGCCAGGCCATCGGCTTCACGTACTGTTTCATGGGCCAGGATTTCCACCGGCAGCTGGAATTGACGGCACATTTGGCGAATGATCATCAGCTGTTGGTAATCTTTTTTACCAAACACAGCGACCCGAGGCTGCACACAGGAAAACAGCTTCAGCACCACCGTGCTTACACCTCCAAAAAAATCAGGCCTGAAGGCCCCCTCGAGGATATCGCCCAGCCCGTTGGGGGGCTGGACCCGAAACTTTTGCGGTTCGGGGTACATTTCCTGCTCGTCAGGGGCAAATAACACATAAACATCCCGGGCAGCCTCAAGTTTTTCAATATCTTCGCGCAGCGTACGCGGATAGCGATCAAAGTCTTCGTTGGGGCCAAATTGCAAAGGGTTGACAAAGATGCTGGCTACCACGGGGTCGCCATGCTGACGCGCCATGCGCATCAAGGCCAGATGTGCTTCATGCAAATTGCCCATGGTGGGCACAAAAGCAATGCGTAATTGTCCCTGCAGCTGGTCACGCAGCTCTTGGATGCTATGGACTACCTTCACAATTCACTCCAAAAAAAATCACCGTTTAAGAATCAACGGTGGCAGAAAAACTGAGACGAACGTAGATGGGGGCATAGGCTTCAGTTTGGGTAATTGTAATCAAGGTTTCCCGCGCCAGCTCTAAAATGGCAAGAAAATGCACCACAATGACCGCGGGCGGATCCCCTTGTTGCAAATGCGGAGCAAACAGTTCAGAAAAAGGCAGATGTCCGTGTCCACGCAGCTGGCGCAGGATCTGGCTCATGTGATCGCGCACCGATAGCTCTTCGCGGATGACTTCGTGGTCCTTGTTGAGCTCGGCGCGACGCAAAATACCCTGCCAGGCCTTGAGCAAATCATCGGGGTTCACCTCGGGCATCAGCTCTTCGACCTCGACTTCAGCCTGCACCCAGGGGCGCCAGAACTCGTGCTCGCGCCATTCGTAAGCATCGAGCACCTCGGCACCCTGTTTGATTTGCTCGTATAATAACAGGCGGCGTACCAACTCGGCCCTGGGGTCCTCGGGCTCTTCGCCGTCATCCGTTTTTTGTACCGGCAACAACATGCGCGACTTGATTTCAACCAAGACCGCCGCCATCAGCAGATATTCGCCGGCCAATTCAAAATTGCTTTGCTGCAGGCCTTCGATATAACCCAGGTATTGCTCGGTGAGCAAGGCCATGGGGATATCAAGCACATTAAAGTTTTGCTTGCGGATCAGGTACAGCAGCAGATCAAGCGGGCCCTCGAAGGCCTCAAGAAAGACCTCGAGGGCCTCGGGGGGAATATATAGCTCTTGGGGTATGGCGTGCAGTGGCTCGCCATACAAACGAGCTTTAATCGTTGCTGTAGTAGACATAGGGGGGCTGAGGCTCTTTGGCAGCTTTGTAGCCCTCTTGAAGTTCGGGATCTATGTATTTGTCCCACAGGCGAGCGCGCCCTTCTCGCTGGCGCTGTTCGGTGTCTGGATGCTGTTTTTTATAACTGTTCAAAAACTCGGTGATCGGGGATTGATAGGTTTTGGACATAAGCGACCTTTAAAAACAAACCACAAAAGCAAATGGCAAGCTACATAACGGGCCATGCTAGCGGCACGATACCGATTATAAGCCTATAACAGCGCTAACCCATTAGCAAGAACATGAAAGGATGGTTTATGATTCTACAATCTTAGTTCTTCACCACCACAAACAAATATTATGACACAGCACACCGATCCTTTTACCATTGCCGGTAAAATCTACCAATCTCGCCTCTTGGTCGGCACGGGGAAGTACCAGTCCCTGGAGCAAACTCGCCAAGCGGTCGAAGCCAGCGGGGCCGAGATCATCACCGTCGCCATTCGACGCACCAACATTGGTCAGAACCCCAATGAGCCCAGCCTGCTTGAGGTGTTGCCTCCGGATCGCTATACCATTCTGCCCAACACAGCCGGCTGCTACACCGCCGATGACGCCGTGCGCACCCTGCGCCTGGCACGCGAGCTGCTTGACGGACATAATCTGGTCAAGCTCGAAGTCCTTGGCGATGCCGACCACTTGTTTCCCAATATGCCGGAAACCATCAAAGCGGCCCAACAACTGGTAGACGAAGGCTTTGACGTCATGGTGTATTGCAGCGATGATCCCGTGCAATGCAAAATCCTCGAAGACATCGGTTGTGTCGCCGTCATGCCACTGGCCTCGCTGATCGGTTCGGGCATGGGCATTCTTAATCCCTGGAATCTGCGCCTGATTATCGATCAGGCACGCGTGCCCGTGCTGGTAGATGCCGGCGTGGGCACGGCCTCGGATGCGGCCATAGCCATGGAGCTAGGCTGCGATGGCGTGCTCATGAATACCGCCATTGCCGAGGCCCGCGATCCCATCCTCATGGCCCAGGCCATGCGCGCTGGGGTGCAGGCCGGGCGCATGGCTTATCTGGCCGGCCGGATCAAGCGTCGTTATTACGATGCCGACCCTAGCTCGCCCTCTGAAGGTCTTATCACCCCCAGTGCCAATCAAGCTTAATACCATGAAACGCATCCCCAGTGTCTTAACCATTGCCGGCATTGACCCCTCAGGTGGGGCCGGCGTCCTGGCCGACATCAAGGCCATGAGCGCCCTGGGCGCCTACGCCAATGCCGTTGTTGCCGCACTTACGGCTCAAAACACCCAGCAGGTAGCAGATATTTACCCCATTGATACCGGCTTTATTCGGCGCCAGCTGGATGTTCTTTTCGAAGATGTACGCATCGATGCCGCCAAAATCGGCATGTTGGGTCAAAAACCAGTCATTATCACCGTGGCCGAGGCCCTGACCCGCTGGCCGGTACCACACCTGGTGCTTGACCCGGTCATGATTGCCAAAAGCGGCGATCACCTGCTTGAACAGGCAGCCATCGATGCCCTGCGCGAGGCCCTGCTGCCCTTGTGTACGGTTATCACCCCCAACCTGCCCGAGGCTGGCGTGCTCATTGAGCAGCGCCCCGCAGAAAATTTGCGCGAAATGCGTCAGCAAGCCGAACGGCTGCGCCGACTGCTAAACGATGACGGACAGCGTTGGGTCTTTCTTAAGGGGGGGCATTTGCCCGGCAACGAGTGCATTGACCTATTCTTCGATGGTGATGTCATGCACGAACTGCCCGCCACCCGCATTCATACCAAGAACACCCATGGCACCGGGTGCACGCTTTCGGCAGCGCTGGCCAGCTTGCTCCCGCAAACCGACGATCCGCTGCAGGCTGCCAGAGCCGCCAAAGAATACCTGTACAAGGCCATTGCGCGATCTGACGAACTGGACATCGGCCACGGCCATGGCCCAGTGCACCATTTCCACGCCTGGTGGGCGCCCATCAGCACCGCCACGCCGGAACCTGACACCCGTTCATGACCCCACAACATGCCCATGAAACAGATTCCCACCGGCCTGATTGTGGCCATGGCCGAAGAGCTGGCCGTCGTACTCAAAGATTTGCAGCATCCGCATACCATCCGCCACGCTGGGCTTGAATTTCACAGCGGCACCTATTTTGATCACCCGGTGGTGGCAGTGGTCTGTGGGGTGGGCAAGGTTAATGCAGCCTTGTGCGCCCAATTGTTGATCACGCATTTTCAGGTTGGCCGCCTGATCAATATCGGCATTGCTGGCGGCCTGGATCCCGAACTGGTCCCCGGGGATATTGTCATCGCTGATCGCCTGGTACAGCATGACGTTGATGTCAGCGCCCTGGGGCTGCCCCCCGGGCAAATTTATCGGCACCCAGAATTCGATTTCCCCACCGATCCCGCCATGCTTAGCCTGGCCCAAGAGGCTTGTGCGCTGATTACTGACCACCGCACCAAAGTCGGTTGTGTGGCCACAGGCGATCAATTTATTGCCGATAATCAAAAGGCGCGCTACATTTATCAACAATTTGGCGCCCTGGCCTGCGAAATGGAAAGTGCCAGCATCGCCCAAGTTTGTCGCCTGAACAAATGTCCTTTTATTGTGATTCGCTCGCTGTCAGATAATGCCAATAGCGGTGCACATATGGATTTTGATGCGTTTTTACCCATTGCCGTGCAAAACTCAAGCATCTTGTTGAAAGCCATGTTTCAGACGGCAAACAACCATGTATCAGATGGCAAATAACCACGTTTTAGACAGCCACGTTTTAGACGGCAAATGGTCATGCCAATCGTAATTGAGCAAAATTTGCGCGATTTGATTACAATTTAAAAAGGGTAATGGCAAAGGGCCGTCTCACCAACGTGCCCCAGACAAAGATCCCTGTTGTCAGTATCGTGATTTTTTATGGGAATGCTATGAACATTCACTCGCTATCCAGTGTTGAACGCGCTCGTTTTAATATGGTCGAGCAACAAATTCGTCCTTGGTATGTCGAAGACGAAAAAGTACTCCAAACCCTGTTTGATGTACCCCGCGAACACTTTGTCCCTGCAGGCATGGAGTCCATGGCATTTTCCGACACCGAGCTGCCCTTGGTGGTCGATTCGGTAGAAACCAATGAAAACATGTTGCGGCCGGTAATCGAAGCCCGCTTCACCCAGGAACTACAACTTGAGCCCACCGATGCTGTTTTGGAAATAGGCACCGGCTCGGGTTACCAGGCTGCTTTGCTCAGCCGTCTGGCCCAGCAGGTCACCAGTGTTGAAATCAACCGTACCCTCAGCGCCTTTGCCATCCAAAACCTGCAGGAAAGCAACATTACCAACGTCAAGGTAGAAACAGGCGACGCCCATGCCGGCTGGGGTACCACTGAATACGACGCCATCCTGCTCACTGGCTCGGTGCCAGCAGTGCCCGATGCCCTGAAGTACCAGCTGTGCATTGGTGGGCGCCTGGTGGCGGCGGTCGGGCAGCATCCCGTCATGACCGTCTTGCGCATCACCCGCACGAGCGCGGCCAGCTTCGAAACCACCCCCTTATTTGATACCGTTATCAAACCCCTGCGCGGCACCCGGATGTCCAACTTCAATTTCAATTTATGAATATACTCGCGCGGCGCGGGCGGGTCGCACTCACCTACCTGTTTAGCCTGATGGCGGCCTTGCTGGCTGCCCCCAGCCTGGCCATCGATCTCTGGACGACCTGGGAATTTGCCCAGGCACGCGATCCCATTTATGCCACCGCCCAGGCAGGCAGCGCCGCTGACCAGCAGCTCATTGCCCAGGCACGTGCCCAGCTGCTGCCCCATATTTATGCTACCGCCAATCTCGATCAACACGACCGGCGCCGCACCCGAGATCTGGGCCAGGGCCAAAGCAGCCATAACAACCTCTGGGCACTTAGCCTGACCCAACCCATTTTCAATCGTCAAAATCTGCGCCTATACGAACAGGCCCAATACCTGGCGGCCCTGGCAGTCATCGACGAGGAGCAAGCCCGCGCCGATTTGATGCTGCGCGTCAGCCGGGCTTATTTCGACACCTTGGGGGCACATGCCACCCTGCGCTCGCTGCAGGCGCAGTATCAGGCCACCCAATTGCAACACCAGGCCGCTGTGCGTGCCTTCGAGCTGGGCAGCGCAACCATCACAGACGCCCAAGAGGCCCAATCCCGTCTCGATCTGCTGCAGGCGCAGATCATTACGGCTGAAAATGAGCTGCAACAGAAATATTTTGCCCTGGAACGCCTGATTGGCGAGCGCCCCCGCAGCCTGGCACCTTTATCCCCCGAGGCCATTTTGCCAGCGCCCGAGCCCAATGACCCCCAGCAATGGCAGCATCAGGCCGGACAAAACAACCTTGGTGTTCACCGCGCCGACCTGGCCTTGCAAGCCCAACAGGCTTATCTCGAGGCCAACAAAAGCCGTCACGACCCCACCTTAAGCCTGCAAGCGCGCACGGGCAGCCAAAGGCGTACCAACATCCATGGCCCCGCCAACCAGCCGCGCACCATGGATAGCAGCATAGGCATTGAGCTCTCCATCCCCATTTTTACGGGTGGCGAGATCTCGGCCAAAGTCAAAGAGGAAAGCTCACGCGTACAGCAACGCCACTTTGAGCGCGAAAACAAACGCCGCGAGGCCATAGAAGACACGCAGCGCTTTTTCTCCCGGGTGACGTCGGGGTTATTGGAAGTGCACTCATTGGAAAAGGCGGAACAGTCCAGCCAGGCCGCCCTGCAGGCCAACGAGCTCGCCTACGAGGTCGGGGTCAGGGTATTGGTCGATGTGCTAAACGCCCAGCAGCAGCTGTACGAAACGCAGCGTAGCCTTGATCAGGCGCGCTACCGGGTGCTACTGGATAGCCTTGAACTCAAGCATGCTGCCGGCATCCTGACGGATGCTGATCTGTGGGCGATCAACCAATTACTGCAAGAAGAAGAACCCGTCAGCATTGTCAGCGGCCCCCAGAAACCCCAGCCCATGGGTTCCGGCAGTTCCAGCAATTTCAGCAGTCCCAGCAACACGGGCAACCCGGCTAATTCCGCTGGCCTTGGTTATGTTTCTGAAGCCGAATACGCTCCACCAACCGTGTGGTCGAGCGCTGGTGAATAATGGGAATGGCCAGTGCCTCGCCCCCCCATTGGCGCACCAGGGCCGTTTCGGGTAGCTGCTCCATATCGTAATCCCCGCCTTTGACAATTAGCTCGGGGCGCAGGCGTGCAATCAATGCCTCGGGGGTAAACTCTGCAAACCAGGTGACCGCACAGGTACTCTGCAAAGCGGCTACCACTGCAAGCCGGTCAGCCAAAGGGTTTAAGGGGCGGTCATCGCCCTTGCCCAAAGCCCGCACCGAATCGTCGGTGTTCAGTGCCACGACCAGACTCGCCCCCAGCTGCGCCGCCTGGGCCAAATAGCTGACATGGCCCCGATGCACAATATCAAAAACACCGTTGGTAAAAACCAGTGGCCGTGGCAATTGACCCTCGGCCAACTGGGCCAACAATTGCTCGGGCGACATGATCTTTTGCTCGAAAGCAGGGGGAGACAAAGCCTTCATTGGAACCAATAAAATAAAATGGCCAGGGCCAGCAATACCAGCAACAAGCCAAATAACAAATAATTCATGCGTTTAAGGCGGCGACTAAGCTGGCCAAGCTGCTCTTGGATGGCTTGCTCGTAACTGGGGCGGCTTAACCGCTCGTACGCCAGACGCGGCAACTGGGGCAGCAGCTGCGACCATTGGCCCGCCTCTTGTCCCAGACGCTCGTATAGCCCGGCAAAACCCACCCGGTGGCGCATCCAGTTTTCCAGATAGGGTTTGGCGGTATCCCATAAATCCAGCTCGGGGTCGAGCTCGCGACCCATACCTTCAATATTTAGCAGCGTTTTTTGCAACAACACCAGTTGTGGCTGAATCTCGACATCAAAACGTCGCGAGGTTTGAAATAAGCGCAACAACACCTGTGCCAGGGAAATTTGTGACAAAGGCCTATCAAAATAAGGCTCGCATACGGCGCGGATGGCCCCCTCGAGCTCTTCTTCCCGGGTATCACGCGGCACCCAGCCTGATTCTATGTGCAGCTGCGCCACGCGGCGGTAATCACGGCGGAAAAAGGCAAGGAAGTTTTGGGCCAAATAGTTTTTGTCGAATTCAGACAACGTGCCCATAATGCCAAAATCCAGGGCAATATATTGACCAAAGGTAGCAGGCGCTACCGAAACATAAATATTGCCAGGATGCATGTCGGCATGGAAAAAACCATCGCCAAAGACCTGGCTAAAGAAAATCTCTACCCCTTTGCGGGCCAACTGTTGCAAATTGACCCCGGCTTGTCGCAGCGCCTCGATTTGGCTGACCTGAATGCCGTGCATGCGCTGCATGGTAAACACCTCGGGGGCGCAGAAATCCCAATAAACCTCGGGCACCAATAACAGGCCAGCCCGGTTAGCATCCTGGGAAAAATTGCGCCTGAGCTGGCTACAGTTGGAAGCCTCTCGAATCAGGTCGAGTTCATCATTAAGGTATTTATCAAACTCATCCACCACCTCTTTGGGCCTAAGTCGGCGGCCATCGGGGCCCAAACGCTCGACCAAGGTAGCCAGCACCCGCATCAGGCTGACGTCTTTGCGGATGATCTTGCGCATGCTGGGCCGCAGTACCTTGACCGCCACCTCTTGGCCGCTATGCAGCACAGCAAAATGCACCTGTGCTATCGAGGCTGAGGCCACGGGTTCAACCTGAAATTCGCGAAATAGCTCTTGGGGTGGCGCCCCCAAGGCCCGCTCGATGATGGCCATGGCCTGCTCTGAGGGAAAGGGCGGCACCCGATCCTGCAGTCGGGCCAGCTCGTCAGCAATATCAGCAGGAATAATGTCACGACGCGTTGACAGCACCTGGCCAAATTTGACAAAAACCGGCCCCAAGGCCTCGAGCGCCAGCCGCAAGCGCGCGCCTCGGGATAATTTCGAGCGCATGCCCAAACGGCAAAAACGCAGGAAAAATGTGGAAATGGGATGCCTGATGCTGGTCAGCACGAGCTCATCAATACGGTAGCGAAAACCGATATAGATAATATAAAAAAAACGCCCAAAGCTTGGCATATGGCTTTCCTACCCAGAAACCGACTCTAAGCGCGTCACCCGTTGTTCAGCCTGCGTCAGTAAATGCTCGAGCTCTTGCTGTCGTTGATTTAACAAGGTGGCATAGTCTTGATGGGTCAGCCACCCGCTTTCGTGCCCCAAGTATTCGGCCAGATTGGCACGCACATGATGCACGCATTGCTGTATCCACTGTACGCTACCTTGCAGGGCCTGCACCAGGCGCACGGCCAAAATATCACCCGTAAACTGGGCCAAATCGGCCTCTGCATCCCAGTGCAGCTGCCCGGCCACCTCTGCCAGGGTTTTGGCAAAGCCCACATCACCCTCGATGCGCAAGCGCTCGGCAATTTGCCCGGGCTCTTGTTGCAACACGGCGCTACCCAGGGCTGCCCAGTCGGTGCCGGCCAAAATCAGACGTACATTGGCCGGTTGGCGTCCCTGAAAGTGCGGCGCCAACAAACCGGCCTGCGTGACCTCGAATTGAAAGGACTGTGTGCCCCACTCGATGGCCACCAAACGGCCAGAATAAGCCGCCAGGCGCTGCATGGCCCAGGGTGAACGCAGTAGCAAAAAATTGACGACACGGCTAACCGCACTATGTAGGCTGAAAGCCGGGGGCAGCAACGCCCCCAAACGATTCGAGGCGGGCAGCCCAGCAAAAGGTAAAGCCTGCGCAAGACGATTAAACATGACGCCCCGCCAGCCGTTAGTGTGGCTGGTCAAACTGTTGGATACCGGCCACCAGCCAGCCTGTACCTTCGCCTTTCAACAGGTTCCAAACCTCTTCAAAGCGTTGGGCCTCGGGCGCACTTCCCTCGCGTAACATTCCCGAATAACGGACGCTAGCCAAATAGCCATCTTGTAACTTTTCAATGCCCATTAGTTCAGCATTCAGCAGCACAATTTCCGTTCGATTGGTCTGGCTTTGGGCATTGGCCTGAATGGCTGGGCTTAATTCTTTTAGCAAATCATCAGTCAGGTATTGTTTCAGACCAGCTTCGTCGCCCTGATCCCAGAGGTCCTGGATGCGGGCAAATTGGGTTTTGGCATTTTGCAAAAAGGCTGGTACATCGAAATCACTGGGAATGAACCAGCTAGGATCCTCGATGGTACTGTCTGCGGCCCCTGTTGCCTGCGGTGCCACCGGCACTGCCCCTGATGGGCCTTGCGCAGGCTGCGACTGGCCAGTACCGGCCCAGGGCGCTGAAGCCTGGCGATAGTGAGCCCCCTGGCCCGCTGCCGAAGAGCGCGCCCCAGCGGGTTGGGCCCCACCCCCGCGCAGCAGGCGGAACAGCCAACGCACCGCAAAGATAACCAGCGCAATCAGTACCAGACTGGAGATGAGCTCAAGAAAGGCCCCTGAGAGGCCCAGACTGGATAATAAGGCGGCGATGCCTAGCCCCGCAGCAATACCGGCGATCGGCCCCAAAAAGCGAGAGAAGCCGCTTTTTGCCGCTGCATTTTGTGTGGCAGCCTGACGACCCGCTGCGGCCGTACTGCCTTGCTGACGGGTCGAGGAAGCTGCTGCAGGCGGCTTGACTGCCTGGCGCTGCTTCATGATGTTGGAAGACTGACGCCCAAAGCTGCGCATGCCACCAAAACGCTGCGCCTGGGCATCAAAGGAAATTGCAATAAACATGAGCGTCGTAACGGCCAAAGCAAATAACAACACGGCACGACTTAAACGCCTGGAAATCATAAAGGCTCCTGCAAAAAATAAATTAAATAAACCAATGTAATGGCAACGCCAACAGGGCGCCAACCGCATTGAATCAATCAGACCAGCCACCCTTGATCAGGGGGCTTCGAGGCGAACCCCTTCGTGCAGGGCTACTACCCCGGCAGTCAAATTGAAATACTGTACCTGTTCGAACCCTACCTCGCGCATCAGCTGCGCCAGGCCTTCTTGATCGGGGTGCATGCGAATGGATTCCGCCAAATAACGGTAGCTTTCCTCGTCATCGGCTACCCAGCGCCCCAATCGCGGCAAGATATTAAAGGAATACCAGTCGTATACGCCGGCCAGTGGGCGGGCCACCTGCGAGAATTCAAGCACCAAAAGCTTGCCCCCGGGTTTAAGCACCCGGTACATTTCTGCCAAGGCCTGGGCCTTGTCGGTCATGTTGCGCAAACCAAAGGCAACGGTGACCCGATCAAAATAGGCGGCCGGAAAAGGCAGCTTTTCCGCATCGCACACTGCAGTAGGCACGATCAACCCTTGATCGAGCAGGCGATCGCGACCAACGGAAAGCATGGACGAATTGATGTCTGTTAGCCAGACCTGCCCATTGGCACCGGCTTGAGGTGCAAAGGCTCGCGCCAAATCACCCGTACCGCCTGCGATGTCCAGCACCCGAAACCCCGGGCGTACTGCAGCCCGCTGCACAGTGAACATTTTCCACAAACGATGCAGCCCCCCCGACATGAGATCGTTCATCACGTCATAGCGACGTGCCACCGAATGAAATACCTGCGCAACCTCGCGGGCTTTTTCCCGGGTGCTGACGGTTTTAAAGCCAAAATGCGTGGTCGCCTCGGGGGCTGCTTGGAAATCCGGCCCAGCCGTCTTGTGTGACGGGGCCGAATCAGGCTGTTTTGATGTATTTTCCATGATGCTAATCGTACCCCAGTTTTACGCTAAAGGTGTAATTTTTGCTGCCGGCCGACGCACAGGCCAAATACAGCCAGCACCGACACAGTACTGCAACATTCGTGCTTTACACTGAAAACATTCCATGAAACTTTGGTCATTATATTGTACTATCCGAGCAAGCTTCGCTCATATCATTGATTTTATCGCCGCGTTGTCAACCCTGGTTGCAGCGCCTTTAACCTGCCTACCTACCCATGAGCACCACGATACTTGTTGTTGAAGACGAACCCGCCATTCAAGAACTGGTGGCCGTCAACCTGCGCCTGGGCGGCTATGCCGTCCAGCTGGCCACTGACGTGACCGAGGCCCAGCAGCTGATTACGACGGCATTGCCCGATTTGATCCTGCTAGACTGGATGCTTCCTGGCACTTCGGGCCTTGATTATGCCAAAACCTTGCGCACCCAGGCACGCACCAAGCACATCCCCATTATCATGCTCACTGCCAAAGGCGCCGAGGCAGACAAAGTATCGGGCCTGGAAGCCGGGGCGGATGATTACATCACCAAGCCCTTTTCCCCCAAAGAGCTGCGAGCGCGCATCAAGGCCGTATTACGGCGTCGTGCCCCCGAGCAAACGGATGACCAAATCCGGATAGGCGACCTGACCCTTGAGCCTGCCACCCACCGCCTGCGCATCGGCGATGACCTTGTCGCCTTGGGGCCTACAGAGTTTCGCTTGCTGCATTTTTTCATGGCCCATCCAGAGCGGGTTTTTACCCGCACCCAATTGCTGGACCGGGTTTGGGGGGATCACGTCTTTATCGAGGAGCGCACCGTCGATGTCCATATCCGCCGTTTGCGCAAAGCCCTGACCCCCAGTGGGCATGACAAACACATAGAAACCGTAAGAGGAACAGGCTACCGATTTGCCCGTACCCACTTAACCTCATCATGAACAAGACACATAGCACCATTTTGGGGCTGGCCTTGTTGGCCTGGCTGATTGGCCTGTGGTTGGGCGCCGCCACTGGCTGGGGCGTTTTTGCCTGCGGTTTGCTACTGATGGTGCTGGTCAGTGGCCGGCAGCTGCAACAGATCAACCGCTGGGTGCAAAACCTGCACACCCCACCACCGGCTTCAGTAGGCCCCTGGGATCACATCCTGGCCCCCATCTATAGACAACTGAAGCAAAATCGCTTGCAAATTCATCAGCTTAAAAGCCAGGTAGATGCCATTATCATGGCCGCCGAGGCCCTGCCCGATGGAACCGTCACCCTGGATGAAGACTTTCGCATTCAGTGGTGCAACCAAATCGCCAGCCAGCACCTCGGCCTGAACCTGACCACTGACCGCAAGCACCCTGTATTTAACATTGTGCGCCACCCTGAATTTGTCGACTATGTACGCCAGCGGCAGTGGTCAGAACCGCTTTTGCTGAAAAACCTGCTACCCGGACAAAGCCGTTCGCTCTTGATCCATATCTCGGCCTATGGGCTGGGTCATTACCTGCTGGTAAGCCGCGATGTGACCCAACTGGAACGGCTGGAACGGGCCCGCAAAGACTTTGTGGCCAATGTCTCGCACGAACTGCGCACCCCTTTGACGGTGCTTTACGGCTTTATTGAAACCCTGCACGAAGCGGCCCCCGATAGCTTTAATGAGGAAGAACGGCAATATTATCTGCAGCTCATGCTAGAGCAGGCCCAACATATGCGCGCCTTGGTGGACGATCTGCTCACCCTGGCTGCCCTGGAATCCACCCCAGAGAATGAGGCCCGAACTGTGCCCATGGCCTCATTAATTCGCCAGGCACTGGCGCAGGGCCAAGCCCTGTCACATAACCAGCATGAATTTGAAACCAACATAGACCCCAGGCTGGTGGTCGTAGGTTCCAAAACGGAATTAAGCTCGGTGATCAGCAATCTGCTTAGCAATGCCGTGCATTACACCCCGGCAGGGGGCCGAATCCGGCTATTTTGGTATCAAAACCCCCAGGGGCAGGCAGTATTTGCCATTGAAGACACCGGCATTGGCATTTCCCCTGAAGACATACCACGCCTGACAGAACGCTTTTACCGGGTAGATAAAGCCCGCTCGCGCGCCAGCGGAGGCACCGGTCTGGGCCTGGCCATTACCAAGCATGTGGCCGCTCGGCATGGTGCCACCCTGGATATCCAAAGCCGACTGCACCAAGGCAGCCGGTTTAGCTTGACATTCCCAGCCCCAATCAGCAAAATTTTGGAACACTAAGGCTCTGGTTATTGGCTTATTTTTCATGGCGCAGTTTGCTGCCAAGACCTGTATAAAACCTTTGCACAACCTTTACAAAACCGCCCTTCGCCATGATACAGCGGTGATGCCCTTTACCTTTCATTGATGACTTGACTATGAGCACCCCACAACCCCCATTTCATCTCGCCTTTCCCGTACACTGCCTGGATGCCGCACGCGCCTTTTATGGCGAGCTCTTGGGCTGCCCCGAGGGCCGCTCCAGCGATCAGTGGATTGATTTTGATTTCCATGGGCACCAGATTGTGGCGCACCTGGCGCCCGAAGAGTGCCAACCCACCCAGCACAGCCTGGTAGATAGCAAGCAAGTGCCCGTGCGGCATTTTGGGGTGGTACTGGATATGGCGCGCTGGCAGGCGTTGGCCGATCAGCTAAGCGCCCACAAGGTAGATTTCATTATCGAGCCCACCATCCGCTTTCAAGGCCAGCCTGGTGAACAGGCCACCATGTTTGTTCGCGATCCTTCGGGCAACGCATTAGAGTTCAAGGCCTTCAAGGACCTGGGCAACCTCTTTGCCCGTTAATTTCAAAGCCTTTGGCGCCAGGCAAGCCAGGTTGCTGCCCTATTAGGGCAGGCATACCGGGCGGCTGGGCAGTTATAAAAACAGTTTATAGGCTGGGTTATCTGTCTCGCGCGAATAGGGATAACCCAGTTCACCAAGGAATTTCTTCAAATTGGCCTTGTCTTTGGGGGGAACCTGAATGCCCACCAAAGTACGCGCATAATCCCCCCCATAATTGCGATATTGGAACAAACTGATATTCCATTCGGGGTTCATGCAGCTTAAAAAGCGATGCAGGGCCCCGGGCCGCTCGGGAAAGACAAATTGGTAGAGCTCTTCGTGCTGGGCCAGCTCTGAACGGCCGCCCACCATGTAACGCACATGGCTTTTGGCCATTTCATTATGAGTCAGGTTAATGGTGGGAAAGCCCTGGTCGATGAAATTCTGTTCCAGCTCGTTGATTTCCTCGGCCCGCTGGATTTGCAGGCCCACAAATACATGAGCTGTTTCCGGATCGGAAATGCGGTAATTGAATTCGGTGACAGCACGCTCGCCCAGGGTGTCGCAAAGGCGTAAAAAGCTGCCGCGCTCTTCGGGCAGGGTCACGGCGAACAGTGCCTCGCGGGCCATCCCCACATCGGCACGCTCGGCCACAAAGCGCAACCGATCGAAATTCATGTTGGCGCCCGAGGTAATGGCAACAAAGGTTTGGCCATTTACCTGCTGCTCGTAGATATAGCGCTTGGCGCCAGCAACAGCCAGGGCCCCAGCGGGCTCGAGTACACTGCGCGTATCCTGGAAAACATCCTTGATGGCCGCACAAACCGCATCAGTGTCCACCAGAACAAAATCATCGACAAACTGGCGTGCCAGCTTGAAGGTTTCCAGACCCACCTGCTTGACGGCGGTGCCATCTGAAAACAGGCCCACATCTTTGAGGACCACCCGGCGCCGCTGCTGCACACTGCGCTGCATGGCGTTAGAGTCCTCGGTTTGTACACCAATGATTTTGATTTCCGGGCGCAGTTGTTTGATATAGGCAGCCACCCCTGCGATCAGCCCCCCGCCCCCTATGGGGACAAAAACCGCCGAGATAGGGCCCGGATGCTGATG
>Ga0079226_10001136_pt1 | contig 20141 bp, 19 predicted proteins | sample Poulit2014_FD_76345 | JGI IMG/M metagenome (GOLD analysis project Ga0079226, IMG submission 76345) | Agricultural soil microbial communities from Georgia to study Nitrogen management - Poultry litter 2014 | ecosystem: Environmental > Terrestrial > Soil > Agricultural land | place: USA: Georgia... | reverse complement strand
TCCCAAGTTTTCTCTTTTGGGATTATTTTGATAACATTCGATTGATAATGGCATTCTACATTATACTTGTTCGCCTCATTTAGAAAACAATTTATAATGGTTTGAGAAGAGTTCGATACAGGAAACACCCGTCCGTCCTCTTCGATATGCAAAGGTACACCTCTCTGTTCAAACCATTCAAAAGTATCGCCAGTCATAAACTTATGAAAAGGACCTAAAAGTTCTTTTTCACCTCTAGGGTAATTTTCAGTAAGTGTTTTGGGTATAAATTCGGCATGCGTTACGTTACAGCGTCCTCCCCCAGAAATTTTCACTTTGTTCAATCCTTCTTTTGCTTTCTCCAAAATAGCAATTCGCTTATTTGGTAAAACCTCAGCTACATTAATCGCAGTAAAAAAACCTGCCGCACCACCACCAATAATCAGTATATCGTAATAATTTTCCACTTTGTAAAAGTAAAGCTTTAAAAAACTAATTCAGATTTATTCCATAAATTTAATAAAGCTAACTAATCAGAATCTCAATAGATCAAAAATTATTGACCATTAATTCTCCATAAAGAGCCCGTAACAAACATTTTATGTTTCGGGCTAATCTCAATTTTTAAAGTTCTCTGATAAAAGTTTAAGGATGGGATGTTTTTTATCTCACCACTAACTTTTTAGTTGTTTGCTGTTGGCTATTTTGTAAGCGAATAAAGTACACTCCCGTTTTTAAATCGAAATTGATTTGCTCTGAATTTTCACGGATGACATATCGCCCAACTTCCTTTCCTTTCACGTCATAAATCATCGCTTGATCAAACAGTTCTACTCCTTGTAAGACTATAAAATTACGTGCTGGATTGGGTGCGATTTTCACATCAGATAATGTAGAATCTTCTACTCCTAGAATTGCACAAGAAACAGGATCAAAAATCACTTCCCCAAGAGAATCATCATCATTTTGGTGATAGATGACCTCTTCAGCATCCTCCAAGGTGATGTCTTCATTTTCAATCCAACAATTATGTTTTGCCATAATGGTATTCGAGGTGTTATTATATAAAGCAAAAATCTCACCATTATTTCCATTTTCTGAAAACACATTATTTCCAGGATTATTTATATCATCTCCCAAATTTGCTTCTGCATCATATTGTAATGTAACTCCCCAAAGATTCCTTCTAAATTGATTTTCTGTTAGAATAACATCATATTCATCGGGATTTTGCGTCAAGAGGTTTACCCCACTTCCTCCTAACATCGGATCCCCTTCGGTATCATTATCCTCTATGATATTGGCTTTTATTTCTGCCCAAACATTTGTGCCAGCAATAGTAATTCCATATCGGTTGTCTCGAATGATATTATCCTGAATAATAGCACGAACATTTCCACCAATTAAAGCAGAAACAGCGATTGCTCCAGCTCGGGTTGCTCCTCGGTCACCAATAATAGTATTATTAATAATTTTAATAGTATCATTTTCTGTTCCAGTTGGTCCAATATTTATTTGTGGACGATTGGAATTTGATAAGTTATTCGCTTCAATATGGTTGTTTGCAATATACAATGCAGCGCTTGCACCTGCATTTCCTGCTGTGCCTATAGCTGGCGTTTCATTCTCTTTAAAGATATTCCCCTCTATAATATGTGATCCTCTGGAGATGTTGATTACTCCACCTGTAGCTACTCCACCATAATTATCTCTAAATTCAGAATGTGTTATTACTGATTTTAATCCAGTCAATATACGTATCCCTCCCCCATTTCTCATTAATGTATAATTCAAAAATATATTAGCATCTTGTTCTACTCGAATACCTTTAAACTTACTCTCTTCTTCAGAACAGTCTAATATAAATTCATCGGGAGCATTGATATCGAGGACCCCAGCTACTGTTATCTGTATTTCTGGCGCCAATAATAATTTTCCATTTTGATGAATCTTCAGAGTATCTAATGCTGAGATTTCTAAATCTTCAGATATTAAATAAGCTCCATCTTCAAAGCTGACTACATCATCACTTAATAAAACAAGATCATCCAAAGAATACACTTCGCCATTCCCTGGAGTACTATATTGAGCACTTGCTGTTATTACAGCAGATAAAATCATTAATAATGTTGTAATTTTTTTAATCATATTAAGGTTTTAAGGTTGATACTTTCTATACTATTTCTGTTTACAAAGCTCTAAGTTTATGAGGGCATAACAAAATCTTTCAAGGTATTTTTTATTTAGATTACTTTTTGGAAATTGAGGAATATCATTTTATTTTTAGTATTTTCACAATACATTTGATCAATACAAACCCAAATAATGATAGGCCTATGACAATTTTAATTCAGTTTATAAAAATTCAAACTAGTGAAACCCTGAAAAACAAAACCACCAGTCTTGCCAACAAGCTAGGGAAACGCTTTGATTGGTTGGAAAGTATTTCAATTTCTTTTAAGGAAGGTGTCGGAAATACAGACGACAATAAAATATGCGAAATTGAAGTAAGTGCTCCTACCCCCAGACTTTTTGTCTCTGTAGCGGATTATAACTATGAAGCTGCTTTAAAAACGGCAATCAACGACATCGAAAGACAGCTTAAAAAAAGAAAAGAAATAACAAAAACAAAATAAACTCACACCATGAAAAAGATTCTTGTACCCATTGATTTCTCAGAATGCTCAGGATATGCTCTTAAAGTTGCGGCAGATATTGCAAAAAAACAAGATGCAGAAATAATTGCCTTACATATGATTGGGCTTTCTCAATCTTTAACAGGCAGTACTGGCAAAGAAGAGCATGAGATCATGCATTATATACGACTTGTTGAAAAAAGGTTTACAGAATTCCTAGATCAAGAATACCTAGAAGGGGTCCCAGTAACCGATACCGTGTATAACTATCAAAACTTTACTGCGATAAATGATATTGCAAAAGAACACGATGCTTCTCTCATTATTATGGGATCGCATGGAACCAGTGGCTTTAATGAAATGTTTGTCGGCTCTAATACCGAAAAGGTAGTTCGCACCTCTGAAATTCCAGTATTGGTAGTAAAAGGTGAACCAAAAAATTTCACACTAGATAACGCTATATTTGTTTCTGATTTTACTACAAAAAGTGTAGATGTTTATAAACGTGCCATGAAATTTTTTGAATTGTTCAACACCAAAGTTGAACTGGTTTATATCAATCTACCTGCAGATAAGTTTAGAAGTAATAATCAACTACGCAAGCGTTTCCGAGATTTCTTAGAAGATGCTGAAGACGGTAATTTAGAAAAACTAAAAGACATTGTAATTTATAATGATTACTCTGTAGAGTCTGGAGTATTTAACTATTGTGAAAAAACACGTTCTACTCTAATAACCATTCCTACACATGGACGTCGTGGACTAGCACACTTTTTCTCAGGAAGTATAGGTGAGGATATCGTAAATCGTTCGGATATTCCTGTTTTGACTTTTAAAATCTAAGTGAATATTATATAAAAAGTCCCTTTCAAGAAAGGGACTTTTTATAAATTTTTATTTTGCTTAAGATGCTTTATGCATCGTAGTCATTACCATAGATTTTTGTAATTTCTCTTGGGCATACTTCTTACTTACTGTCAAATGCTTTTCATCGGTACTCGGCATTTCGAACATCGCATCGGTCAATACTGCTTCACATAAGGAACGCAAGCCTCTAGCTCCAAGTTTATATTCCATTGCTTGATCTACAATATAATCCAAAGCTTTATCTTCAATCTCAAGTTCTATACCATCCATAGCGAATAATTTTTGATATTGTTTGATAATGGCATTTTTAGGTTCGATTAATATAGATTTTAAAGTTTTCTTATCTAATGGATTCATGTAAGTTAATACTGGTAATCGTCCTATTATTTCTGGGATTAATCCAAAGTCTCTTAAATCACGTGGAATGACATACTGAAGCAAGTTCTCTTTATCCAAATATTCCCCTTGTTGTAAGGCACTAAAGCCAATAGACTGCATATTTAAACGCTTAGAAATATGTCTTTCGATCCCATCAAAAGCTCCTCCTGCGATAAATAATATATTTTCTGTATTAACTTCTACAAACTTTTGATCGGGATGTTTTCTACCACCTTTTGGAGGAACATTTACTACCGTTCCCTCTAGAAGTTTTAATAAAGCCTGCTGCACACCTTCTCCACTCACATCTCGTGTAATGGAGGGATTATCACTTTTTCTAGCAATTTTATCAATCTCATCAATAAATACAATTCCGCGTTCAGCCTTTTCTACATCATAATCAGCAGCTTGCAGGAGTCTGGAAAGTATAGTTTCTACATCCTCGCCTACGTATCCTGCCTCGGTTAATACAGTAGCATCTACTATTGCAATAGGAACATTTAACATTCTGGCAATAGTTTTTGCTACCAAAGTTTTACCAGTTCCTGTTTGACCCACCAAGACAATATTACTTTTTTGAATTTCAATATCATCCTCTTCTTTTCTTGGCTGCAACAATCGTTTATAGTGATTATAAACTGCTACCGATAAAACACGTTTAGCCGAATCCTGACCAATAACATATTCATCCAAGAATGCTTTGATTTCTTTAGGCTTATGAAGTAAAACAGATTCGCTAAGCCCACTTTCATTTGGACGAATTACTTCTTCCAATACAATACCATGAGCTTGCTCAATACAATTATCACAAATATGGGCATCCAAGCCTGCAATTAGTAAATTGGTTTCTGCTTTTTTTCGTCCACAAAAGGAGCATGCTATATTGTTTTTTGTCATGTTTTGTTGTTTTGATTACTAGGGATATGGGTAGTAGTTTGGATTATTTTAACTACGTACCAATACCTCATCAATCATTCCATATTCTTTCGCCTTATCGGCTTTCATCCAATAATCTCTATCACTATCTTCATGAATTTTCTCATAGGTTTGACCAGTATGCTTTGCAAGAATATCATACAGTTCTTTTTTGAGTGTTAGAATTTCACGAGCTGTAATTTCGATATCACTAGCTTGACCTTGGGCTCCCCCCAAAGGCTGATGAATCATCACTCTAGAATGTGTTAACCCACTTCGTTTACCTTTAGCTCCCGCACATAACAATACCGCACCCATAGAGGCTGCCATACCCGTGCAGATAGTAGCTACATCAGGTTTTATAAATTGCATAGTATCATAAATTCCCAATCCAGCATACACTCCACCTCCAGGAGAATTGATATAGATCTGAATATCTTTATGGGCATCCGTACTCTCCAAAAACAATAATTGTGCTTGTACAATATTAGCTACTTGATCATTGATAGCAGTTCCTAAGAAAATAATCCTATCCATCATCAACCGTGAAAAAACATCCATAGCTACTGCATTCATTTGACGTTCCTCGATAATATTAGGAGTTAAGCCTACAGGATTCATACTACTGATGATTTGGTCATAGTACATACTGTTGATTCCTTGATCTTTTATAGCAAACTTCTTAAATTCTTTACCGTAATCCATTATATTATTTTTAGTTTATGAAATGTATTCTATAGAAAGAAACCTGTTGCAGCTCATTTTGTCAACTATCGAGTTGCGAATGAATTACAACAGGCATCTAAAAAACCTTGATTAAAGATACAAAATAATCAACTCGAAATTAAGCATCATAGGCTTCTTTAACAAACTCTTCAAAGTTCACTTTTTTCACCTTCAATTTGGCTTTTTCTTTAAAAAAATCCAATATCTTCTTAGTTATCAACTGTTTATGAATACGCTCCACTTCTTCTTCGTTACTCAAAATACGCATCACAATTGAATCTAATTCTTCTTTAGAAGGATTGTTCTGTCCAAATTGCGCCAACTGGGAAGTAACCATTTCGGCTGAAAAATCTTTCAATTCTTCAAACTTTGGAGAAAGCTTATTTTCATTAACAATTTTAGCTTCGATTAATTGATAACGCAATCCTTTTTCAGATTTATTATATTCTTCTTCAGCTTCTTCTATAGAGATTTTCTCCTCAGCATTTGCTTGAATCCATCGTTGTAGGAATTCCGATGGTAAGTCAAATTTTGTGTTTTCAATCAGTGCTTCAACTATATCATCGAGAAGTTTTTGATCACTTTGTTGCATAAATTGTTTTTCGCCATCTTCTTTGATTTTTGCGATAAGCTCTTCTTAGCTTTTCACTTCGTTTTCACCAAAGATTTTATCGAAAAGTTCTTGATTTAATTCAGCAAGTTCTCTCGTATTAATCTCATCAATGATAAATTCGACTTCGACATCAAGAGTTTCAGCAATTTCCTCTGAAACACCTAAGTAACGAACTGCAGCTTCTTTCCCATCTGCAAATAAATTCTTAGTCTTTAAAGTGATTTTATCACCCACTTTTTTACCTACAAATTTCTTAATATCTGTTTTACGTTTGAGCTCGTTTAACGAGAATGTGGCTTCATTATCGATATTAGCCTGTTCTAACTCAAAGCTTCCAGTGATTTCATCCTCTTCTCCCACTTCATCTTTAGAAATCAATTTCCCGTATTGCTTACGGATATGCTCTACTTGTTTTTGAGCCATCTCATCACTTACCTCTATATTGAAATGAGGTACCTCTAAAGCTTCTAAATCCACTTCGAACTCTGGAGATAAACCTAGTTCAAAATCTAATGAAAAATCTTTGCCATCCCAATCGATGTTATCTTGGTTTATGGGTAAGGGTTGCCCTAACAACTCTAATTTTTCTTCTACTAGATAATCGTTTAAAGATTTCTGTACTAACTTATTTACCTCTTCCAACATAACAGCTTTACCATACTGTTTTTTTATCATTCCCATCGGGACATGACCTTTCCTAAACCCAGGAACGTTAGCTGTTTTTCTATAATCGTTCAAGGTTTTACTAACCGTTCCCGCATAATCTTCTTCTGCAATCTGAATGGTCAAAATAGCATTTAAGCTATCGATATCTTTTCTAGTAATATTCATGTTTCTAATGTGTTTCTGCTAAAAATAGAAGTGCAAAAGTACATTATTTCAATCAACCTAACAAACCTGTTTGCGCTAATTAATTTTTAGTCCTCTCCTACTCCTGCTATCTGGTATAAAGCAGATTGCAAGATCGATAACAAAATACTAAACAGCAAAGCCCACCAAATATTATCAACATTAAAACCAGAAACGAAATAAGCGGTCATCAGAATAATAATAGCATTGATTATAAATAGAAATAATCCCATTGTCAATAAAGTTATTGGCAAGGTTAAAAACACCAGAATAGGACGCACTATAAACTGCAAAAGTGCAATTACCAACGCCACTATAATAGCGGTTCCGAACTTTTCAACATGCACACCCTTAAGTACAAACGGCAGCAAATAGACTGCAACAGCAGTAAGCAACAAACGAACAACTCCTATCATAACTTTTTATAAATTTAAATTAATAAAATAAAAACATCACAACTCATTATAACACAACTTTTTTTTAATTCCCTACAATTCATACAATCAATTATTATGAGCGGTAACAGTAGGATATTCTCCAACATTGACTATTGGTAAATCCGCATCATATTCAGAATTAATGGCCTTTATCATTTCATTTGCCAAAAAGGCGTACCCTCTAGCTGTCGGGTGCACACCATCCAATGAAAATGCTCCTCCTGTTACATACTCGGCTGTTAAAGTACCTGCATCATATGGAATACCTGTGTCTGCTAATTGTTTAAGTATAGCATTTGCATCTACAAAAGCTAATTCATACTGAGAAGCTAAAGCTTGGACTGCAGCATTATATGAGTTCAAAGCATTTTGCACACGTTTTTTCTCAGTACTAGTAAGCACTAACTCATCTGGCAATGGTATTGCGACCCCTATGATACTCATTGGGTCTGAAGGATCTGCAAGTGTCCCTATACTATTCATAGAGGGCAAAAGCAGCAAATCTTCTTCATTAGCCTGACGAAGCTGTGCTACAAGATTGGCAGTAGCTTCATCTACAATTCCTAATTGTAATAATATTCCTGAGATATCGGTTAAATCCGTATCCACTATGATAGGTGCATTCTGACCTTCTGAAAAACTCACCTTACGCAATTCACCTTCATCAGAAGAAATAACTCCTGCTTCTACCAAAGCTATAAGCGCTATATTATATAGTTCAAACTGACTATTCACCATATCCGAAGTAGCCCCATCCATGGGGACAGCATAAACAGGAACGGTATTAAAATAAGGTATGGAAGTAACATCTGGAATATTAGCCACAACTCCTTTAGCTCCATTTAACGTCAAAGCCTCTAGCAATTGTGCATATACTCCTGCAAAAAGGTTAGGATCAGTAATATCGTTACCTCCATAGCTCGAGGGATCCAAATTACCTGTTTGATCATCTCCTATACCGCCAGAGGTAGCATAAGCCAAGATATCATTATTTCCAATCCATAATGAGAAAAAACTAGCATCGAGACTTATAGCATCTTCAATAACCGAGGCAGATTCCGAGCTCGCAAATCTTGCAAAGTAAGGGTTGGATGATCCTGTAGGCACTCCGCTTAAGCTTCCATAACCATTAGCTAAAAGATGAAAACTTTTGGCACCTGGAACTCCCATATTGTGGAAAGGACCTGTAAGAAGATTGGAAACTTCTGTTGTAGGGGTGGCCTCTAGGATAGTAGGAGAAGGATTACCAGCCGAATCGAAACTTAATACCATACGATTATCAGCAATTTGTTGTCCTTGCAATAATAGCCCCCCGTAATTATCATTCATCAATGGTTGCTTAAACTCTCTTCCTCCTACAAATGCAAATCGACTAGCTAATATATTCGGAAAAGAATTTTTTTGCCCTTCTATATACAATGCATTGTCAGCATAACCAGCAGTAAGCGAATTACCAACCGCCACAAAAGTACTTACATCGGCTGTTCCACTATTATAAAAACCATCATCGGTTACTTTTTCTTCGAAGTCTGTTTCACAGCCCACTAATATCAAAAGTGCAACAGCAACTAGTGTTTTACAAAATATTCTCATAATTTCTTTTTTATTTGTTCATCAATCTACATTCTATAAGTCAACCCTATACTCGGAGAAAAACCTGAAGTTTTGTAGGTACCTCCAAAAGGTACTTTTATTCCCTCTTCTATATAATGATCATAAGAAGCATCTACCTCTTTAAAATAGATATAAAGCAATGCGGCATCGATACGGAGGTTATGGTTGATTGCAATTCCAGTACCAATTGTAAAGTTCTGACTATCGTTTCTTGGGGTTTCTGGCGCAAAATATCCTTTTCTTACTGGCGTTTCGTCATAATAATAACCAGCTCGTAATGCTATTCTATCATTGAGTTGATATTGTGCTCCCACACGATAAGTAGAAGCATCCTTATAATTTCTAGCATTATGAGAATCAGGGATATTAGGGTTTTCAAACTGTATATCTAATGATTCATATACATTCCAGAATGCACGATTATAATCTATAGCTAATGTCCATTTATCAAAAGTATATCCTATTCCTACCAATAACTCGGCAGGAAGGGGCAATTCGGCACTAAACTTAGAGTCTTCAAAAGGCGTCATAGGAGAGTTAGGGATATTATAAAATTTCGCATCTCCATTTTTAGGATTCATCACTACTTTTGAACGGTAGGTCGCCCCTACGTACATCCCTTCTATAGGGTTATATGTAGCACTTGCATGCCAGCCTACTTTAGCCACTCCAGAGGCTTTAACCGAAACATTGGAACGATTCCCATCTATATCTGTAAGAGTTCGATTTAGATTTCGATTAAAATCAACCCCACCAATAATAATAGTAGGTCCTGCAGCCACACTCAGCTTCTCTGTAATTCGATAGGCTATGTGCGGTTGAATGTAAACAGCCGATAGATCGATACGATTTACTAAATGTGATCCTGGCCAATCAGTATCATATTCCACCACACTTCCATAAGGTGTAAAAACAGAAAGACCCAAACTAATCTCCTCATTTAGGTGATAATTTGAATACACATAAAAAGGGGTAGAAATAGGGTTATTAGTACTTTCATGGTAACCAGTGATTGAATTTTGAAATTTGATTTCACTGGAAACTAAAGATACTCCAGCGGCAATTTCTAATTTCCTTTTCAGATGCACCAAACCCGAGGGATTAAAGAACGCTCCTTCGGCGTTATCTATAACTCCCACCCCTGCATGCCCCATCGCCAAAGCACGCCCTCCTTGCAAACTAACTCGATACCCTCCAGCATAAGTTGCAATAGTAGAAAATAGGAATAATATCAGAATAAAAAACCTGCTTAACATAATTCTCATTTTATATGAATAAATAATTTTACTCTAAAACACTTTGCTTTTCATACAAAAAGCTTTACAGAGTTCGAGTTACTTTAGCAATATACTATAATATTATAGAAAATCCATTATATATTTAAAAAAATCTTTTGGGTTTTCGGCATGTAACCAATGACCTGCATCTTGCACTTCTTTAAATATTGAGTTGGGAAAATGATGCTTAATGCCCACATGGTCTTCAGGAAGAATATAATCGGATTCACCTCCATAAATAAACAATGCCTCTTTATCATAAACAGCATCTACATCCAAAGCTCTCCCTATTTCCTCAATCTGCTTTACTAACACTGGGAGGTTCATTCTCAAAGCCAAATGACCTTTTGATTTCCAATAGAGATTTTTTAATAAAAATTGGCGTATCGCAGCACTACCTACATATTTAGACAATGCCTTATCGGCTTCATTCCTACTTTCAATTCCTTCTTTTCCAGTTTCAGAATTAGCAAAAACTAAAGACGATAAACCTTTTAAAATGGCTTGATGATGTTGTGGATATTGCTTGGGGCCTATATCAGCTACTATCAACTTGCTGATACAATCAGGATATTCTACAGCTAACCGCATAGCTACTTTACCCCCCATTGAATGCCCTAACAGCACTACTGGATTCAGTTTTTTGACCTCAATATAGGTCTTCACATCCTCCATCATCACTGTATAATCAAAAGTGTTCGAATGGAAACTTCTACCGTGATTTCGCATATCAAGTAGATGCACTTCATACCCTTCTTCAGAAAATTGACGCCCTAATGTTCGCCAATTATCCCCCATACCTAAAAAACCATGAATAATCAAAAAAGGTTTTCCTTCTCCAATTATCTGTGAATGCAATAACTCCATATTCTATTATTTTAAATATTCAATATAACGTTTAACAACAGTTTCTAATCCTAAATATAAAGCTTCACTGATAACAGCATGCCCAATAGAAACCTCTTGAAGATGAGGTACATTTTGTTTAAAAAACAAAATATTTTCCAAGGATAAATCATGACCCGCATTTACTCCTAGACCTAAAGAATGGGCAATTTCCGCACATTCACGATAAGGTTCCACTGCCTTATGGTTGCCTTTAGCGTATCCTACCGCAAAAGCTTCGGTATAAAGCTCTATTCGATCTGCACCTATCTGTGCAGCTCCTTCTATCATCTCCAATTCGGGATCGACAAAAATTGAGGTTCGGATTCCCGCCTTTTTAAACTCTTCTATGATTTCAGTCAAATAGTCTTTATGCCTAATAGTATTCCAACCCGCATTAGAAGTCAAAACCTCATCCGAATCAGGAACCAGTGTCACCTGTTCTGGTTTCACCTTCAAAACCATCTCCATAAAATTCTGAATAGGATTGCCCTCAATATTAAACTCGGTATGCACCAAAGGCTTGAGTTCATATACATCAACATATCGAATATGCCTTTCATCAGGACGTGGATGTATGGTGATTCCCTGAGCTCCAAACTTTTGAATTTCTACTGCAGCATGAGTAACACTTGGAACATTTCCACCTCGAGCATTCCTAAGGGTAGCTACCTTATTGATGTTTACACTTAATCTTGTCATAATCTTGATTCTAAAATTTTAAGAAAACAAAAATACAAAGCACAATGCGTATTTGCAGGTATTTTTAGTAATTTGCATAAAAAGCAACAACCCGTGAATCTTAAACAATTAATAAACTATCAAACCGCATTAAGCTTATCGGCTACTGCTCAAGAAGTAAAGAAGCTTTTCAATAAGATGCAAGTTACGCATTTGCCAATTGTAGAGCAAGAAAAGTTCTTGGGTTGCATCCGATTAGAAGATAGCAAGACGATGGAAGAAAACAAATCTCTTGATGACTACCGATATATGTTCAATAGAATGGCCATCTCAGAAGAGGACAACTGGATGGATATCCTAAGGGAGTTTGCACGACAAAATGCAAATATTCTTCCTATTCTCGATCAAAATGAGCAATACATAGGAATTTTAGAATTAGAAGATTTGTTGCATTTACTGGGAAGAAAACCTTTTTTAAGTGAAGCAGGCGCTGTATTAGTTATAGAAACAGCAACACACCATTATTCTCCAAGTGAAGTCAGTCAAATCATAGAGTCCAATAATGGTAAGATATTAGGCTTATTAGTGACCTCATTTTCCGAAAATAACATAGAATGCACTATTAAACTCAACAGTAATAACCTTAATGAGATTACCCAAACTTTACGACGTTATGGCTATACTATAAAATCTGAACATATAGAGGACAGCTATACTCAAGGATTAAAAGACAGATCTAAATACTTAAAAAAGTTTCTAAATATTTAAACCCATGCTAAAAATTGGAATTTACGGCCAATATTACCATGAGAATTCAGAAGTTTATATTCAACAAATTTTTGATGTTCTCCAGAAAAAACACGTCGCTATTTACATCGAAGAGAATTTTTTGCGGTTGACAGAAGAAAACATCAATATGCGAAATTACTTTTCTGGGCTTTCCACTTTTACTAGTCTTGATAAAAGCTTTGATCTTTTTTTTAGTATTGGTGGAGATGGGACCACCTTGCGAGCTGTTAATTTCATAAGAGATTTAGACATTCCTATTGTGGCTATTAATACTGGAAACTTAGGGTTTATGGCAACCCTGCAAAAAGAAAATATTATCGACGGTCTTGAAAAAATCTTACAAGGAAAATATAGCATCTCAAAACGGAGCTTACTCTCTGTACAAACCGATATTGAAGAGAAAAGCATAGAAAACTTCAATATTGCTTTAAATGAAGTAACTGTCAACCGGAAAGATACTACTTCCATGATTGAAATTCACACTGAAATTGATGGATATCACATCACTTCCTATTGGGCAGATGGTCTAATAGTTTCGACTCCTACAGGCTCCACTGGCTATTCCCTTAGCTGTGGGGGCCCCGTGATTGACCCTACTGCAGAAAGCTTAGTAATCACACCTATTGCTCCTCATAACTTAAATGCGAGACCATTGGTTATCCCCGATTCCTCCGAAGTTAGACTTACGGTTAGTACACGAAGTGAATCATTTTTAATTTCACTCGATTCAAGATCTACCAGTATTCCTAATCACACCTCAATTCAAATACAAAAAGCAAAATTTAAAATAGCTTTGGTTCAGTTAACTGAAAATAATTTTTTCAGCACTCTTCGAAAAAAACTACTTTGGGGAGAAGACAAACGCAATTAATCAGCTGAAAGCACGTTAGTATTAATGTTATAAAGAAAAAGGCAATCTATAATTAGCTCATAAAATACTTTTAATTGCCCGAAACTCAACATTTAACAAGTTATTTAATACATTTGCAATCTTTCATAATTAGGATGAAACAACACGCTTTATTAATAGGATTATTTTTTCTATCTGTTTGTGGTTTAGCACAAACCTATGAAATTGGTGGCTTTGTAGGAGGCACTAATTATATAGGAGATATAGGCAATACACAGATTATAAACCCTAACAAGCTCGTTGTGGGAGGTCTAGCAAAATGGAATCGCAGTCCACGTCATAGTTTTAGAGCTCAGATTAATTTTGGGAAAATCGCTGCAGATGATTTGGATTCAAAGGATGAAAGAAGAATCCAAAGAGGATATAGTTTTACTAATAATATAAAAGAATTCAACTTAGGTCTTGAATTCACTTTCTGGGAATACAATACTCATTCTGGAAAACCTGTACAATCTCCTTATTTATATACGGGCATTACTTATTTTTTATATGACAATCTCTATAGAAACACTGAAGATGAGTTAGTAAAAGAGAATAATAAATCTACCTTTGCAATTCCAATTGTTTTAGGCTATAAGGCTAGCATAAGTCGTTCTATAAGTATTGGGTTTGAGATAGGTGCAAGATATGCATTTACTGACAACTTGGATGGGAGCAATCCTAATGGAGCGGGAAATATGGAATATGCTTTTGGAAACCTTAACTCAAAGGATTGGTATATATTTAGTGGGGTAACGCTTACCTTTGCATTTGGTCGAGCACCGTGTAACAGCAAATTTTAATCATAAGTGGAAAAGCAATTAGACAGAACAAAACTCCCTGAGCATATTGCCATCATCATGGATGGAAATGGAAGATGGGCCAAGAAAAGAGGTTTACTTAGAGTGATTGGTCATGAAAACGGCACTCAAAGTGTAAGGAATATTGTAGAATATGTGGCTGAAATTGGCATCCCCTACCTTACCCTTTATGCTTTTTCTACTGAAAACTGGAACAGACCCAAGTTAGAGGTAGATACACTCATGAAATTACTGGTTGGTTCGTTAAAAAAAGAATTGAAAACCTTAATGGATAATAATATTCGGCTTAACACTATTGGGAATATTGATCGACTACCTAACAGTGTACGCAAGGAATTAAAAACAGTAATAGAAACTACAAAAAATAACAATAGATTATTCTTAACCCTCGCTTTAAACTATGGTTCGAGGGAAGAAATAAGAAATTGTATTAAAGAGATTAGCTTTAAAGTTAAAAATGACTTAATTTCGCCTGATGATATTGATGACGATATAATAAATAATCATCTTTACACGCAAAATTTGCCAGATGTAGATCTTTTGATCAGAACCAGTGGAGAATTAAGAATTAGCAACTTTTTATTATGGCAAATAGCCTATAGTGAGTTATATTTTACTGATACTCTTTGGCCAGATTTCACAAAAGAACATTTGCGTGAAGCAATTTTAAATTATCAAAATAGAGAAAGAAGATTTGGAAAAACCAGTGAACAACTTAAGAAATAACTGCATAACTGCTTCCTATAGAACAACATTATTAAGTATTTTCCTTTTGCTTTTTGCTTTTGGAATGCAAGCACAAAGTATCGATGACGATGGAGACACTTACATCATCAACAGCATTAAGGTTACTGGCTCACAGACCTATAACACCAGCACGGTAGTTGCATTTACTGGTTTACAAGTAGGAGAAGAAATTATAATACCTGGAGAACGCCTCAGCAATGTAACTAAGAAACTCTGGGAACAAAACCTATTTAGTGATATTGCTTTTTATATTACCAATATAAATGGCAACTTGATCGACTTAGAATTAGAGATTGTTGAATTACCCAAAGTAAACAAAGTAGAAGTTTCTGGTCTTCGAAAAGGAAAACAAAAAGAACTGATTAAAGATAATAAACTGGAAAAAGGGGTGAAAATCACCAATAATCTCCTTACCAATATCAATAATTACGTCAAAGAAAAACAACGAGATAAAGGGTTTTTAAATGCTAGAGCTATTATCGACTCCAAACCTTATACTGATTCGACTGGAGCCGAAATAGCAAGAGACCTTTCTATTAAAGTAGAAAAAGGTCCCCGAGTAAAAGTTGCGAGCATTTCTTTCACTGGCAATGAAAAATTCAGTGATTTGAAATTGAGAAGAGCGATGAAGAAAACTAAAGTAAAACGCTTTTATCGATTATTCAAACGCTCAAAATACACCAAAGAAGGATTCGAAGAGGATAAAGAATCGATCATAAATAAATACGCTGAAGATGGCTATCGAGATGCAAGAATTTTGCGTGATACTATGTTGATCATCGACGAGAAAAATGTTGCCATTGAATTGGATATCGAAGAAGGAGAGCGCTATTATTTTGGAGATATTCGTTTTGTAGGAAATAGCGTATATAATGATTATATCTTACGACAGGTTCTTGGTATCGAAAAAGGCGATGTTTATAATGGAATCCTATTACAAGAACGAATCCAGAGTCAAAAAAATCCTGACGCAGATGACTTGACCAACTTATACCAGAATAATGGATATCTTTTCTCAAGTGTTACCCCCGTTGAAGTTGGGGTACGCCAAGACACCATCGATTTCGAAATCCGAATTTTCGAAGGTAAAGAAGTCTATTTCCAAAATGTTACAGTTGAAGGAAATGAACGCACTAATGACCATGTTATTTACAGAGAGTTGCGCACCCGACCTGGTCAAAAATCTAGTAAAAGCGATGTGATTCGTACCATTAGAGAATTGGCTCAACTCCAATTATTTGATGCTGAAAACATTGAGCCTGTTTTTGAAAATGCCGACCCAAATAGCGGTACAGTCGATCTTAAATATCTTGTAAAAGAAAGTGGACAAAGCCAAGTAGAACTTCAAGGCGGTTACGGTGGAGGTGGATTTGTGGGAACCCTAGGGTTTTCTTTTAATAACTTCTCTCTACGAAATATCTTCAACTTTGATACATATAGACCAGTACCACTTGGAGATGGACAAAAACTATCCTTAAGAGCCCAAGGAAGCACCTATTATCAATCCTATAGCTTAAACATAGTAGAGCCATGGCTCGGAGGTAAAAAACCTATTCAGCTCACCACTTCTTTCTCGCATACTAAGCAATATTATTATGATTTTTATGCTAGAGATGTGGATCGGAGCAGAAGCTTCCTCATCACAGGAGGGAGTGTAGGACTGGCAAAAAGATTACAATGGCCAGATGATCACTTTGTGTTTTCTAATGCTATTAGCTTTCAACACTACAATTTACAAAATTATAACACAGGCCTATTTACTTTTGGAGATGGTTTTTCTAATAACTTGGCCTATACTATTGGAATAAGCAGGGACAATACAGGTACCAACCCACTTTACCCTACTTCAGGATCATTATTTAGTATTTCGGCAAAATTAACGCCTCCTTTTACATTATTTAGCTCTAAAAACTTTAAAGCTTTAGCTGATGAAAGAGCAGAAATAGATGAACAATTACGTTCTAACCCTAGCAATGCAGAGGAATTGAGTAAAAGACGTTCTCAAATAGATCAAGATCGTTTTAATTGGTTAGAATACTATAAAGTTAAATTTAGAGGTGAATGGTATTCAGGTTTAACAGAGAAGCTAGTTTTACGCTCTAGAGTAGAGTTTGGTTTCTTGGGTGCTTATAACAACCATCGTGGCATCCCTCCTTTTGAAAGATTTTATCTAGGAGGAGACGGCTTGGCTACCTATAGTTTGGATGGACGTGAAGTAGTTCAACTCAGAGGATATGGCAACCATTCCTTATCTATTCAAGACGGTAGTACCATTTATAGTAAATTCTCTGCAGAATTACGTTATCCAATCTCTCTTGCAAGCATGGCAACTATTTACGGATTGGCTTTTGTTGAAGCTGGAAATGCTTTCGATTCATTTAAGAAATTCAATCCATTTGATGTAAAACGTTCTGCAGGTTTAGGTTTACGTATATTTATGCCACAAATTGGATTACTGGGTATTGACTTTGGGTATGGATTTGATAATCAATTAGGAGCTCACCAGCGCAATGGATGGGAGACACACTTTATCATTGGTCATGATTTATAAACTTGGCATGGTTTTTTCAATAAGAAATATATGGGTATGAAAAAAATATATATTTTATTACTGTTGGCATCTGCCACGATAGCACAAACGTATGGGCAACGCAATTTACGATTTGGCTATATCGATATGGAGTACATTCTTGAAAACGTTGATGAATATCAAGAAGCGTCAGTACAATTAGAGAACAGAGTGCAGCGCTGGAAAGTTGAACTAGACAATATAAAAGATGAAATAGACGCCATGCGTCTCGATTTGAGCAATGAACGCGCCTTATTGACCAATGAACTTATCGAAGAAAGAGAAGAAGAGATAGAAGTCAAAGAAGATGCTCTTAGAGAATTACAAATAAAACGTTTTGGAGCAAAAGGAGATTACTATACCCAACGCAGAAGATTGGTACAACCCATCCAAGATCAAGTATATACTATTGTCCAAGAATTAGCAGAGGCTCGACAGTACGACTTCATTTTTGATAAAACAAGTGACACCGCTATGCTTTTTGCAGCAGAACGACACGACATTAGCGATTTGGTACTACGTCGAATAGACCGAGCGAGCAATAGAAGAGAAGCCACAAGTAGAAGTGAAGAAAAAGAAATTGACAAAAGAGAATCCCTTACAGACGAACAAGACAAAGAATTAACAGAAAGAGAGAAAGCCAGAGAAGCACAACAATCTGAGCGTCAGAAAGAAATAGAAAGACGTACCCGAGAAAGAGATTCTATTAGAGAAGCCCGTCAAGCAGAACACGAAGCTAGAAGACAACAAATATTAGAAGAAAGGCAACGTCAACGAGATTCCGTCATTAATGCTAGAAAAGGAAATCAAACCGATAATAGAGCCGTTGATCACCCTAACCCATCTTCTTCTACTGAAAACACTGAAGTTAAGATGAATGATAACGAAACTTCTAATCCAGCAAAAGAAGAAACAAAAAGCGAACGAGAAAAAATTATAGAAGATCGACAAGAAGCGGCTAGAAAACGCCAAGAAGAACAACGCAAAATCAGAGAAGAACAAATAGAAAAACGGCAGAAAGAAAGAGATTCTATTATGAATGCCAGAAAAAACAGAAATAAATAGTTAAATAAAACCAAACACAACCAGTATCTTAAAATAACCAACTTAAATTTGAAGAATTAAATTAAATCATTATGAAGAAAATCAAATTTTTAGCAATTGCTATCGTTTTATTCATCGGTGCTACATCACAAATGAATGCACAGAGCAAAATCGCACATATCGATACTCAGAAATTGATTTCTGAAATGCCTGAGATGAAAGCAGCACAAGCTGAATTAGAAAAAATAGAAAAAACTTACGAAACAGAAATCCGTAATTTAGCAAGTGCCTTCGAGTCTAAAGTAAAACGCTATGAAGCAGAAGCTGAATCAAAATCTGAAGAGGAGAATATGGTACGAGCTCAAGAACTACAGGGAATGCAGCAAAATATCCAAGAATATAGACAGACTGCTATCGAAGAATTCCAAAAGAAAGAACAAGATATTTTTCAACCATTATTAGAGAAAGCAAAAGTAGCTATTGAAAAAGTAGGAAAAGCTCAAGGTTACGAATATATTCTGGATTCTACTCTTGGAAGTGGAGTAATTATGGCCGAAGGGAAAGATCTTCTGGAAGATGTAAAAAAAGAATTAGGGATAAAGTAATTTATCTTTAGAAAATAAAATAGTAAAACTGCTCGCTTTTCTGGCGGGCAGTTTCTATTTTTACACTAATGAGACATACACTACCTATAGGAATATTCGATTCTGGAGTCGGCGGCATTACGGTTTGGAAAGAAATCACAAAGCTATTACCGACAGAAAGTACTATCTATTTGGCTGATAACCGAAATGCTCCTTATGGATTTAAAGAAAAATCAGAAGTAATTGCTTATAGTATTAAAAACACTGAATATCTTCTAAATCTAGGAGTGAAACTAATAGTCGTAGCCTGTAATACGGCCACCACTAATGCAATAGATATTTTACGGGATAGATTTCCCATGGTTGAATTTGTAGGAATAGAACCTGCCATAAAACCTGCTGCATTAACTACCAAGAACAAACGAATAGCAGTTCTGGCCACATACAATACTTTGCATAGCGAAGAATTCCAATCCGCAGTAAAAAAACCTTATATGAAAGATATTTATGTAAAACCTATTGTAGGAGCAGGATTAGTAGAACTCATTGAAAAAAACAAAATAAACAGCCCAGAAATGTATCAGCTTATTCAAAGATATGCTGATGAAATTATAAAAGAAAATCTAGATTGTATCGTGCTTGGTTGTACCCACTATCCTTATATAAAAAATATTTTAAGAAAACTTCTACCCAAAGCTATTCATATTATCGATTCGGGAGAAGCGGTAGCTAGACAAACGCGTTTATTATTATCGGACAACAATTTAAATACTAAAAGAACATCCGAAAACCAACACTATTTCTATTTTAATAATCCACATCGAAGTATTATAGATTTTGT
>Ga0079226_10001135_pt1 | contig 20158 bp, 17 predicted proteins | sample Poulit2014_FD_76345 | JGI IMG/M metagenome (GOLD analysis project Ga0079226, IMG submission 76345) | Agricultural soil microbial communities from Georgia to study Nitrogen management - Poultry litter 2014 | ecosystem: Environmental > Terrestrial > Soil > Agricultural land | place: USA: Georgia... | reverse complement strand
TGCTTCGATGGATCGACTCGGCCGCGATACACGCGATCTGTATGACGTGGTTGCCGAGCTGACTGATAAAGGTGCGGTGGTGCAGTTCGTCAATGAAAACATCACCGTGGATAGCAACGGCTCATCGCCAATGGACTCGTTAATGTTGGGTATTCTTGCAGCGTTTGCGGAGTTTGAGCGTCGTCGTATTAAAGAGCGCCAAGCTGAGGGTATCGCTATTGCCAAAGCCAAGGGCAAATACGAACAACCGTTGAAGCTGAGCGCCAGAGATGTTGAACAGGCCCAAGTCATGATTGATATGGGTATCCCCAAGACTCAGGTGGCGGCCACTTTCGAGGTCTCACGTCAAACGCTTTATACTGCTCTACGCCGCGCCGCTGAGCAAGAATGTGACGCCGAGAAAGCTTAGATAGCTCACGGCTCCTGTGGTTGGCGCGCTTTTGTGGCGAGGTGGGTACGCCTTCTTCCAAGCGTTAACAGAGCAACAGGAAACATACGTTTTGAAACACATGGATGATGCGGCGTGGAAGCAAGAGCGTCAAGAAGGGCTGGGCCAAGCGTAAATAGTGAGTCTTAGAGCTGCTTGTTTGAGCGACCGGAAGAATGTTCCGGTGAGTCTCAGAACCGCATGAATGCGCGACCGGCCAATTTGGCCGGTCGCGTGTTCATGGCTCAGTAAGTGCCTACATTAGAGGACGGTACGATGAATCGGTAAGGGTGTCCGAAGCGGGGGAGGGGGTGGGTTAGTTGCGTCCGAAGCGTTGGTAGGCGGCTTGGCGGGTTGTTTCGAGGGCGGCTCCGATGATGGTCCATGAGTCTCCGGCTGCGCGTGCTTGGTCTACGGCTTCGCGTAGTTTGGTTTCTGCCTTTTCGACGTTGGCACGGGCCGCGCGGATATTGCGGAAGTGTGTTGGGTCTCGGGCAGGGGTGGCTGCTGGGTCAAGATCGTCGAGACCGGTGGTGTCGTTGGCATGTAGGTGTGTGCTCATAGTTATCACCGCAGATAGTCGTAGAACTTGGGGTGTAGGGCATCAGTGTGGATGATGCGGCCACTGAGGATACCGGTGTGCCGGTTCCTGATGTTCCGACAGATGTGCAGGGCAGGTTGGAAGCGATCTGGGCGGATGCCTACCGTGCGGCCTTAGATGCGGCGGCACCAGAGCGTGACCGACTCCAACTTGAGGTCGAACACCTGACCAAAGATGTCCAAGCCTATATCGCCGATTTACAGGAAGCCGAACAGACCGAAACCGCGCTACGCGCTGAGATAGAGCAGGCGAACCAGCGTGCCACGACAGCAGAGGCCGAGGCTCGTATCGCTGTGGAGCAAGCCCAACACGACGTTGCTGAAACACGCGGCCGAGCAGACCAACTGGCAATAGAAAACGCCCGACTGACCAAGCTCATCGAAGAGCAACTCAGCAAACTTGCCGACGAGACCTCATAGCGCCACGGACCTCCCCCAGAAAGAAGGCACAACGTAGCAACCCTAGCGCCCGATAACGCAACCGCAGAAGGCCAAGGACTAAATCCCAAGATTCCTATCAGGCCAGTCGCAGAAAATAGTCGCCACCCAAACGTTGATTTAAGTGACAATACGACGACAAAGCGTCTAAAAATGGTCACTTAACACTTTGCAGTTTTACGGCATGGAAGCTGTGCTGTCGGTAGCTAACGTGACAGAAACTTTGTTGGAGTGCCTGAAGTTTTCCCCGACTGCTGCGGCATTCAGGAGTTGCCTGCAAAACTTGCGGAAATACGCACTCGAGCTTGCAGAAGATTTCTGTAATTGACATGCATAAAAGGTATACTCTCTTCTACTGTTATTTCAGTTTAGAGTTTTGCGCTCCCGATACGTGAGGATACGACAGGAGCTATGTTCTCAAAATGAAAACGGTACGTCGGTAGGTCGTCAAAATAGGCCAACTCAGCTACTATTGATAGCATCGGCGCTTTGGCAGTTTATAAACAAAAGTGATTCAATGTCTGCAAAGTGTCGTAGGTGACGGAACTAGTATTTGTATCATCGCAGCTATGCGACTCGTAGAGTATATGCGAGGAGACCAAAGAGAAAATCTAGTATCATATAGGCTGCATCTATTTTCGATGTCACTCGACGGATCACGCTCTCAAGTAAATAATTCCTGTCATTTTAAGCGCCATGAAATCTATTTCCAAACAGACGTCTTTCCCGACCACAACTTTTATAGTCAATATCGCTCGCTAATTTTCTTGAAAGGTGATCATGGCTAGGACTATTCTAACGGGTGTCGATAATAGCGATACTGCCCTCAGGGCAGCGAGGAAAGCGGCCGTTCTTGCGGATGCTTTCGGATCTGAATTACACGTGGTATCGGCATTCCGGGGAAACACCACGAACACTATTAGGTCGCTTCAGCAGACACACGAGCGCCAGCATGTTCAGACAGCCTACCGAAAAGCCATAGACCAGATGGTTGAGCAAGCTAGGGATGTTGCATTAACAGTGGCCGAAAAACTGCAATCGGATTTTCCGGAACTAAAAATCACCTCTAAAGGTGTTGAGGGGGAGCCGGGCGAAGTGCTCGTCCGGGAAGCTGACAAAATAGGTGCCGACATCATTGTAGTAGGTAATAGAAGAGTGCAAGGCCCAGCAAGAATCTTTGGCAGTATCGCACGAACCGTGGCAAGCGAAGCTAGTTGTGACCTTCACGTTGTCCATACTCAATAACTCGGCGTTCTATGAATAACAAACTCGCATAACTGCCAATCTGGTCGAACGGAAGTTCGTAGCTACTTCCCGGATCATCAATAACTGGGAGTGCACAGCCATGCCCGAGAACCGGGCCGGCCACCTGGCCATCTGGTAGATGACAAGGACGCTAACAACGGGTGAAGAAGGCCCGTGGCATGCATCCGAGCGGTTTAACAGTCCGGCGAGACCGGGAGACCTTCTATTATTTGAGCGTTCCTGAGAGTCATATCTGCCGGGCTCATCGTTCTACTGTGGTCACAACACCGTCGATAAGGCGGTTTAAGTTCCAGGGGTTATCGTCATGTAGAGGCCTAGGTAGTAACTCCTGCGGGAAGTTCTGGTAGGCCACCGGCCGGAGGAAGCGCTCGATGGCCAGTGAGCCGACAGAGGTGGTGCGGGAGTCCGAGGTCGCAGGAAAGGGTCCGCCGTGAACCATCGTATGGTTGACTTCCACTCCTGTCGGCCAGCTGTTAACAAGGATACGCCCGGCCCGCTGCTCTAAGAGCGGCAGTAGCCGCTGGGCGGCTTGATGATCGTACTCGGTGAGGTGCAGAGTCGCGGTCAGTTGTCCCTCCAGGATATGGGACAGCTCGAGCAGCTCGTCGATGTTCTCGTAGCGGACTATCAGGGAGGCGGCGCCGAATATTTCCTCGTGCAGAGCCGAGTTCTTTCGGAAGGAGGCAGCCGGCGCCTGAAAGACCGCAGGTGCTGGAGCATTCTGTGCATCCCCTTCGCTGCCGCGCCCCACGATCTCGATGCCCTGTTGCTTGGAGAGTTCCTCGACCCCCTGCCGCCAGGATTCGCACATGGGGACGGTGAGCATCGTCTGGCCCGCTTTGTTCTGTATAGAGTCCGCTACCGTACGGACGAACAGATCGCCTCTGTCGCCTCGAGGGACGAAAACCAGACCCGGCTGGGTGCAGAGCTGACCGGATGAGCCCGTCACGGAGGTGACATAGGCCTCTGCCAGTTCACTTACTTCTCCGGCCAGGGCTCCGGCCATCAGGAACACCGGGTTGATGGAGCTCATCTCGGCGTACACCGGGATCGGCACCGGTCGTTCGCTAGCGGTGCGCATCAGGGAGGTCCCGGCTGCTCTGGATCCGGTGAAGCCGACCGCCATGATCGCCGGATCGGCGACTAGGGCCTGCCCGATGCTGGACCCTGGGCCATAGACCAGGGAGAATACACCGGGATGCAGCCCGGATTCCCTCACGGCTGCGGTGATGGCCTGTCCGACCAGCTCTCCGGTGCCCGGATGTGCATTATGCGCTTTGAAGACCACTGGGCATCCCGCGGCAAGCGCCGAGGCGGTGTCCCCGCCCGCTGTGGAGAACGCCAGCGGAAAGTTGCTGGCGCCGAATACCCCGACCGGGCCCAGCGGGATCGTGCGCTGACGGATATCCAGCCGAGGTTGTGGGGCACGCTTTGGCATCGCCGGATCGATGCGCGCCCCGTGATGGTTTCCCTCGCGCACGACTCGCGCGAAGAGTCGCAGCTGATTCGTCGTACGTGCCAGTTCCCCGCGTAGCCGGGTCTCCGACAGACCGGTCTCGACCATCGCCCTCTCGACGATAGCGTCGCCGGCCCCCTCGATGTTGGCGGCGATCTGATTCAGGAATTCGCTGTGTTCATCCGGGTGCAGTGCGCGAAGACTGTCGAACGCTTCCTTAGCAGCCCGCGTCGCCTCGGCAAGTTCCTCTGGACGGAGCAGCGAGTATGACGGCTCAAGGACCTCGTTAGTTGACGGGTTCCAGCCTGTAGTCGTCCCGCCGGTACCGGTCACGGCCTTACCTGCGATCAGGGATTGTCCTGTCAGCTCGTAATTCTGCGATGTCATCGACATTACCTCCTTCTTGTGTGACAGTATTCGGTGGTATCGGAATATGCCCAGAGGGTTCAAGAAACTCCTGCTTCGGCAATCAAGTTTTTCAGGTCCTCCATGTCCCGTGCGGAAAGGTCATGCAACGGCGGGCGAACGGGGCCGACAGTTCGGCCGATGGCGCGCACGCCTGCTTTGACGAGCGAGACTCCGAAGCCTTTGCCGCGATCGCGAATCTCCAGATAGGGCAGCACAAAGCGGTTTAGCTTCTCGTTTACCGCCACCCGGTCCTGGTTCCGCACGTCCCGGTAGAATTCCAGCGCGAACTCGGGGACGAAGTTGTACATCGCAGAAGAATAGGTGCTCATGCCCATCTGCAACAAAGGCAACGCATACGTCTCCGCCGTCGGAAGCCCCCCCAGATAGAACAACCGATCACCATTACGGGCGTAGACCTTGGCCAGATGCTCGATGTCCCCGGTGGCGTCTTTGAACCCGATGAAATTCTCATGCCGCTCGGCCAATGCGGCTACGGTTTCAGCAGAATAGATGGCATTCGCCCGATTATAAACGATGACTGCGATATCCACCGCATCGATCACGGCCGAAGCATGTGCGAGTAATCCCTGCTGATCATTTTCTGTGAGGTAGGGAGGCAGTAGAAGGATACCCTCCGTGCCGGCCTCCTGCGCTGTGCGGGCCAATTCGATAGCCTGCCTGGTCGATCCGCCCGCCGAACCCAGCACCGGTACCTCTGGACGAGTGGCCTCGACCGCCGCCCGGACGACTAGCTTGTTCTCCTTCGCAGTTATGCTGAACCCCTCTCCGGTGCCTCCGGCAGCAAACAAGCCGCCGATGTCGAAACTCGCTTGCCATGAGACATGCTCACGGTAGGCGCTCTCGTCGACTTCCAAAGTGTCCGTGAACGGGGTCACAGGAAATGACAGCAGCCCGTTCTTGAGGTGGTCGGCTAGTTCTTGGGGAGTATATTTCGTCAAAAGATCACCCTTCTCTCAGTGCTTCGGAGCACGCATATGGTTTATGGTTCGGGCCCTCAGGCTGGCTGAGGTTACATATCGTCGGGCGTCTCCGGCCTCGACCCTCCATCACTTGCTTTACAAAATCTCTGGCTCTCGGGTGTCGACCCCGGCCAGGAAGTCAAAATCACAGCCGGAATCGGCTTGGTTCACATGCGTGCGATAGAGCTTGACCCACCCACGGTCGTCCTCGAACGAGGCGGCTTGGAGTCGGGAAAGCCGCTGCGCCCACTCTTCGCCATCCACCAAGGCATTCAGTGATCCGGCGTCCACGTCGAGTTCCACCAGATCACCGGTGCGGAGTGCTGCTAGCGGCCCTCCCACTGCGGCCTCCGGGGCTGCGTGCAGAATGCACGTTCCGTAGCTTGTCCCGGACATTCGCGCATCGGAGATCCGGACTAGGTCACGCACCCCGGCCTCCAGCAGTTTCTTCGGCAGCGGCATCATACCCCATTCAGGCATGCCTGGCCCGCCGACCGGTCCTGCACCACGCATGACTAGCACGGTATTGGCATCCACATCGAGAGAGGGGTCGTCGATCTGCGCCTTGAGCTCTCTGTAGGAGTCGAAAACCAGTGCTGGCCCGATATGTTTCGTCTTATCCGGGTCCATGGAGGAGGGCTTAATGAGAGCGCCGTCCGGACAGAGGTTCCCGTACAGGACTCTCAGCGCGGGCCTGCGAGTGACAGGGGCATCGATACTGCGGATGACATCTTCGTCGTAGACTTCGTTGTCATCGTGCTCCTCCAGGATTCTGTCCCCGTTGATCGTGAGGCATTGCTGGTTCAGCAGGGGCTTGAGCTGCTGCAGCAGTCCCCGGAGACCTCCCGCATCGTAGAAGTCCTGCATCAGGTACTGGCCCGTCGGACGGATATTAGCCAACAGCGGCACCCGGTCTGCGAGCTCGTCGAACAAATCGACCCCTGTGTTCAGCCCTGCGCGCCTGGCCATGGCCACAAGGTGCACGACGGCGTTCGTTGACCCGCCAAGAGCCAGCGCAACGGTAGCCGCGTTGCGTACGGAGGCCTCAGAGATGATCTTGCTGGGTGGTCTCTGCTTCAGTGCGATCTCCACGCTCATACGGCCGGTTTCCGCGGCCAGACGCGAGTGGTTCGCCGAGACCGCTGGAACCGAGGACGCTCCCGGCAGCGTGAAGCCCAGCGTCTCCGCGATGGCCGTCATCGTTGAAGCGGTTCCCATGGTCATGCAATGTCCATGCGTTCTCGCGATACCCCCTTCGATGCCTTTCCAGTCGCATTCGGAAATATTGCCGGCACGCAGATCATCCCAGTACTTCCAGGCGTCGGAACCGGAGCCGAGCACTTCGCCCTTCCAGCAACCGCTCATCATCGGCCCCGCAGGAAAGAAGATCGAGGGAATATCTGCGCTGATGGCCCCCATCAGCGTTCCCGGCGTCGTCTTGTCGCAGCCTCCCATTAATACGGCCCCGTCCACCGGGTGAGATCGGAGCACTTCTTCGGTTTCAAGCGCCAGGAGGTTCCGATAGAGCATGGTCGTCGGTTTCTGAAAGCTTTCGTCCAGGCTTAACGCTGGAAGCTCCACTGGAAAGCCACCGGCTTGATACACACCTCGTTTGATTTCTTCAACGCGTTGAGGAAAATGCCCGTGACAGGAGTTCAAGCCGCTGTAGGTGCTGATGATGGCGATAATGGGCTTGTCCTGGAAGTCTTCTTCGGAATAGCCGAGCTGCTTTATCCTCGATCGATGCCCGAAAGATCTCAGGTCATTCGGTTTGAACCAGCGTGCGCTCCGCAGAACGCTCTGCCGCTGGTCAAGGTCTTCGTCTCTTTTCTTTTCCATACGCGGTTTCCTCCTTGGTAATGTCAGATTTTTTCGGGAGAAAATCGAAGAGAACTTGGAAACCGCTCTATAGTAAAGTTTCGATGACATTTCTGAGAACCCGAAAATATACGCTGGGAAACAGAAAATCTACGAGCGCTCAACTCATCAAGCTTCGATCTTGTCATGTAACTCATTTCACACGAAAGCCTGCTCGAAAGCACCTCGTGTTCCACAGAACGATACAGTTCGATGCGCCTCCGTGGCCCCTTCCAGCGATGAGCAAATGAGAAATAGCCTGTGCCGCGATCCCCTTCGCGGCTAGCCAGCGGCGACGGTCAGCGATCCGAGGTGCGTGAATTCCGCAGATATCTGAGCGCCGGGGTGAATGGACACGGCATCGGTCATCCCGCCCGTAAGCACGATGTCCCCGGCTTCGATCGATGTTCCCCGCGCGGCCAGGGAGTTGGCCGCCAAGGCTAGAGCCTCTGCCGGGTGCCCCTGAACTGCAGCACCGGTGGCCGTGTCGACAACACTTCCATCGACCGAGAGCACTACGGCTTCCATGGAGAGGTCGAGGCCCTCGGGTGCAACGTGACGGGGGCTCACGTACAGCTTGGAGGATGACGCATTGTCTGCGACCACATCCGGCAGTTTGAAATTGAAATCAGCGAAGCGGGAATCAATTACCTCGAAACCCGCGCAGACCCGGGAGACGGCTGCCATCGCGGTGGTCGCGGTGATCCCCGGACCGGTGAGCCGATCTCCCATGATGAACACAATCTCCGGCTCGATCCGAGGGTGAATGAGTTCATTCAGGGGAATGTGCTCTTCGGGGCTCAAGACCATCCGGTCCGTGATCGTGGCGGTCAATGGAGAATCGATGCCCATACGCTGCTGCTTCGCTCGGGAGGTTAACCCCAGCTTCACTCCCACGACACGCTCACCGGCGTCGACTTTGGCGGAGATGAGCTTCTGCTGAACCCGATAGGCCGCGGTGACGTCCAGGGCTGGGAATTCATCGGTGACTTTGGGGCCATCTTTCCGCGCTGACTGCCGTTGCAGAAGGATTGTAGCGATCTGGTCTTCGGCTTCAGTGCTGAGCTGTCCATCGTTCGTCATGTCCAAGGCCTTTCAGGTTGCGTTTTCAATAGGAGTGTCAGTGGGTAATTTGTTTTTCTGAGCGGCCAGTTTCAGCGCCACGTCGATGATCATGTCCTCCTGCCCCCCGACATAGCCTGCTTCTCCTACCGCGCGGAGTATCCTGTAGGCCGGCACATCGTATCTGGCTGCGGCATTCTCCGCGTGCAGCAAGAACGAGTTGTAGACACCGTAGCGGCCCTGGACGACAGCGGCCCGGTCGATAACAGGTAGTCGTTCGATCATCGGGGCGAGTACCTCTTCCGAGGCTTCGAGTATCCGCTCTACGTCCACTCCCGTGGGGACGCCCAGGGCATCCAGGGCGGTGACTAAAACCTCGGTGGGGCTGTTCCCTGCCCCAGCGCCCAGTGCGCGAAGGGTGCCGTCCAGGCTACGTGCTCCTGCTCGATAGGCTTCTATCGAGTTGGCCACGCCCAGGGAGAGGTTCTGGTGACCGTGGAATCCGACCACGGCATCGTCTCCCAGTTCATCGACCAGGGCAGAGACCCGCTCGTAGACCCCTTCGGGTAGCAGTGCCCCTGCGGAATCGACTACGTAGACGGTCTGGCAGCCAGCATTAGCCATGATTCTGGCCTGCCGAGCCAGGTCCTGCGAGTTGTTCATATGCGACAGCATCAGGAAGCCGGCAGTTTGCATTCCCAGCTGGCGAGCAGCTCGAAAATGCTGTTGGCTGATGTCCGCCTCCGTGCAGTGCGTGGCGATTCGCGCCATAGCCGCCCCGGCGGCTGCAGCTTCACGGAGATCCGCGACGGTGCCCAGGCCTGGAAGCAGGAGCACGGCGATCTTCGCACGCTCGGCTTCGTCCACGGCAGCCGCGACCAGATCGATGTCCCGGACGGCGGAGAAACCGTAATTGAAACTGGACCCGGCCAGTCCGTCACCATGGGTGACCTCTATATAGGGCACACCAGCGGTATCGAGTGCAGCGACCACCTCGCGCACCTGCTTTTCATCGAAGGTGTGGGACACGGCATGGCTTCCGTCGCGGAGCGTAGTGTCAATTATGCGCACCGGAGCATTGTAGTCAGTCATGAGGTTATCCCTTCGTCCGTTCGAAACTTCAAAGTATCGGTCTGAGTGCTGCCTGCCGTGGCTAACAGAGTCCCTGCACGAGCTGCAGCAGCCGTCATGATGTCGAGGTTGCCCGCCCATTCCGGCAGATAGTCGCCGTTTCCGGAGACCTCGAGAAACACAGCCACTCGAGCCTTCCCGTCCCAGTCCGGACGCGGATCGTCGAATTGCGGATCTGCAGTAAGACGGTAGCCAGGAACGTACTTCTGCACCGCAGAGACCATGGCGAAAATAGACTCGGAGATCTTGTCGCGATCAGTATGAGGATCGATAGCCGCATAGACGGTGTCCCGCATGATCATCGGCGGCTTCACTGGATTCAGGATGATGATAGCCTTGCCGTTCTCTGCGCCACCGACCGTCTGCAATGCATGGGACGTGGTCTCGGTAAATTCGTCGATGTTCGCCCTCGTCCCCGGACCAGCGGACTGAGACGAAATCGACGCGACGATCTCGGCGTAGGAGACCGGAGTCACTTGTGAGACTGCGGCGACGATCGGTACCGTTGCCTGACCACCGCAGGTGATCATATTGATGTTCTGAAATGCTAGATGCTCATGGAGGTTCACAGAGGGGCAGACGAAGGGTCCGATCGCAGCCGGCGTAAGATCAACCGCGGGGATCCCGGCTTCAAGGTAGCGCGAAGCATTCGCTTCGTGAGCCTTGGCACTCGTCGCTTCGAAGATGATGTCCGGCACGTTGTCCTGGGACAACAACCAGTCGATTCCTTGAGCGCTGGTTTTCACACCGAGCTTCTTCGCTCTCTTGAGACCATCTGATTCAGGGTCTATCCCGACCATATAGCGGACATCGAGCTCCTCTGCTCTTTGCAGTTTAATGAGCAGATCGGTGCCGATATTACCGGACCCCACAATGGCGGCCACAGGTGGTTGCTTTATTGACATCTGAGATTCCTTTGCGAAATGAATGAGTCGAGGAGAACTAAGAGCTCTCGACGAACTGTGCCGTGACGGGCCCGAAACTCGAGAAATTCGCAGTCACGGTGGTTCCAGTCTCGACCGGTATTGCTGCGGTCATGGAGCCCGGCAGAATAACAGAACCGGCCTCTAAAGACACTCCCAGCGCTCCGAGAGTGTTGGCCAGCCAGACGAGGGCGGTGAGGGGCGATCCCAGGACGGCCGCGCCTGCTCCTGTTCCCACCGTCGCACCGTCTCTGGTAACAACTACGCCTTCGGTGCGGAGATTGAGCTGGTTCAGGGGCTTGAAAATATCACCTAGCACAATTCCCCCGGATGAGGCATTATCGGCCACAGTGTCGGCGAGGGTGATCCGCCAATCCCGTATCCGGGAATCGATAATCTCCAGGGCTCCGCATACTCCTTCAATGGCCATAGCAGCTTCAGCCGCCGTGACATGGGGGCCTTGTAGATTTCGACCGAGAACGAAGGCGAATTCCGGCTCGATCTTCGGGCTGATGAAGTCTTCCGAGGGGATCGACTGCCCGTTGGCGTAGAACATATCAGACATCAAATGGCCGAAATCCGGCTGGTCGACGCCGAGTTGATGCTGCATCACCGCGGAGGTTAATCCGACTTTATAACCGCGGACCACTCGGCCATCACTCGTCCACGTCGCGACCTGAGCCTGCTGTACGGCATAGGCCTGTTCAACAGTCAGATTAGGAAACTTTCCAGTGAGTGGATCGATTGGTGTGCCGGTCTTCGCCGCTGTTAGAAGTGTCTCTGCCAGCTCAACGGCTGAGAATTCGCTCATCTGCATTCCTATGGTTAGTGGCCTTAGCCGATCTCGATTGAATCTCTTCTCACTGTGAGGCAAAATTACCCTCAACCAAAGCATTCGTTTCATTTGGCGGAACAGTGATCGCCGCTGAACTGGAAAGTATGACGGCGGTTCTCTGGTTTTCAGGTGGGACGTGTCCGTTGAGACCTCCGTCGATGAGGGTATGCTCTTTCTCCTGCGTGCTCACCTCACCGGCGCGCCTCCTAGCCCCAATTGAAATCCGAAGAGCCAGCAGGATGCTCAGAGCATTTCCATATTGAACTTGAAATATCCGAGGACGTAATGACCAACGACTCTAATTCGCTGCCCCCCTCTTCAGCTCCCTACGGTGGTTCAGCAGAACCACCGAAATCGATGATCGCTCGGGTGGCCATGATCTTGACTGCTTTCCAGAACAACGATGACCTCATCGGGGTCTCGCAACTCAGCCGTAGAACCGGGCTGCCCAAAGCCAGCGTCTCCAGAATCACCAAAGAGCTCGTGGTTCATGATTTCCTCGAACGTAGAGATGACAAGGTAAGGCTTGGCTTGAAATTCTTCGAGCTGGGAGCTAAGACGCGCCGCCCCAAGAACCTTCGACGCCTTGCTATTGCGACTCTGGCCGACCTGCGACGCACCACAGGACACACGATCCATCTTGCAGTACTTGAAGGCCGTGAAGTCGTCTACATCGAAATACTTCAAGGCCGAGACGGCATACGCCTTCCCTCGACGATCGGCGGCAGGTATCCCGCTCATGCCACAGGTGTGGGGAAAGCAATATTGGCTCACTGCAGCGAAGAGCAGCTGAAAGAGTACCTCAAGAGTCCCTTGGAGAGTGTTGGGCCGTGCACCATCACGAAACCCGCCGAACTCCGCATCGAGCTCGAAGCGGTGCGCGTAAACGGAGTGGCATACGAACGCCAAGAGTCTGGCGTAAGGATTTGCTGCGCGGCTAGCCCCATCTTCGGGGCCACTGGAGTCCCCATCGCCGGGGTTAGTATCTCGGGCCCCATGGACACCATCGATCTGGCCCGTGTGGCACCGGCCGTTCAAGCTGCAACCTTGGGGCTCAACCGTCAGATCCGGATGAACCCCCAGCTGAACAACCTATAGTCTCCCCCCTCCCGATAGCCTTTTGGGGCTCTGGCAGCGCGCTTCGGGAGGGGCATTGCCCGGAGTCTACACATCCCGGTCACCAGCGAGGAGTCGCAGGATCGAAGTCGGGGACGAACTGTCGCATGTACCCGGTATCGTCTCGGTCGCGAATTCCGGATGAGAGATATTCCTGATGCTGCTTCTCCAGCTTGTCGAAGTTCAAGGATACGCCGAGCCCAGGCGCGTCGGAGACTTTCACCTTCCCTTGCTCGAAGGTGAACTTTTCTACGATGACGTCTTCTTCCTTGGACAGCCAGGGCCAATGGGTGTCAGAGGCGAACTCCAGGTTCGGCGTCGAAGCCGCTAGATTGATCATAGCGGCCATGCTGATCCCCAGATGCGAGTTGGAGTGCATCGAGAGACCGAGCCCGAAGGTGGCGCAATGCTGTGCCAGCGTTTTCGAGGCTCGCAGCCCTCCCCAGAAGTGATGATCCGACAGGACAATGTCCACAGACCCAAGTTGCACGGCCTCCGGTATATCGCCGAAGCTGACGACACACATGTTCGTTGCCAACGGCATATTCAGCTGCGCCTTCACCGCTGCCATTCCGGCTCGTCCTGGTGTGGGGTCCTCCAAGTACTCTAAGACCCCCTCAAGCCGTCGTGCCACTCTGATGGAGGTCTTCGGGGACCAGGCTCCGTTGGGGTCGAGCCGAAGTGGGGTCTGCGGGAACGCTGCCTTGAGAGCCTCCATGGCCTCAGCTTCTTCGTCCGGAGGGAAGACTCCCCCTTTTAGCTTGAGGCTCTGGAACCCGTACTCATCGATCATTTGTCGCGCCTGATTCACGAGTTCGTCCGGTGCCAGTGCGCTTCCCCACTGATCGGGCTCGGCTCCAGGATGCCTTGCCCACTTGTAGAACAGGTAGCCCGAGAATTCGACCTCGTTCCGGACCTTCCCGCCTAGCAGGGCGGAGACGGGAAGGTCGAAGGCTTTGCCCTGCAGATCGAGCAGCGCGACTTCGAAAGGAGCGAACACCCGATGAGCCAACGAGACTCCCGTAACCATGCCGCCGACGAGATCTGAATCCTTCGCTTCCTCGGCTTTCATCATCTCTGCGATAGTGAGCAGGATCTTTTCTGTGCTGAACGGGCTCATCCCGATGAGACGATCGCTGACCTGCTTGAGTCGGGCCACATGCTTTGAATCTCCATAGCTCTCCCCGAGACCATAGAGCCCATCATTGGTATGAACAATGATGATGCTGCGAAGTGCTTTAGGCTGGTGAGCCCCGACGATGTTCAGAAGCGGCGGGTCTGCGAAGGCTACCGGCACCACATCAATCTTGGTAATCCTCATGCCTGTATTTTCCTTCCTCAGCTGCTGTGTGCCCGTTCGCGGTTGAATTCTTCCAAGGTCTCCTCACTCGGTGGATAAGTGCCCCAGAGTTCTCGCCCCTCCTTAACCTTCTGCTGCAGCCACTCCTCCAGTTCCTCCTGCGCAGCCGCCGACTCGGCGATCACCGGGACCAAGGAACGGGGCACCACCACGACACCATTGATGTCGCCAACGAGGACGTCGCCGGGGTACACGGCTACGCCGGCGCAGGCAATTGGCACCTGTAGATCTGCGACATGAAATGCAGCGGTCCTCGTAGTACCAGTGACACGACGGGCGAAAGCAGGTAATTCCAGTTCCGAGATGGCCTTGCCATCTCGCAGGGCTCCGTCCGTGACGAAGGCCGCCGCACCGCGTACTCCGGCACGAGTCAACAGGATGTCCCCGGCTGAGGCTGCTGTGGTGTCTCCCATGCTGTCGACGACGAGGACATCGCCTTCTCCGACCCCCTCGACCGCTTCCCACTGCAGAGTGTTGCCGGCCGTGTAGGGATTCGAGCCGACGGGCTCGATGTCTTCACGGCTGGGAATGAACCGCATCGTATAGGCCTCGCCGACGAATGATGCCGACTCAGCCCCCAAGGGTTCGACCCCTACGAGATAGGGTTGACGGATACCCTGCCGGTAGAGCTGCGTGCACAGGGTTGCTGTGCTGGCTCGGCTCAAATCTGCGAAGTATTCTTTGACGCTTTCCATGTATATTTATGGCTCCTTAAGAGTTTTTCAGTGTTCGAGATATAGGTCGTCATGTGACGGCTCAGCGCTCCGGCGCTGAGCTGTGTGGTCAGGCCTGTTGCAGATGCGGATAGCGAGCTCCCTGCTCTGGGAGTCTTCTACCAGCGACCCACGGGCGGCTTTTCCCAGTCCGGCACAAACCGTCGCATAGCTTGGACATCATCCCGGATGTGGAACTCCGGCATCTCGACCCAACGCTGGTGGTATTTCTTCACGCTGTCCTCGTCGAGCGTCACACCTAAGCCCGGAGCGTCCGGGACGGTCAGCGCACCGTCGACAAAGGTGTGCGGTTCAATCACTACATCCTCGGACTGCCACGGGCGATGAGTGTCTAGGGTCAGAAGTTCGCCTTCGGCGACTGCGCCCGTGTGAAGCATCGCTGCTAGGGAGACACCGAGATGGGAATTGGAATGCATAGACATCCCGAGCCCAAAGGCCTGACAGATTCTGGACAGATGCTGGACTTGTCGGATGCCGCCCCAAAAATGATGGTCGCAGAGAATCACCTGTACCGATTCGAGCGCGACAGCCTCGGGGATCTGATCCATCGAGGTGACGCACATATTAGTCGCCAGACTGACCTCGGTAGCGCGGTAGACCTCCGACATGGCTTGACGACCGTCGGTGGGGTCCTCCAGATATTCCACGGTATCGGAAAGACGCTGAGCGACCTCGATGCTCTTCTCTACGGACCAGATCCCGTTTGGGTCCAGCCTGACCGGGTATTCGGGGTAGAGCCGCTTGAGTTCCTCGATCGCTTCGGACTCGTACTCTGGGGAATGATACCCGCCTTTGAGTTTGATCGATGTGAACCCGTAGTCCTCGATGAACACTCGAGCTTGCTCGACGAGTCCTTCGATGTCGAGTGCTTCATCCCAGTGGTCATCGGGGAATTCCGCAGAGCCGTGGTTCTCGAATTTCCAGAACAGGTAAGCAGCGAAGTCGACTTTGTCGCGAACCTTTCCGCCCAGCAGACTGTGTACGGGCAACCCAGCCAACTTTCCCATAGCATCGAGAAATGCCACTTCGAATACCGAAACGGCGATATTGTGAATCTTATGAAGGGTGTTGATGCCGGTCGCGTTTCTGGCCATCTTCCCACTCAGGAGATTCGGATCCAGCTTCTGTATCTCTGGCTCGCTTAGATAGAGGGAAGCGTATTGCCACAGCATCTGAGACTGATCCACTCGGAGCTCTGTGACCTTCTTCGAGAAGGCTCGCAAGTACTTCAGAATGTCGGCGTCGCCATAGGTCTCACCGACCCCATACTCTCCCCCAGCAGTTTCGATCCTGACGAGAACTCGTGGCGTGTACGGCTGATGGACACCCTGGAAGTTCAGCAGCGGAGGATCTGCAATGAGCAGGGGGGTTATTTCAATATTCGTGATGGCATATTTGTTCATATTTATCCTTACTTGTTGTCAGAACGTCAGAAACTTTGCCTTGTTTGGTTAGAGAGTATTGGGCTTAGGGGGGGCATACCAATTGAGCCTTATCCCCTCTCTGATGAGTGTTCTTCTTGTTTCTGCTCATCCTTCGGCCCAGTTGCGGCGGTGCGAACGACACCTCTGAACCACTGTTTCCAGGGCAGGACAGAGGAGAGCACGATGATAGTGATCAGCACGATCAGAGTCAGTGATACCGGTCGCTCGATGAAGACGCTGAACGACCCCTGGGAGATCTGGAGCGTGCGTCGCAGTTCCTCCTCCATCACAGGGGCGAGGATGAACCCTAGGATCATCGGTCCCATCGGCATATTTACTTTCTTCAGGGCGTAGCCGACGACACCGAAGCCCAGCATCATGACGACGTCGAAAATGCTGTTTCTCACTGAATAGACCCCGAAGACCGCGGCGGAGAAGATGATGCAGACCAGAACCGGCGCTGGGATTTTCAGGATCTGAACGAAGAGGCCAATGAGCGGCAGGTTCAGAATGACCAGAATGACCAGCCCGATGTACATCGAGGCGATCACTCCCCAGAAGATGTCTGGGCTCTGTTCCACCAGCTGGGGACCCGGGGTCACCCCGTGGATGATCAGCGCACCCGCGATGAGGGCGATGGTCGGGTTGGGTGGGATCCCTAGTGTCAGTAGCGGGACGAAGGAAGAGCTCGAGGCTGCATTATCGGCAGTTTCCGTGGCGGCTAGGCCGTCCATGGCGCCTTTACCAAATCGTTCAGGGTGCTTGGAGAACTTCTTCTCAGCACCGTAGGCGACGACGGACGCCATGGAGCCCCCGCCCCCGGGTATTAGGCCCAGCAGAAAGCCCAGGACGGAGGCCCGCAACACGGCCCAGCGTGTTGAGATGATGTCACTAAGTCGCGGCCATAGCCGTTCCAGTTTGCCGAGGTGGCCTCGGGCGAAACGCCTTTCAGCATCGATGATCAGCTCCCCTACGCCGAAGACTCCAACGACGAGGGGGACGATCCCGATACCGTCTTGCAATTCGTCGACGCCGAACGTCATTCTCGCGCTTCCGGTTAAGGCATCCAGGCCGATCGAAGCGAGCAGAATTCCTGCTGCGGCTGAAATGAGCCCCTTGACCATTGCCCCGTCGTTGAGCAGGGCGATCAGGAGAAGCCCCAGGAACGCCATGAGGAAAAGCTCAGGCGATCCGATTCGAAGCGCCCACTGGCTGACCAGAGGTGCGAACAGCGTGATGCCAATCACCGACACTGTTCCGCCGACGAAGCTTGCAATAGCCGTCACGCCGAGGGCTTGCCCAGCTTTGCCCTGTTGTCGGAGGGGGTAGCCGTCGAAGGTGGTGATCACCGACGCCCCGTCTCCAGGCAGATTCATTAGAATGGCTGGGATACGCCCGCCGAACATAGCTCCGTAGAAGATTCCGGCCAGGAATATGATGGCACCGGTCGGCTCCATGGCATACGTCAGGGGCAGGAGAAGAGCTACCGTGGCAGTGGAACCAAGCCCTGGTAACACGCCAGTCGCAGTGCCCACTAACACACCGAGCAGAACGAACATTAAGTTTTGGAACGAAAGCGCTATCTCAAAACCATAAAGAATATTTTCCATAGAACACCTGCGTTTTAAAAAAGGCTCCCGCTAATTGAGGGCACGTTAAGGAGATAGTTGAAGACAAAGTAAGACGCCAGAGGGGTCATGATGGATGTCGTAACACTCGATGCCCATCCCATAGAGCCAATGATTTTTGTTATCCCGAGGCACAGGAATACAGTTGCTGGAATATAGCCGAGAATCGGCAACAGGATTGCGTAGGTAATCACCAAGGCCATCATCACATGTGTCCAGCGATACGTGCCGATCGGGCTCGGCCTCCATGCAGAGCCTTTGATCAATGTTGCGACAGAGAGCGCCGCTCCGATGATGGAGACGAAGAAGGGCCATAGGCCCGGTCCTGGCCTGGTCAGCGTACCGATTCCTAGCTGGTAGGCCATTACCAGAGCACCGATGAAGACCAGTAAAAGCCCACCAGTGACTAGTGCCCCCAACTTGTTGTTCCCCTCTGATGGCTCAGTGATTCCGGTGACCGAGGTTGTAGAGTTATGACTGTCTAATTCTTGCTGCATGATGTGCTACTTCTGTCCATTTGCCTTGCTAGAAATAACGGCCCTGCAGTTCACTCTTCTAAAGTGATGCCCAACTCATCGAGCTGTTCCTCATACTTTGCGGTCGTGCTCTCGATTGAGGAGGGAATCTCCTCAGCCTCGATGTCCCACTCCGAGATATAGTTCTCGGTCAGGAAATCCTGGTAAGTTTCCGCCTGCTTGGCTTCCTCTATCGCGTCCGTGTATGCGTTGACGATGTCTTCATCAACTTCCGCGGGCATGGCGATGAACCTCTTCTGGTCTACGACGACGTCATATCCCTCTTCCTCAGCAGTGGGCACCTCGTCCAGGAACTCGGGTCGCTCCGAGCCGAAGGTCACGATGGGCCGGAATGCCCCGCTTTCGATATGAGGTGCGGCTTCCGCGATGCTCATGCTCGCAGCATCGATGTGCCCGCCGAGTAAGCCGTTGACGGCACCGGCCCCGCCATCCATCGGGACATTAACGTAATTGTCGACCCCTGCTTGGTTCAGGAGAAGCTCCTGAGATAGCTGTCCGCCGGTGCCGACCCCAGCAGTGCCGTAGCTCAGTCCGCTCTGATCCAGCAGCTCCTCGAGGGTCTCTGCGGAATTCTCTTCGGCGTTGACTACCAGAACATAGTCCTCGATACTGATACCGGCAACGATCCTCATCTCGTCCAGTTCCACTGCGTCAGGATCGTCGATGGTGAGGGGAGTCACCGCCATCAGCGTCTCAGGGACGAGCGCGATTGATTCCCCATCCGCCGTGCCCCTCACGACTGCCTTAGTTCCGATAGCACTGTTGGCTCCTTCTCGGTTCACTGTGGTGATCGTGGCATCCAGTGGCTCCTCCAGTTCCTGAGCCAAAGAGCGTCCGATGAGATCTGTGGAGCCGCCCGGAGAAGAAGGTAAGACGAACTCGACGTTCGAAAGGTTGGCTTCCCCTTCTCCGCCCTGGCTTTCAGAGTTTCCGCAAGCCGAGAGCGTGATACCTAGGAGCGCCACTGATATTGCAGCGCTTAATCGGCTTCCTGAAATTCGCCTCTTCATTTTTACTCCTTAATATAGGAAAGATTTGGTTATTTTTGCACGTAAAGACGTGTAGTATTAACGAAGTTTTGGAGTGCTTTTCGGTTCAAAAACCGTCATTAACGTTCATCTCTGAACTGTACTTAGCTTCACATATTCCTGGTTTGCTCCTCTTGCCCTGCCTCGTATTTAAATTCGTACACTGCCGGTCATGCGGTAGAACGCGAGTTTTCTGATGACGCGTACTGTTTGGCTAGCGCCCCGACCGGAAGAAAAACGTCGAAGCGGCAATTACCCCAGTGTGACGTAAATATCAGGCAAAGAGCAGGGGTTGTTTTACCAAGTGGAACACTGCATGATACACATCACATGGGCGGGGCGTAACATGTACGGTCCGGGTCTTTACGTGAGGAGAACGTCTCAGACGTTTTGCGGGTGTCCCAATGCTTTAAATTAAGCAACTTGGGGAAGATTTTCTGGAGCGAACATGATATTGAGTCGCCGCCGAGCGAAGCAGATCACGGCGGCGACGCGTTTCTTGCCTTCAGCCTGTTTCTTGTTTTTGTCGTAGTAGGCCTTGGAGGTTGGGTCGTGACAGGAGGCGACCCAGGTGGATCTGAACAACGCGTTTTCAGCCCGCTCGCCGTAGGGTCGAATCTTTGGTTACTACGTTGCTGAGGCTAGGTTAGATCCTCTTCGCCCTACCCTAAGCCTGGAGCAAGCCCGGCATGAGGTCGCTGAAATGCAAGGCCGAGCGGATGAACTGGCAGCAGAGAATGTCCGACTGACCAAGCTCATCGAAGAACAGCTCAGCAAGCTGACCGACGAGACCTCATAGCGCCACTGACCTCCCCCCCCCAGAAAGAACGCACAACGTAACCACCCCATAACGCAACAACAGAAGGCCAAGACCAAGATCCTAAGAGCTCAGCAGATCAACCCCTGCAACCAGCCGCCACCCAAACGCCAATTCCAAGATAAGTTCTAT
>Ga0079226_10001134_pt1 | contig 20168 bp, 5 predicted proteins | sample Poulit2014_FD_76345 | JGI IMG/M metagenome (GOLD analysis project Ga0079226, IMG submission 76345) | Agricultural soil microbial communities from Georgia to study Nitrogen management - Poultry litter 2014 | ecosystem: Environmental > Terrestrial > Soil > Agricultural land | place: USA: Georgia... | reverse complement strand
GCGGGGCTGGGCCCCAAGACACTTCCTGCGAACCTTCTCTCCCAGCTTGAGCAAGCCCTGCAAGAGCTTTCTCAACAGCGTGCGTTCTCCTGAGGACCCAGCACACTGCCCGACCCCGTTGACCTCCTCACCAAGACGAGGACCCTATACCTGCACCCTGGGTTCGGGCTCACCCAGACGTTGATGGCCCCGGAAGGAGTCATCGAGGACGATCTGGGATGCACGTGCACACAATCGCCCCACTCGTCGTCTGAGATCATTACGATGACTGCCCTGTGGCTCGCTCCGACAAAGGCGAACTGTTACCACCTTCCCCTCCCTGAACACACTGACAAGGGCAAGACTTCATCCCCCTGACTGTCGAACCACGCCGACAGGACGAGCCGGGCAGCGGCCCGAGAATCTGCCAGTAGGGCGGTTCACCTCCACGGGCGTGGAGAGCAGCCGTCCGGGTCCACCTGTCCACCCTCCTGCCGCGGTTCACCTCCACGTGCGTGGAGAGCAGGCCAACAATCCGATCAGAGAGGCAGATAAGGGCTCGGTTCGCCGTACCAGCTGATCCGAAGGACATCACGCGCACGGGTAGCCGCCATGAAAAGCAGAGACCGAGCCTTGAGCTCCTCCCTGGCATATCGCTGAGGGTCTGTCTGACGGTAACCATCGATGACAGCCGTACGGGGAATAACGCCGTTCCGAACTCCCACGATGGCCAACTTTTGATACTCGAGGCCTTTGAAACGGTGCATGGTACCCACATGGACTTCCCCGCTTCCCGTTGGGCCATCCTTCGTCAGTTCGGCAACGCTGATATCGGCCTTCGTGGTCAAATGGTGTATGACCTGGCTGACCATGCCATGGTCAGCGACACATACGGCTATGTTCCCGCTGGGATCGCGCCGTCGACCAGCCAGTTCCCCATTCGTGGCTATGTCCTCGCGCCAAGCTTTGAGAGCCACGGCGAGCTGCGCGAGTTCGTCATCCCAAGAGTCACAGGCGACAAGCTCCGGCGCGGGCCCGCGAAGGAGGGAACGATAACCCCTCAGAGTCTCGTTGCCGTCATCGAGATCGTCATATACGGGCTTTTCAGCATCAGGGTTCACCACCCGCGCTGCGCTGGTGAGGATTTCCTGCGTATTGCGGTAACTGAGTGTGAGCTTGGCGGAGCGTCCCCGGATATGGACACCTACCGCACCCAGCGTGACTCGTTGGTCATAGATGCGCTGGTAGGTGTCTGCTGCGATGAACATGTCGTCGGGGCCGGGGCGGACCATGGCACGGAGCATCTTCCAATGAGAGGGACGAAGATCCTGGCCTTCGTCGATGACGACATGGCTGTATCGGTGGTTGCGGTACCGCATACCGGAGCTGTCATCCACCACTGCGCGCCCCCTACCGTCTTCCCCCTCAGGGGTGTCAGGGGACTCGCGGAGCTTCGCGTCGCGTTCCATCTCGAAACGGGCGGCGCGCTCAGCAGCCTGGCCCCACGTCTCGTAGAACCCTTTGTCCAGCCTCGCGGTGAACTGCTCAAGGAGCTTCCACACCTGAGCGCGTTCGGGACGTGTGAGAGAACGTCCTCGACCAGCCCGACGAGCTTCGAAGTAGGCCTTCCTGGTGCTGAGGGACTGCCCCAGGATGACCTGCTCCCACTCCTCGAAGAGGAAATCAGCGGTCCACCTTTTCTCATCGAGTTCGGCCAGCAGCTCACACAGAATCGTGAGAGCAGTGCTGTTTTTGATGCGCGTCTTGGGTTTTCCCGACCCCTTGTTCTCGTTCAGGACCCGGGCGGCCAACTGATCGATATGGGCGATATCAACACGTGTGATCAGTGCGGGGTCCATCAACGAGGCCAAACGGGCACGCAGGTCCACAGTGAGGTTCTTGGTGAAGGTCGTCAGGAGGATCGGTTTGTCGTCTCCCTCCCGAAGCCGCTCGGCAAGGTGCTTGACCCGGTGCAGAGCGACAATCGTCTTCCCGGTGCCAGGGCCTCCGGAGACTCGAGCCGGACCGCTGAATTCCCGTTGCACGAGCTTGCGCTGAGTTCCGTGGAGGTAGACCTTCCAGTCGCGGAAGCTTCCTTCTTCAAGAGCGACCCTGACGTCCTCGTCGTGGGTGGTGACGGTGGACCGGGCAAGGGCTGCATCGAGATCCTGCTGGTAGCCCTCGTCCAGCTCGACCTGGACCGGGGCGGTGATCTCCTTGCGGACCTCTTCGATCCCCATACCGGACGCGAGCCCGTAGAGAACATCCTTGGACAACTCCGGGGCACCAGCAACCAGGGCGTCAAGCTCTACACTTTCCGTCACCGCAAGAGAAAGGTCGATCAGCTGCTCAGCGACACCGAGGTCACGCAGGTCCTCGGCGGTGATCCCGTCCAGCAGCGGCTCCACCTTCTGCACTGGTTCGGGCTCGGGTTCGGGCCGTGACATGGTGTCCTCCTGCTCCGCCGGGGTAAGCCTCAGTCCAGCTCGCTGGATGACGCTCTCCCCTACCACGGCGAAGTCAACGAACTCGATACCGCCAGTGATCCTGTTGATGGCGATCGAGAGTTCCTCGTAGACATGCTTGCGGTGGCGTACCGCGAGGATGACCCAGTTCTGGATCTTGCGCTCGTCGACACCTGTTTGGGCCAGTAGGACACGGTAGGACTGGTTGAGTTTGGCACGGAAGACCCTGCCGTCACCCTTGAGAGGTTTGAGGTCGAGCCCGGGGTGATCGGGGTTCTGACGGAAACGGTGGCAGAAGTCGTAGAACTTGCCCCTGACCGCCGCGTCGAGCTGGAGGAGTTCCTCCTCGGCCTTCTTGTACGTGCTGATACGCGCGATCATTGGGTTGCCGATCCTTCGGTGTCGGGAAGCAGTGCGATGAGGGAGTCGAAGTGCTCGAGCCAGTCGGAGGCAGTACGAATCTGCCAGCCGTCCTCGGCGTACGCGGAATCGCGTTTGCGTGACTCCTCGTCTTCACCATGGTAGAAATCGGCTACGACAGCGACCTTGTTGCCGTCGTGCTCCCAGGCGAAGTCGGCCTGCCAGCCCGCATTCCCCAGTTCGTAACCGAAGACGGGTGCTTTCTTTCCATGAGCGGCGAGCCGCTTGGCGAGCTCTGTCAGAGTAGAATCTGGTTCGTCCTCCTCGAGGAAGACGAGGATCTCTTCGTCCCAGATATGGTCGCGCAGCACCTCTCCCAGCCCCTGCTCCATGAAAGAGTCAATATCGCTGGAGGTTTCTTCCTGCGGCCTCACCTCAGCGATGAGCGAGTCGAGTTCGCCGATACCGCCGACAGCGGTCAGGACGTCCACGGGAAAGGCCACTACTCGGCTCGTGGCCAGCTGCACGCCGTCTCCACCGACGTAGGCGAGGAACTGAAGGAGGTTGGACCAGTACAGCCAGGATCTCCAGCGTTGTTTGTGCCCCTCCTCTTTCAGTGCCTCGTCGCTGTCGTCCAGGATCGTCAGCATGCTCCAGCAGAGTGAATTCGGGTTCTGGTCGTCGATGACGTTGACGGCGTAGAGAAGTGGGAGCCCACAGTCGTCGGTGGCATGAAGAACGAGAATGGGCCCTGTCTGCCCACCATCGGACACGGAGGGGGCCCTTCCTTCGGCGTGGGCGGCCAAAGACGTTCGCAGAACCTTGCGGGCCTGCCCTGGATCCACCTGTAGGGCCAAGGAATCGGAGATCCTTGTACACCCGCTGACCAGTGCCTCCGCGCGCCGCCCCCATTCCTCCTTGTCCGGGTTCTCCAGATAGGCCAACAGAGTGTCGAAAGGATTCACGAAGACAGCATCACCGAAAGCGGACCGGTCACCTCCCACCGCCTCGTAATGATCCTTGGCCTCCTCCTGAGCAGTACGCGCGTACGGCGGCCAGACCGGTTCCACACGCGTCCCGTTCTTCTTCTCGAACAGGTCGAGATCATCCCAGGTGATCTGGAAGACGACATGGCCTTCAGCTCGGAGACGGTTGCGCTTGTCGCAGTCGGAAGCGATCCGGTTGTGTTCGCGGGTCGCGTGATATCGGTACCCATCGAGGAAGACAGTGACCGACTGCTTGGGACCGTCCGCCCGCTCGAAGGTGAAGTCGGTGCGTGTGTACTCCATGTCGCGCTGCGCGGTCAGACGCCATTTCGTGAGTCTTTCGGGATGGACGAAGTGGAGGTATCCGCTGTTCGTACCTTCTTCGTTCAGCGTGACATGTTCCTCTGCTCCGACCCAGGTGCGCAGCGCATCGAGAAAGCGGGCCTCCAGGTCGGATTCGACCTGCTTGTCCAGACCGATCATGGCTGTGCTGGGCAGGTCCGTGACCTTCCAGACGTCGATCGGTTCGCCGTCGGCTCCTTGGAGGGGACGGCCGCTCTCGTCGATCGGTCCCAGCAAGTCGTTGAGGATCTCCAGGGCCTTGCCACGGTGGACGGTGTCCTGATGTTGGTCTTCGGTGTAGCGGTGCAGACAGCGGTGACAGGCGCGTCGTCCTTCGTCCTGACAGGGGCATTCGATGAGTGCGCGACGTGCATCGGCCAGAGTCGCCCGGAACGCCTCCGGGTCTGTGAGCCTTTGTAGATAGCCGGTACCTCCGGGAAGACGGTCGAAGAGCACCAGGTAATGGCGTTTCTCCCCCGTATCCGTGTCCGGCATCGACGCCAGGGTCGTGTCCAGGTGCTGGGGGTCGCCGCCGAAGTGCCGGTCCACCCCGAGCCGGAGGGCCGCACGGAACGAATGGATCTTCTCCTCCACCAGAGCCGTCGCGGCGGGTAGCAGCACACGGAGGGCTTCCGTCTGCAGCTGGTGTGCCAACAGGACTGGCTCCTGACTCACTTCACGTGTGGTTCTCTTTCCTCGGCGCACCGGGCACCACGGCTGGTGGTGTTTGAACTGGGGGTTGCGAGCGGCCGATGAGTCGAGTCCGTCGACGCTGTGGTCGAAAACAGGTTTACCGTCGGCGCTCGCTGCCCCACAAGCGGTGCACACGTGGAAGGGCGCCATCCGCACGGATTGTCCCGCGAACTCGTCCCCCGCTGGAGCGTCGTGCCGCATGGGCCCAAGATTGATGCGCCGGATGAGGGCGGTGCGGCAGAAGTCGACGCCGAAGGTCTGGGTGGTGTGTCGCCAGGAGGTGGAGGGCTCGATCTCTCCCTCCGGGATGTCGACGGCATCGACCATGGTGTAGAAGCGCTGTTCCCGGTCATCATCGTCGTCTCTGATTCGGGCGTCCTCCCGCTTGTCCCGAGAGGTGACGACCCTCGGTTCGACGACCCTGTGCAGGCACGACCCGTCATCGGCGATGCGCACGCTCCGGCAACGGGGGCAGGGAGAACGGTCCTTCTTCGCGTTGACCGTACGGACGTATCCGCACTCCTGGCAGAAGCGCCAGTAGTGCAACTCCTCGTCTCCCGCACCACCGAGTTCCACACCGGTGATCTGGTGCTTGTACTCGTTGACGTAGAACGTGTTGCCCGGAGCGAGCTCTCCGAGGGCATAGCGACGGGGACGTTCGTAGGAACGCATTTCGGAGGAGAAGGTCTCCTTTGCCTTCTCCTCGGCGCCGTTGGACCAGTACAGCGTGGCGTTGAGGGTGGTGACCGTGTCGATCAGGGCATAGTTGGGCAACAGCCCCAGGTTGCACAGGGCCTGCTGCGCGGAGGTCAACCCGAGACCGTACAGCCTCTTGCCCGTGGCACGCCTCTCAGCCTCAAGCTCTGCCTTCTCGCGTTCCTGGTCGGCGTCGCCGTCACGCAACTCCTTCTGCGCCGCGCCGATCATCCGCAAACGCCGACGCAGGACCTCCTCACCACGCCGCCACTGCCGCTCGGCCTCCTCCACCGCGCTGCGCAGGCCCCTCCGGGCGTAGGTCCTCAGGCCCTCTTGGGCCTGAGGGCTGACACCGGCCGGAAAGAGCGCGAGGAAGCCTTCGACGAGCTGTTCCGCCTGGGCGAGAGCGGCTTCGACCAGATCCGTGAGATACCCGGAGGGGCCGAACAGGGCGGGTGCCTTCGTCGGAAGAGGAGGGAGGGATGTGCCGTCCACTCGGTGAATCCGGCCACGGGCTACCAGGTCCAGCAGGTGCGCGAGGTACTGACGCCGCAGGATCTCCACCGCGGACAGATGGCTGCCCGGCGGCACGACCCGACCCGCGATCATCTCCCTGGGCTGGTCGAGGTAGTACAGGTCACGGCGGCTGCGGCCGGGGATCGTCAGGAGGAAGGCGTTGCCGGTCCCGCGCCCCGCACGACCCACTTGTTGCAGGTAGTTGGCGGAGTTACGTGGCAGCGCCGCCAGGACCACGGCGGACAGATCGCCGACATCAATGCCCATCTCCAGTGTCGGCGTGCAGGAGAGCACGTTGGGGTCCTTGAAGCCCTCCCCCTGCCGGAAGGCCTGCTCCACCTTCTCCCGCTCGGGCCGAGTCAGCATGCCGGTGTGTTCGGCGGTCACCACCTGATAGGTGCCCACAGCCCGGTAGAGGCGCCGATAGTAGTCATCACGGTAGTCGCGGTCACGCATGTGCACGCCCAACTCCGCGTGGCGGTCACCCGCGACGAGCCGACGGCCCTTGCCGCAGCGGTAGGAGGGGCAGGGTTGATCGTGCCACTGGTCCAGAAGCGCGGGATGCACCGTCTGTTCCCAAAAACACGTGGGGCACCGGACGAAGGCCTGGTTGACACTGTCATCGGACAGAAGTTGCACGTCAACAGAGCCGGGCCGCAATCCGTAGACCCGCACTGAGCTGTCCTTGGGGACCATGGCGGACAACAGGCCCGCTTCGGTCAGCGCGGGCAGAAAGCGGCTCCAAAACACTGGAGCCTCCTCACGCGACATCCCCAGACATCGGCCCGCCCAGCGTTCGTACCAAGACAGACGGCCTGTCGCGACGTCGAAATCACTGTCGGTCTTGGAACGTCGGTCGAGCAGGAACTTGGGCGCCGCGGCGCCCTTGGGGAAAGCGCGCATGCCAAGGGGGCGCTTGCCCCAGACGAAGTACCGGCTGGTTCCGGCTTCCTGCAGGTACTTCTGCAACCATGTGTGGCTGATCGCGCCGCGGGTCCGTAGCCGCTCCAGGAAAACACGCAGGAACCCCAGGTAACGGGCATCGTCATGTTCAGCGAGCGAAAGCGACTCCGACCGGACCGCCCCCTGGTGGGCCTGTCTGACCAGCGCGACGGCTGCAGCGGTGTCGGGGATGCGGACGTTCGCGGCAGCGGTACGTGTCAATTCCAAGGTGCGACCGTTACGGGAGCGGAACCCGAACTCCATCAGTGCCTCGAACGCCAGGCGCTCGCCGATCAGCCACCACGTCCTCCGGTCACCACCGCGCCCCTGACCGGACAGCAGCCGGGCCACGCCCTCGATGTCGTGCAGGTCCGGAGGCACGACCGCGGCCAGAGTTCTTGGGTCCGTCGTCGCCTCGACCACATCGGCGACCACATCGTTCAGCGCGGTTGGCCGATCCTCCGACAGATACTTCTTGAGCAGGGCCCGTCGGGAGAAGGCGTAGGATCGGCTGGCGACGTACCCCGAGCGGTGCGCCGCGTCCTGCACCGAACCGTTGAACATCAGGGTCTTGTCCTCGCCCTGGTCCTCATCGAGCTCACCGCCGGTGAACAGCTGGGTGATCGACGCGGCGGCGAGGGCCGCCGTAGCGGTACCGAGGTAGCGGATGACGTTGTGCTCACCGCATGCCGGGCACCAATCCTCCGCGGCCGCCGTGTTCGCACTTCTTCCCAGGTTGACCAGGACGAACGCCGAATCAGCCGTACCCAGACGCGGCTCACCCGTCTCGGGGACGTAGTCCGAGCCGGGGTCGGGCACCCGCAGACGGTGCACCGTGCCGTCCAAGACACGCAACTGGCCGCCGGTCCCGGCGGCCAGTGGTGCCCCATCCTGGCTCCGCCCACGACCGGGGGACTCCATGGCCGCTCGGCCCGAACCCTCCAGTGCCTCTCGGTCGGTGGCGGCGATGAGGTTGCGCACCCGGATCTTGTCCTGGCTGGTCGATGCCCGGCGAATCTTGTGGCTGTCGACCTGCACCTCGGCGTCGTCACTCTCCGGCGAGAACACGGCCCAACCCGAACGTCCACAGGCACGGCAGTACACCGCCGGCAGGAAGAGGTTCGCCGTCTGGCCCGTGGTGTTCGTCGTCGCCGGGGCCGCCCGGGTGTGGTCGCTGCCGAGTGTGTCCTGGGTCCCCGCCACGTCCCACTGGAACTCCGCCTTCGGCCATGGAAGCACTCCGCGTACGAGGCGAGAGACGGAGCGGGCCCACTGATGCACCTCGATGTGGACGAACGGTCGTGGCCGCTCCGGTGGCGATCCCGGATCCCGGGCCACGGAGAGCAGTGCCACGAACCGGGAAAGGGCCGAGGCCGCTGTGTCCGGTTTCCGAGTGATGGTCTGTGCCCAGGAGCTGGCACCCTTCCGCCACACCATGTCCAAGGTTTCGGGCACGCTGCGAAGCTCTCCGCCCAGGGCGAGCATGACCGCAGAGGTGAGCACGTGCTTCTTCAGCCGCTCCCCCAGGCGGAACGGGTCCCTGTCCCGAGTGCCGGTCACCATCTCGACGAGGTCGGCGAACGCCTCGTCACTCAACGACGGGTCGGGAAGGGCCGCGATCTCCTCAGGCTGCGGCACCGGCAGGTCCGGATCAAAACCTTGGTAGGGCGTGAACTCGTCAACGGTCTGACGGTCCTCCCCGATCACCGCGTCCTTGGTGAACTCCGTCCCGAAGACCTGGCCCGCCACCTCCAGCAGGTGCTTCGTGGCATCGTCGTCGGTCTCCGAGGACAGGGTCGCGGAGGTCGCCACAGGGCAGATGTCACCCAGTGGCCGTTCCGGCTGGGAAGCCCCGACCGCCGAGGCGAGCCTGCGCAGCAGCATGGCCACGTCGGTGCCCTGAGCACCGTCGTAGGTGTGGAACTCGTCCACGACGATGTAGCGCAGGTCTACACCTTCCCACAGGGGCGCGTCGGAGGAACGCTGCAGGAGCAGGTCCAGCATCTTGTAGTTGGTGATCAGGATGTCCGGCGGGGACGTCCACATATCCGAGCGCCGTGTGTAGACCTTTTCGTACTTCGTACCGGGCTTGTCACCGACGTACAGACCAGCGTGCACGCCCTCCAGTTCCTGGTGGGCGCACAGCAGCTTGTTGATGCGGTCGGCCTGATCGGCCGCCAGGGCGTTCATCGGGTACAGCAGGACGGCTTTGATGCCGCTGTTCCCGGCGGCTCGCTCCCGGACGCAGTGGTCCAGCACAGGGTAGAGGAAGGCCTCGGTCTTTCCGGAGCCGGTACCCGTGGTCAGAAGGGTGGGGTGTGGCGTGCTCCCGTGTGCCGACGACAGGCGTTCGAACGCCGCGACCTGATGCCGGTACGGTACCCACCCGTCGTCTGGCCGCCAGTCCAGCAGCTGTTCCCAGGAGGAATCAGCCGTGGTGAAGGGCGTACGAACGCGCAGGAAAGGCCCACGGAACATGCCGGACGTCTCGTCACCGAGGAACCGGTGAAGGGACTCACGTGCACCTTCGTCGGAGAGGGCGTACGTGGTCGACAAGTACTGCAACAGGCTCTCCTTGAGCCCTTCCGCCTGCAGTGTCGGTCTCACGGCGCGGGTACCTCCTGCCTCTCCGGATCCCACTCCCCGCGTTCTATCGCGGCGGTGAGACGTTTCTGGAAGACGGCGTGTGCCTCGCGCATCTCCTGCTCCCTGTCCACCTTGTGGAAGGGGACGGTGTACCCCTCGGGGACAGGGGTTTTCTCCTCGTCCTTGCGATAAGCCAGGAACTGTTCGTAGTGCTTCTTCTCCTGACCGTGACCGTAGGTGTAACGGTCGCCGGCGATCTTGCGCTCATTGGCGTCGAACCAGGTCACCAGGTCATGGCCCTGAGTAATGGGAAGGCGGGCCCGGTACATGGTGATCAGCGTGTCAGCGTCGATGCCGAGCCACACGGCTACCAGGGCGTCGATCTCCACGAGTGCCGCACGGCGTGCGTACTCGGTGCGCAGCGGGGTCTCCCACCTCCAGTCAGGGGTGGCCTCGTGCAGCTGCGTCCGCATCCCTTTCCACGTACGGGCCCAGCCCTCGTTGGTGACCCACTGAGGGTCGTAGAGCTCTTCCCACAGGTCGGCATAGGCAGTGGTGAGGCAATTCAACCGCAACGTACGCAAGAGGAGAGCAGGGGCCAAGGGATGTTCTCTCTGAGGAACAGGCATCGCATTGGCCTCTGCCACCTGAAGGTCATTACATCCGGTAGTGCGCAGAAAGTAGTCCATCGGAATCGACGACCAGAAGCCAGCAAGTAGCACAGTTGTCAGCAAGTCCGGTATTCGGAGGCTATGCACCGTATGAACATGCGCAGGCCCCGGGGGAATGATCGCGGAGTAAAGAGCCCTTTCCGTATCAGGAGCTATCTGTCTGCGCCAGGCAATGCGGTAGAAATCCGTATAGGGCCGCATAGCTTTGTCTTTCAGAGTCTCATCAACATCCTCCTCAGCAACTTCGGTAGGGTCGCACTGCAAAGATCGGGCGAGTTCTGAGCGTGTCTGACCGATTACTTCCTCTGACTTACGCAATTCATCGAACAGAGACTCGTCAAGCCACTTCTGCTGCTCTTTCCGATACGTGACCTCATCCACCATCGGCCGGTATTCGGACTCCGGTATGGTGTTCGGCTCAATCTTCCCGTGGTCGAGCCCTCTCAGCTCACCCTTGCCTTGACTGGGCTGTTTGAAGAGCGGGTTGGCAACGCCGATCTGGGGACCCTTGAGAACCACCTCACCCCAGGAGTCAGCTCGATAGTCCTCACGTTCCTTCTGGCCCGTGTTGTAGTCGATCAGCGGTGTGTTGCGTCCGGGGCCGTAGACAGACTTCTTGGCGCCGCTCTCATCGAAACCTCGTGTGATCGGCCGTTGGAAGGCGCCGAGCCTGAGCGGGTACCCGGCCAGCGCATCAATGGCAGGATCCTCTGCCCTACTCACCGGTGTCAGCAGACGAGCCTGCTCCACCGGTACGTCCTGCTCCCTGGAAAGACGCTGCCACCTGCGCAACGTGTCCGTGTCCACCCGGATGACGCGCTGCTTGTGGGGACGCTCGTCCCACTCGCCGTTGAGCTTCACCCCAGGAGCGTCGCCGCTACCATCGTGCTTCGGTGACCTCCGCAATGATTCAACGGAGAACAACCACGACAGGTGGTCGAAACCGATCTCACCCCGCCCCCCATAGATGTGCAGGCCGAAGTGGCTGGACCGGCCCACTGGTGGCGGGAAGAAACGGTTACCCGCGTTCACGAAGTCGGCGTGAATGCGCAGTCTGCGGTAGGCCTCTTCACGGAGCGCGGCTTCCCTCTTGCCCTTGAAGTGCGTGTCCGGATGGATCAGTCCAACGGTCCCACCGGCCGCACGGTGGTCCCAGGTCTGGCACATGAAAGCGCGGTAGAGGTCGGGTTGGCTGCCCGCGATCAGCGGATACACCTGCGGTGCCGCGAGGTAGTCCGCCATCGTGGCCGTCACGGTCACTTCCCGCAGAAGACGGTCGCGCACCTGTGGCTTGGCCAACTCCTCGGCTCTGCGCTCGCGCTTCTCCGCCGCTTGCGGCTTCTCCTGGAGCACGAACCACGGATCGGACTCCGCGAGGACGGGATCTTCTTTCCACTCCGGTCGAACCCACGGAGGGTTACCGATCTGGAGATCGAACCCTCCGTTACGTGCGAAGACCAGCGCGAAGTCCAATTCCCAGTGCAGGAACCCCTGTTCCTTCGTGATGTCGCGCACCGTGCTCAGCCACGGGAAGTGCTGCTCCGGGTCGGTCTTTTCCATGCCCATGAAGTCCTGCAGGTTCTCCTCGAGCTCCTGGAGTTGGTCCAGCGTCTCCAGCTGATCGATGAGCGTGCCCTCCGGAATATCGCGCACGCCGAGCATCGCTTCCAGGAAGTCGAGCCAGTCGTCCAGGTCCTTGAGCGGGATCTTCGGCCGCCGTTGTGGAATCTGAGGCTTCCGCCCGCCCTTCCCGAAGCTGCGCGGCTTGGCCCGAATCTTCTCGGTCTCCGGTTCACTCTCCTCGGAGGGGTCCAGATTGTCCAACGGCAACTGTTCACTCCCGAGGGAGAACAGTGGCAAACGCTCGTAGTACTGCGGTTCACTCTTCGGTGGCGAAACTTCCGGGGCTTCTGCGTCTTCCAAGGACTCCGAAGACGCCCTCCCGTCCTCGGAAGAGGGCACCTGCTCACCGATGACCGGAACCCCGTCCAGCAGTTCGCTCACGCTGTCCACACTGTTGATGACAGGACGCCCGCCGTACTCGTCGTCCGTGCCGTCCAACAGATCGACCTTGTCCACCGGCCAGAACCACAGGGCGCACCAAGCGTCCAGAACCTTCTTCAGACGCCAGTAAGGAGTACCGGCAGCTTCGAAGAGATCCTTGTAGACCTTCTCCTTGGGAACGGCCCCCTCAGGGCGCTGGAGGAACGCGTACTCGGGATCTCCCTCCTTTGCGCCCCAGACATCGATCCGTCGAGCGATCTCATTCTCGGAGATCTCCATGCGCTTGACGACGAGCGACCACAGGAACTCCGCCTTCCTGGCGGCATCACGCAGTCGGGTGAACTGTGAGGGCGCTTCCTTCTTGGGCTCTCCCGTCTTGGGATCGAACTTGGGCCGGCCCTGCTTGTCCAGATGAGCCATACTGCGTCGGGGACGGCGCAAGATGTCCTTGCGCCACTGTGCGAGCCGCCGCATGTTCTCGCCTGACAGCTCGTTGACCAACTTCCTGGCACCACCTCCCGCCCGGGTGACCGAGGCCCACCCCGGGGACGGCAGCAGGAATTGGTGGACCGCATCCTCCGGCAGGGTTGTGGAACCGGTCTCCGCCACGAACGGCAATGGCGTCGGCGCCAGGGTATTTTTGTCCCTCAGCCATTCCTTGCTCGACACCACCTCCTCGGCCGTGTACACCACCCGCCGCGCGCCGACGAGCGAGTTGCCGCGACGCAGGTGCAGGCCGAACCAGGGGGCCCGCATCCCCGGATGCATGGTGTTGAGCCACAGGGAAACTTCGGCGAGCTCCACACCCGTGGCGTTCAGGTCGACGCCGTAGGCGTTGTGCAGCGCGATGTAGGCCTTGACCTTCTGCTTCTCCGCCAGGGCGTCAGAGGTGGGGATCGAGGTTCCGAGCTCCTCCTGCCTGCGCCGCAGGTACTCCTCGGCGACCTGGTTGATCGCCTCGTTGAGGAACGCCCCCGATCCGAGGGCCGGCTCACAAATTTTGTACCTGAGGAGTTCGGAAGCCCTTGTCCTGACGATCTCGCCCTCGGTATCCCGTTCTTGGTCGAGTCGGTGCTTGAGGGCGAGTTCGACCGTGACCTTGGTGAGTGATTCGGGGGTGTAGTACGAGGCGGAGGTCTCCCGAGCACGGCCTGCGAGCCGGTAGACGAACGTTCCGGCGGGATACCTCTTCACCCCGCGCAGACCCTTGACGGCGTCGCGCTCGCCGTATTCGACCAGTCTGCCCTGATGGTCTCGCTGTTGGTCGGCGGGGATGAGCCAGGAGCCCTTCTCCGGTTTACCTCCCTTGGCGACCTCACACAGCTCTTCCTCGGCGATGATGCCGGTGTAGGACATCAGGCTCTCGTAGACAGCACCCAACTGGTTGATGCCGAGGTTGCGGTAGGAGATGAAGCCGCCCCGTTCACCGCGCTTCTGCGCCTTCTTCATGGTCAGCAGGCGCAGAACCTCGTGCAGGGCACTGTTACGCAGGCGCAGGTCAAGCCGTGTTGACTCGCCATCATCACGCGGGTCGGTGACGCCCTGACCGATCAGGCGGATGGCCTGTGGCTCGAACAGCTTGCTGCGCAGCGCCTCGAAGCGCAGGCCCTGCCCCTCGCTGCGGCGTTTGGCCTTGAGCCTACGGGTCTCTTCGTCATCGCCCGGCTGGTCGTCGTCGGGCTCGGTGCCGTAGGGGCGGTGGCCGTCGTTGACCTTCTCGAAGAGGATCTCGAGGGAGGCGAAGAGGTGGAAGCCGTTCTTCGCCTCCTCCTCGACGAGTTGTTCGTCGCGCTCCACCAGGTCGCGCAGGCGTGCGACGGAGTACCCCGCCTCATAGGTTCCGTCATCGGCGGGCAGGATACCGAGCTCGGGCCTGGCCTCGGCGTAGAGGAGGAAGAGGATCCGGTAGAGGTAGCGCAGGCACTCGCGGGTGAGCTCTTGCGCGAAGTCCAGCTCGAGTCCCTCGATCTGCCGGGGAGCGACCTCGGCTTCGGCCAGGCGATCCAGCACCTCGTTCGCGATGATCTCGACGGAGAGCTGCAAACCTTCGCGGAGCTCTGCTGTGACACCGATGGCGTTGTCGTTGGACTTACCCAGCAGGACGTCGATGAGCGGTCCCTTGCCGTCGTCAGCGGGAACGAGCATGTCCCGGCTGAACAGGGCGGCGATGGTGGCGAGTTCGCCCGTCTTCCTGCGGTCGTAGCGTTCCAGCGCGGCATCCAGGTTGGCGGCGAGGTACCGTCCCTCGGCCCAGGTGTGCCGGTCGGCCAGTACGATGACGCCACCGCACAGCAGGAGGACGAAGCGGGGTGGGGAGCCCTCAGGGCTGTCGAGCGTGCTCTGGAACAGCCAGGCGGCGAGTCGCTGTCCGGTCTCGTAGGACTCGCCGCCGCTCACGTGCGGAGGATGCAGCGTGAGCCCGGCCCGTGTCTCGTCAAGGGCGGTGTCGTTGCTGTCGGACCATCCGCATTCCAGGGCGAGCAGGTCTCCGTCACGCCAGGCGACCTCCACCTGATGTTCCCGTCCCCCGCGGTGAACGGTCACCTGCTGCTCCGAGTCACCGGTGAAACCGAGCGCCTTCAGTACCCGGCGGTGCCAGTCGGTAAGCCGCTGACGCCATATCGGATCGCCGTAGGTGGACAGGCGCGCGTGGGCCGTGGGGTTGTCTGCGGTGTTGTCCATGTCCTCTGCGTCGACGTCAGCACGCTCGGCGAAGAAGGTGCGAAACTCCGGGGACAGGTAGGTGGCGCGCAGGGAACGGACCATTTCGCGCGGTGTGGGACGCGGGTCGTGCTTGTCGGTTTCCCGTGAACTCCAGGTGCCGAACAGGGTCTTTCTCAGGTCCGCGCCCATCTGCTCGGCGAAGTAGTGCGCGGACATGTACTCGCCACGGTTGGAGAGGGAGTCGAAGTCGGTGCTCATCGGTTGTTTTCTCCCATGGCGGACAAGGGTTCGAGGACACCCAGCAGACGTAGCATCGGCGCGCCGGATGTCCGCAGAGAGGTCAGCAGTTGCTTGCGACGGTCCGCGGTGAGGTTGACGTCCTGTCTTCCCTTGGCAGAACGAGCTGAGGCGAACAGGGCATCCTGCTGCCAGCTCTCCACCCGGTTCTCGTAGGGGGCGAGGGTCGCCTCGATCTGCTCGGCGTACTCGCTTTCCTGCTCGACCAGGTAGCGCCTGGCCTCGTGGATCGCTTGCGGCACCAGTTCCTGTAAACCTCGTAGGTCGTCCGGAACCGCACGGCCGGGCATCTGGGAACTGACACCGCAGAGTTCGAGGAAACGGTCGTCCACGGGCACAACCCGTGGAGTATCAGGCAGTCCCAGGACCGCCATCCATTTCACGACGGTTGGCCGTCCCAGGTCATTGGAGTAGACACCCTGCACGAGGTAGACCGGCCCGGTGAGCCCGGCGGCCAGAAGAGGATCCTCCTTCTCGGCGGCGCGCAGGTCGGGGACGTAAGCGAGAACGAACGCCTGGTCGTGCTTGAGGCTGGCCAAGGCCTTGTCCGTGACCCAGTCCAGGACCGGGTGCACGTCGGAGACGAACCCGACATTGGGCCACTGTGTCCGGGAGGAGTCACGGGCGGCCTTGAGCCGTTTCTCTGCCAGGCCACGGTCGAACGTGACGCGCAGACGCCCTGGAGCCTTGCTGCTCGACAAGATGCCCTGCTCGTCCAGGTAGGACTTGGGCAGCGCCTTGAACCGGTACTGAAGATCCGCAGGAGGTTCGAAGGCGATGGTGCCGTCATTGTCTCTGCGCAGATGGAGCTCGTTCTCCGGACCGGTCGGGCAGATCTGACGCAGGGCCTCGTCGAAGTAGGCCGCTGTGGAGCCGAACAGGTGGGGAACGGTCGCGTAGGTGACGTCCTTCGTCGTCGGAGCAGCTCCGATGTTACCGATGAGCTTGCTCATCACCGATTTCATGGGGGCGCCACCACTGCTGGTGCTCTTGTGAGAACTCTCGACCGTACCGCCCGCGATGAGGTCCCGTGTCAGACGCTTCTCCTCCTCCCTCGGGTTGTAAAGGCCCGTGACCGCTTCAGCGGAACCCTCGATCCGGTGCGCCTGTTCCTCTCGCTCGAGGAGTTTGGCCCCGACCAACCGGTCGTCCAGCGTCCGGGGTTCGCCCGTCTCCGGGTCCTGGCGCCATTTCACATCGCTGGTAAGGACGAGAGCGCGAAACTGGGGGGACGTCTTTTGGCCGTATCGGTCGATCCGGCCGTTGCGCTGCTCGATGCGGATCAACGACCAGGGCAGGTCGTAGTGGACGAGCTGGTTGCACTGCTGATGCAGATTGACGCCTTCGGAGGCGACGTCACCGGTGAAGAGAAGGCGCACCGGATCGTCGCGCAGACCGAACTTCTCGATGATCCGCTTCTGTTCGTCCTCACTGGTGGCTTCCCCGTGCATGACCTGGACGGCGCCGCCGTAGGCCAACCAGGGCTTGGTCTTACGCTCTCCTTCGTCGACCTTCCTGGGTGTGAAGCCCAACAGCTTCGGAACGGTCCGAGCGAGCCATGTGAGTGTGGCGACGCGTTCGGAGAAGATGACGACCCTCGTGTCGGATCCCGGTCCGACGCCGAGTTCTTTCAGCTCCCGGACGAGCGCGCGGAGCTTCGCGGAGTCCTCGTCCTCGATGCGCCCGGCCAGGGCACGCAGGTCGATGAGGGCCTTCCGCTCGGCGCGCCGAGCGGACTCGGCAGCGGTGGGGTCCTGCCCCGGTGTGCCACGCACCGGCTTGTCGAGGGTGTCGATCCGGGTCTCGATCGACTCCTGAAGCGCCTTGTGCGAGGAGAGGAATGCCTTGAACAGGTTGTAGGCGACGAGCTGTTGGCCGCAGACGGACGGGGCGTCCGGGTCACGCGGGATCCACCGATCGGCGAGAGCCTCGAAAACCGCGATCTCCTTGTCACCGGCCTGTGCGAATACCGGCTGAGATGGCCCGCGGTCGGCCCAGACGCCCTTGAGTGAGTCCTGCACTTCCGGATCTGTCTTCGTCCTCCGGATGTACAGGTGCTCCAGGTCCTTGATCTCGTACGAGGAGGCGTCGGCGATCGCAGCCTCGTCCAGCATCCGGATGAGCTCGGCGAAGGACTCCGCGTCGCCGTTGTGTGGTGTGGCCGAGGCCAGGACCAGGGCGTCGGTACGGCGGGAGAGCAGTCGTGCGAGGGCGTTGTTGCGGGTGCCGCGGTTGACCAGGTTGTGGGATTCGTCGATGACGACGGCGTCCCAGTCCGTGCTGTCCAGGTGATGTGCGTAGACGTCGCTCTTGAGCGTGTCCACGGAGATGATCGCGCGCTTGAAATAGGCGAAGGGGTTGCGACCAGCGGGGATGTCCTGCTGAATACGCTGGATTCCGGTGGAGTCCAAACGGACGAGCGGGATGGAGAAGCGAGTCCACAGCTCACGCTGGAACTGCTCCAACACATGCGCGGGGGTGACGACGAGGATGCGCTCGCCGCGGCCGCGCCGGATGAGTTCCGCGAGCAGGATGCCGATCTCGAGGGTCTTCCCAAGGCCGACCACGTCCGCGATCAGGATGCGTGGCTGCGGGTTCTTCATGGACAGCGCCAGCTCGGCGGGGCGGAGCTGATGGACCTGGTGATCCATGAGGAAGCTGTCGGCCAGAGCGAGTCCGTGCTCGGTCTGAGGCAGAGCCGTCTTACGGATGACCGCCTCGAGATAGAGCCGCGCGCGGCGGTGGTTGGGCGAATCGTCGGGGACCAGGGTGGTCAGGCTCGGGTCGAGGACCTCGATACGGTCCAAGCTCTCGTAGAAGACCGCGTCGACACCGCGAACGAGCGGCGAGACACCGGTGACCTCGACCATCCACCCGTCGTGGGGCGTACTGGCGACCTTCTTCACCAGCCACTGCTCATGGCGGATCTGGACCTGGGCCCCCGGCGCGTAGGTGGCGGCGCCATCCGCTCGGTCCCGTGCCTCTCGGTCAGCGGAGCCCTCCAAGGCACTTCGGCCGTCACCGTTCCCCGCAAGGCTGGTCACGCACTTACTCCTTCCTTTCAGGTATTCACGTCAGGGCACGACTCCGCCCTGGTCCTCACCGGCGCGGTACACGGTATGAGTTGAAGAGGCATTCAAAGAGTGGACCGCATCGCGTACTGCTTACGCAGCTCCTCAGCCACATAGGTGGATGCCGGCGGAGGACGCAACGACGAAGCCGGTACCGGCTCCTGCGGGGTGCTCTCGGACAATCCATCCGTTGAGGAGGCGGAGAAAGATTCCTCGGAGAAGTCCGGTGTCCGCCCGGGCTCCGTTACCTCCGCTGTCTTCGCCGGAGTGTCGAGCGGGCTCTCCCCTGCCGCGGAATCTTGGGTGATCTCCTGCGCCTGAGCCTCGATACGGGACCACAGCGATGGGGACAGGTCATCGACGTCTTCACTCGGAACGTACGAGCCGGTGAGGTCCACCAGCATATGGCGCGCCCGGGCGGGAGACATACCCGCGTCAGCGATCAGTTTTCCGCACGTGACGATCACGGAGTCCAGTGTCGGCCGGTCCACTGGCTCGTAGGCGAGCATCCCGCTGATCAGTGGAAGCAGGGAGCTCGGCAAGGCGCTCAGGTCAGGCGCGTGATTCTTGTTGGCGACACGGCCCACGATGGTCTGCCACTGAGTGCCCTCGTACGGGTAATGACCGGTGGCCGCGTAGAGGAGGACTGCTCCCAGTCCGTAGACATCGGCAGCTGAGGTGACCTTGATTTCTCCGTTCGCCTGTTCCGGTGACATGCAGCGGACGGAGCCGATGACCGTTCCATCCTTGGCGAGGCTGTCCTTGCCGGAGTCCAGGAAGGCTCCGAGACCGAAGTCGATGAGGATCGGGCCGTACTGCCCCAGCATGACGTTCTGTGGCTTGAGGTCCCGGTGGAGTAGCCCTACCCCGTGTACGGCCGCCAGACCTTCGGAGAGAAGGGCACCGAGGCTGGCGACCAGCGGCTCAGGGAGCGGGCCGTGGGCCTCGACCTGTGTGAGCAAGGTCTGACCCGGCACGTACTCCATGGCCAACCAGGGGCGTTGCGCATAAGGGTCCGCATCCAGGAAGCGCGCTACGCGGTTCGTGCCCATGACCGTGCGCGCGATCAGGGCCTCCTTCTCGAAGCGCGCCCGCGCCACGGGGTCGAGGCGATCGTCTCGGATCAGCTTCACGGCGACGGGGTCGCCGGCGGGTGAGTAGGCGAGGTAAACCTCGCCCATGCCTCCCGAACCGAGTGCACGGGCAACTGTGTAGCGGCCGATCCGCGAAGGCACACCGTTCATCGCCTCTGCACCACCTCTTCGCGCGCACACGGGGCCTGTGTTCTCATCACTCGATCTTCGAGCTTAATGCCACGAAAAAGCCCTCAGGCAGGGCCTTCAGCCCCTTGACGGCGCGACTCAAACCTTGTTGCAGAGCCGTGCTGACGCCACGATGAACACGGTGAGCTGCCGACCTCTCAGCTCAGTACATATCAGAGCCTCCATCAGACCCGGCGCGAAACATCCCGTGCCATCAGCACCGTTCCCACGGTGACCCAGCGCGACCAGGTGGAGGTCGCCATCGTCATTCACCATCCCTCACAAGTCAGGGACCGTGTGAGGGAGCCGTCCACAGGGGTGAGTACTACCCCCTGAGCCTGCCTCGGCCCTCTGCGGGCTGAAATGGAGACGGTCTCGCTGCCTTCCCATCGTGGAGACGAAATGGAGATCGTAAGATCTCCCAACCGCTTCCAACGGAGGTGAACGGCTCCCAGAGACGGCTTCTGACCTGCTCACACTCGAAATGGTGCAGGTGATCGAGGTCCTGAACCTACCTTGACACGGTAGAGGTCACTGGTTCGAATCCAGTATCGCCCACCAGTAGCACCGCAGGTCAGAGAGTTATCTGACTGTGGCGGTGAAGATGATCATCCCGCCTTGGGAGATATTTGGG
>Ga0079226_10001133_pt1 | contig 20181 bp, 19 predicted proteins | sample Poulit2014_FD_76345 | JGI IMG/M metagenome (GOLD analysis project Ga0079226, IMG submission 76345) | Agricultural soil microbial communities from Georgia to study Nitrogen management - Poultry litter 2014 | ecosystem: Environmental > Terrestrial > Soil > Agricultural land | place: USA: Georgia... | reverse complement strand
GGAATCCGCGATTTTAGCGAAAAATCACCCGAATTTGGACAAAAAATAACCAGATTGCTGAAAAGGGGCATTTATTCCCAAGTACCTGCAATAGATTTGGCGGGTTTTTCAGCAGCCCCTTAAGCTTTCAATAAATTGAGGAGATCAAGAAGATGAGCATGAAAATCGCAAAACGCCTGCTTGTTGCCGTGGCCGGCATGGCATTGTCGTCCATGGTCTTGGCCGCGCCGACATTCGTCACCATTGGTTCCGGCTCCACGTCCGGCCTGTACTACCCGACGGCGGTCGGCATTGCCAAAATCATCAACGAATCAGACGCCGACATGCGTGCCAACGCCCGTTCCACCGGCGCGTCGGTATTCAATGCCAACGCCATAGGCGAAGGCTCGCTGCAAATGGGCATTGTGCAGAACAACATCGCCCACTACGCGCTCGAGGGTGAAGGTGTCGAGGCGTTTGAAGGCAAGCCGGTCGAGAACCTGCGCGGCATGGCTTCGCTGTATCCAGAGCAGATTCATATTCTGGCACGCACGGATTCAGAGATAGAAGGCATTGGCGATCTGGCCGGCAAGCGCGTCTATGTCGGCGATGTGGGCTCGGGCACCGAGGCCGATGCGCACAACATCCTGGCCGCTTACGACATCAGCTTCGATGATCTCAAGTCGACGGTGCGCGGCAGCTCCGGCGACGCCGTCAATCTGCTGCGCGATGATCGCATCGACGCCATGTTCTATACCGTGGGCTTGGGTTCGTCGGCGATTGTCGAAGCCGCGCAAACCGCACCCATCACCATTCTCTCGATTGATGATGACAAACTCGCCGACCTGACCGACGAGTATTCGTTCTACACCGAATTCACCATCCCCGGCGGCACCTACCCGGATGTCAACGACGACGAGCAGACGATTACCCTGCAGGCCATGCTGGCGGTATCGGCCGACATGACCGAAGATGACGTCTATACGTTCATGAAGACGGTCTGGGACGATAATCTGGACACGTTTTACGAGGATGTGCAGAACCCGAATCTGAAGAAGTATTTCAAGGTGGAGGACGCGCTGAACGGCATGTCGATTCCGCTGCATCCGGGTGCGGTCAAGTTCTATGAAGAGCAGGGTGTTGAGGTGCCGGACGACCTGCAGCCGTCTGCCTAGAATGGCAGCGCTCGCCTTGGCGACAAGGCGTGAACCCTTTGTATAAACCGGAGCGGGCGGGCCACGGAGCCTGCCCCTCCGCATTACAAGGCCCGGAACGGCTGAGACAGGGGCAAGTGGCATGACAGCAGAAGATGCGGACGGCGCCAGCACAGCTCGCGATAAAGAAGCCCAGGAAATCGTAGAAGCCGCAGAGTTCGGCGCCCGCAATCCGCGTTGGCGCGTATTGCGCTGGCTGTTGGTGCTGCTTGCGATAAGCTGGAGCATATTTCAAGTTTATGCAATTTATACTGGCGGCCTGAATCCGCAGAAATTGGGCGCCATTCATCTGGCTTTTGGTTTTGGCCTGGCGTTTCTTGCCTTCCCACGCAAGAACGGGCCCACTGAATACATCCCCTGGTATGATTGGCTGCTGGCGCTGGCTGGTAGCTGTACTGCGCTGTATATCTATTTTAATTACTACAACTTGGTGGCCGTTCAAGGTGGCCTGCCGATTACACTCGATGTCTGGATGGGCAGCATACTCATCGTCGTGCTCGCCATTGCAGCCATTCGCATGGTTGGTTATGCCTTGCCGGTGATTGCCGGGCTGGTGGTGCTGTACGGCCTGATGGGGCCGGCGGGTGTTATCCCCGTGACGCCGCCGGATGTGCTTTATCTGCACAATGGCTATAGCTGGAAGCAAATCATCCAGCAGCTGTACATCACCTCCGAAGGGATTTGGGGCACGCCGGTCCAGGTTTCCGCCACGTTTGTCTTTTTATTCGTGCTGTTTGGCGCCCTGCTGGACAGAGCTGGCGCGGGCCAGTATTTCGTCGATCTGGCCTACAGTGGGCTGGGTGCCTATCGCGGCGGGCCGGCCAAGGCCGCGGTCGTCGCCAGCATGCTCACCGGCATCGTGTCCGGCTCGTCCACGGCGAACACCGTCACCACCGGCACGTTCACGATTCCACTGATGAAACGAGTCGGCTTTCCCGCTGTCAAGGCCGGCGCGGTCGAATGCGCGGCCTCGGTCAACGGTCAGTTGATGCCGCCGATCATGGGCGCCGCAGCCTTCATCATGGCCACGTTTCTGAATATTCCCTACTCCCAGATCGTGATTTACGCCATCGTGCCGGCCCTGCTCACTTATCTTGGCCTGCTGGCCACCGTGCACGTGGAAGCGCTCAAGCTGGAGCTGCAGGGCTTGCCCAAGTCCGAGTTGCCACCGTTCTGGCCCACCTTCATCAAGGGTGTGCATTACCTGATTCCGGTCCTGTTCCTGCTGTACGAGCTCATGTGGGTGCAGCATACGCCTGAGCGCAGCGCCCTGAATGCCACGTTTGCGCTGATCGCATTGATTTTCGTGCAGGAAATCTGGCGCGGCTTGCGCAGCGAGCGCGGCTTTGTCGGCGGCCTCAAAAAAGGCTTCATCGACGTCTTCGAGGGCTTCGAGCTGGGTGCGCGCAACATGACCGTGATTGCCGTGGCAACTGCTGCCGCCGGCATCATCGTCGGCATGGTCACGATGACCAACCTCGGTTTCGGCCTGACTCAGATCATCGGCACCATTTCCATGGGCAACATCTGGCTGGTGCTGATCCTGTCGGCCATCACGTCCCTGATCCTGGGCATGGGCCTGCCGACCACGGCCAATTACATCGTCATGGCCGCGCTGGTGGCACCGGTCATTGCCCGACTGGCCGCAGGCACGGGGCTGGAAGTGCCGCTGGTGGCCATCCACCTGTTCGTGTTTTACTTCGGCATCCTCGCCGACGACACGCCGCCGGTCGGGCTTGCGGCCTATGCCGCGGCAGCCATATCGCGTGCCGACCCCGTGCGAACGGGCATCCAGGGTTTCACCTATGACCTGCGCACCGCCATCCTGCCGTTCATGTTCTTCTTCAACCCGGTGCTGCTGCTGATCGATGTCGGCAGTTGGTACAACGGCCTGTGGGTCATCTTCACTGCCTGTATCGGCATGCTCGCCTTCGTCACTGCCATCCAGGGCTATATGGTCAGCCATTTGCGCTGGTATGAACGCGTGCTGGTCATGGCTTGCGCGCTGCTCATGATCAAGCCGGGCTTGACGAGCGACATTCCGGGGATCGTGTTGCTGGTGCTGATCTATCTGCTGCATCGGCACCGATCCATTGCCAGAGGCGGGCCGTCGGCGCCGTTCGGCCGTGGCAGTTATCCGCAAGCCGAGCGAGCCATGTGATTCGCCGCCCTGGTCAGACAGGCCAGGCAGGTTTGCCCATGAGGCCACGCACACTGCTCATATTTGCGCTGGGGCAGCGGTGTTGGCGGCGTCATCCCCTTGTGATCGCATATTTTGCCCTGGGGAAAGCCCGAGGGTGGTGTAGAATGCGACCGGATTATTATTCGTGCCGACGCAGGCACTCTTTAATACTATTAATCAGGGAGCATGACATGCACGATAAAACCGCATTGGTTACCGGCGGCATCGGCACCATTGGCACTGAGATATGCAAACGACTGCAGACGGCCGGCGCGCGCGTGATTGCAGTCTGCCACCCGGAAGAGCAGGATCGCGCGCAGGCTTGGCAGAGAGAGCGCCAGGCCGATGGCGGGCAGGTGTTCTACGCGGCCTGTGATCTAGCCGATTTCCAGGCCACCGAAGAAATGCTGCAATCGCTGTATGATGATGGCGTAACGGTGGATATTCTCATCAATGCTGCCGGCATCACCCGCGACGCGCCGCTCAAACGCATGGACTGGGAGCACTGGCGCGCGGTGTTGAGTTCCGACCTCGACAGCGTGTTCAACACTACGCGCAACGTGATCGAAGGCATGCTCGAGCGCGGCTATGGCCGCATCGTCAACATTTCCTCGGTCAATGGCCAGACGGGGCAGTTCGGGCAGACCAATTATTCGGCCGCCAAGGCGGGCATTCATGGCTTCACCATGGCGCTGGCACGTGAAGTGGCCGCCAAGGGCATTACCGTCAACACCATATCGCCAGGCTATATCGACAGCCCCATGATCAAAGCCGTGCCGGAGCATATTCGCGATCGGATCAAGGAAGGCATTCCGGTTGGGCGCTTCGGCCAACCGGTGGATATTGCCCGGGCGGTCATGTTTCTGGTTGATGAAGCGGCCGATTACATCACTGGCTCGAATCTGTCGGTGAATGGTGGCATGTACATGAGATAGGCGCCGCGGCAGGTGTTTCGAGTAAAAACACCTGCTTTTCAGTTCGCTTGTTGGTCGACCAAGGGTGTAAGCTGAAGGCACAAAGCTTGCATTTGAGGAAAACAATCATGAGCGGAGCAGAAATTCGTTTGAAGCGCGCCTACGACGATGCCGCCGACAATGACGGCACGCGCATCTTGGTGGATCGCGTCTGGCCCAGAGGTGTGAGCAAGGAAAAGGCGCGGCTGGATGACTGGCTGAAAGATGTGGCGCCAAGCACCGAATTGCGCAAATGGTTTGGCCATGATCCCGATAAATGGGACGAGTTCAGCAAGCGCTACCGCGCAGAGCTGGAAGATGATGATCATGCCGAAGCCATGGACAATCTGCGCTCCGTTTATCAGGATGTCGGGCGCTTGACGCTGGTGTTTGCAGCCAAGGACGAAGAGCACAACCAGGCCGTGGTGCTCAAGCATGTGCTGCAGGGTGGCTGACTAACGGTTGCAGGCAGTGCCGCTGCATCACATGTATGGCAGGACGCCGAAAGCAACGAATTGATAGTTGAATAACTGTTGAAACTTGACTAACCGTACCCATAATCAAGGCAGACTAGTTGGATGATTCAAGGAGGTAATCCAATGGCATTGGTACGTTATCAACCAAGCAGCTTGTTGCAGCAGTTCAACAACGAAATCAATCGCATGTTCATGCGCAATACAGAAGACTTCCCGGCGCTGTCACGGGGCCAATGGTCACCGGCGGTGAATGTCCGCGAAACGGAAGACGCTTATTACATCGAGGCCGAAGTGCCCGGCATCGAGCCAAAGGACATTGAAGTCACGCTCGACAAAGGCGTACTGAGGCTGGCCGGCGAACGGCGTGACAACAATGACGAGGATGATGGTTCCTTGCGTCATGTGGAGCGCTTTTACGGACGCTTCGAGCGTCGCTTCACGCTGCCTGACTCGGCTGATGGCGACAACATCGAAGCCCGCGCCGAACAAGGCGTGCTGAAACTGGCGATTCGCAAGAAGGCCGCCAGTCAGCCGCGACGAATCGAAGTACAGGGCTAATGTAGCGATAACGTTGCATCAAGGCACGATCTTCACTATTTGCAACGGGGCCTGTTCGGGCCCCGTTTTTTTGTGTGCATCGATGCATGATCCGATCTTGTGCCGACAAAACTGCGATAAACGTGGTGGCCGTGCCGCGCCCCGAGCAGGATCGTCTGCTACGGATCAGCGATGACTGCGCCATCTCGGCGGACATGAGGCCAGGCAACCGCGGCCGCCTATCAGCCCTGTACGGGCTGCCCGGGCTTGCCCGACAGCGCCAGTGCTTGCGTGAAATCGCCGGCAAAAAACAGCGTCGTGTCATCCGCCGTGACACCCATGTCGCGCAAAATGGCGGCCGGTTGTCTTTGCAGACCGGTGAAGATCAGCGTAATCCCTTGCCGGCGGCAGCGACTTACCAGATTGCCGATGGCCGTGGCAGCGGAAGCGTCGATCATCGGCACCCGGCGCAGACGCAGGATGAAGACGCGCGGTGGCTGGCCAAAGGCTCGCAGTACGTCGTCGATGCGATTGGCCACGGCAAAGAACAGCGGCCCCGAGACGCGATATACCGCGACGTCGTTCGGCAGCAGCGAGGGTTGATCCACGGCCAGCGGCTGCGCCATGTCGTCGTATTCATCTTCGAACAATTCCATGTTGGATTCCACCGCCACGATGCCACTCATGCGATGCATGAACAGGAAGGCGGCCAGCACGACCCCGACCTGAATGGCGATGGTCAAGTCCACCGTCACCGTGAGCACGAACGTCACCACCAGCACCAGGCGATCGCCGAATGGCGAGCGCATGAGTTGGCGAATGCGTTCGATTTCGCTCATGTTCCAGGCCACCATGAGCAACAGCGCCGCCATCGCTGGTAACGGCACCTGATTGGCCAGCGGCGCCGCCAGTACCACGAAAATCAGAATGAAGATGGCATGGGACATGCCGGCCACTGGTGAACGGGCGCCGGCGCGCACGCCGGTCGCGGTGCGCACGATGGCACCGGTTGCAGGCAGTCCGCCTACCAGCGCCGAGGCGCCGCTGGCGACACCTTGGGCCACCAGTTCGCAGTTGGAGCGATGCCGGCCGTCGATCATGCCGTCGGAGACCACAGCCGAGAGCAGTGATTCGACCCCGGCCAGAAAGGCAATCGTAAAGGCGCTTGGCAGCAGCGCGGGAATCTGGGCAAGCTCGAACTCCGGCAGGTGCGGCGCCGGCAGTTCGCGCGGGATCGGGCCGAATTCGGAAATAATGGTATCCACCGGCAATTTGAGCAGCAGTGCGGCGACAGTGGCGGCGACTACGGCGATCAGAAAAGCCGGCCAGCGCGGCCGGTAGACGCGCAATACGATCAGCAGCGCCAGCGTGGCCAGCGCCAGCCCCGTGGCGGCCGGATTAATGGTGTCGAGATGACCGAAATAAGCCTGCCAGCGGGCGAAGAAATCGGCTGGTAGATCAGTGATGTTGAGTCCGAACAAATCCTTGATCTGGCTGCTGAAAATACTTACGGCAATACCAGCGGTAAAGCCCGTGATCACCGGCTGCGGCATGTACTTGACCAGCGAGCCAAGGCGCAGCAGCCCGGCCAGGATGAGCATGGCCGCGGCAAGCAGCGTGGCGATCAGCAACCCGTCGTAACCAAAGTCTGCAATCACGCCGAAGACGACCGGAATGAAGGCGGCGGTGGGGCCGCCGATCTGCACCCGCGAGCCACCCAGGAAGGAAATGAGAAAGCCGGCCACGATCGCCGTGTGCAGGCCTACGGCCGGTGAGGCGCCGGAGGCGATGGCGAGCGCCATCGACAAAGGCAGGGCCACAATCGCCACCGTCAGGCCGGCCAGCAAATCCCCTTGCAGCTGCTTCAGGCCATAGCCGCGGCGCAATACAGTGAATAATTTAGGAACAAAAAAATGCCAGGCCGGCGCACTATTCGGCATATGCATACAAGACATGAAGCTGAACAACAGCGGCCATTATGCCAGCGCCGCCGAATTGTGTTGCTGATTCGTGCTGTTGCCGGAGCGCCCACTGGCGCGTTTCAGGTTTGCTGTGGCCCGGCCACCAGATTGGCGAGCAGCGCGAACTGGGCCGGCGTGATCTGTTCCGGGCGCAGCCCAGGATCAATGCCGGCGGCGCTGATGGCAGTGGCCGACAGCCAGCCGGACAAAGCGTTGCGCAGGGTCTTGCGGCGCTTGGAGAAGGCAGCCGTGACCAGGTGATCGAAGACATGCCAGTCGTGGATTGAAAACGCTGGCGGCGTCGGCTCGACGCGCACCACCGCGGACATGACCCTGGGTGGCGGCACGAAGGCGCCGGGGCCGACATTGAACAGATGCGTGGCCGTGGCGCGCGCGGCCACGGCCACACTCAGGCGGCCGTAAGTACGGCTGCCAGGGCCAGCCGTCATGCGCTCGACCACTTCCTTTTGCAGCATGAAGTGCATGTCGTGAATGGCCTCCGGAACCGCAAGCAGCGCAAACAGCAGGGGCGAGGAAATATTGTAGGGTAGGTTGCCGACCAGGCGCAGCGGCTGACCGGCTTGTGCCGCGAGCGCAGCATAATCGACCTTGAGTGCATCGGCAGCCATGACCGTGAGCCCAGGCGGGGCGGTGCTGCGCAGCCGCGCCGCCAGGTCGCGATCGATTTCGATTACGGTCAGTTCATGTATCGCAGCGCACAGCGGATATGTGAGCGCACCCTGGCCGGGACCAATTTCGACGAATGCATCGCCCGCCTTGGCAGCGAGTAAAGCCAGCATGCGCTGGATGACCCCCTGTTCATGTAGAAAATGCTGGCCAAAACGCTTACGTGCCATGGCTGTGAGCAATCATGGTCAGAGCCGTGTTGATCGCGGCCTGCAGGCTGCCGTTGTCAGTACTGGCAGCGGCCATCCGATTCAACGTCATGCCGCGATCAACTGGTATGCAAATCATGGGCAGCCTCAGCGTGATGTTGACCGCGCGGCCAAAACAATGTGCTTGATCACTGGCAGACCCTGATCGTGATACATCGCCAGCACGGCATCTGCCTGCTGCAAGCGGCGTGGCATGAACAGCGTATCGGCCGGCAATGGGTCATGGCTGCCGGCCGCCAGATCCTGCGCCGCGGCAATGGCCGGCGCGTCATGGGCGACCAGCTGCAACTCGATGCCCAGCAATCCGGCACGTACCTGCAGCAGCATGGCGGATCGGCCATGGCGACCAGCTCGCAGGGCTGCGCGATGTGGATGGCGAGATCCGGTCCGATGTCGGTCGGCCCGCCGGGCGTCTGCGCCAGGCGTACAACCGGACTAGCCGCCGACGGGTTGATAGCCATCAAGGCGGATGTCGATGTAGGCTTCGGCGCGCAGTTCCTGCAGCCAGCGGCGGCCCTTTTCCTGGGCCTTGCGCTGGCCGATCAGTTGCTGCGCATGATTGCGAATTGCTTCTCGGGTTTTGTCAAGTTGGCGTCGATCGACCACCTTGATGATGGCGTAGCCGTTGGCAGTTTCCAGTACCGGGCTGATGTCGCCGGGTTGCATTTGCGCGATGCGGAAGGTTGCTTGTGGATCGAGTGTCTCTGGTTGCACCCAGCCAATGTCGCCGCCTTCTTCAGCACTGTTCTTGTCGTCAGAATATTCTTTTGCCAGCTCGGCGAAGTCGGCGCCCGCATCCATGCGTGCGCGCAGATCCGACGCCAGTTCATGGGTGCGCTCTTGATTGCGCAAGGCATTCGGCTGCAGCAGGATATGGCTGACCCGGACTTCGTCGATCATGACTTTTTCGCCGCCCGCCAGGCTCTGCGGGGTGCGTGAGCCGAGTAGCTGGAGCAGGTGAAATGCGCCTTCGCTGCGGAATACCGGGCTGATCCCGCCTTGACTCAGGCCGGAAATGTTGTCGACAAAGACCTGGGGCATCGCAGCACTGTTGATCCAGCCCATGTCGCCGCCGTTGGCGGCGCTTGCATGGTCCGAGTTGGCCGCGGCGAGCTGCGCAAAGCCGGCTGCGCCGGACATGGCCTGGCTACGGATTTCCTCCAGGCGTTCGCGCACCTGGCGCGCGGCCTCGGGGCTGTCGCCGAGAGGCAGATCGAGACGGATGTGGCGCAGATGATATTCACGATTGCTCTTGTTTTGCAGAGAGCGACTCGCCAGGAACTCGGTGACGTCATTTTCGGTTACCCGGACCGTGCTCATCACCTCCTGTTCGCGCACTTTTTGAATCAGGACGTTTTCGCGAATACGCTCGCCAAGCTCCTGCAGCGACATGCCCTGAGCCTGCAGAGCCTGCGCGAATTGTTCGACTTCCATTTTATTCTGCTGCGCGAGGCGGGCAATCTGTGCATTGATTTCCTCTTCGCTGGCAGCCAGCCCCAGCTCCCTGGCTCGCTGCAATTGCAGCCGCGAGAAGATGAGCTGATCCAGGGTGTTGGAACGCAACGTATCCGCCGGGATGTTGTCGGCCCGCGCGCCCAGCTGCGCCCGTGCCTGTTGCACGGCGCCGGACAGTTCACTGAGCAGGATGACGTCGTTGTTGACCACGGCGGCGATGCCGTCCACCGGCTGTGCCAGTGCCGTTGCCGGCAGCAGCAGAGTCATGATCAACCAAGATAGGAACGGAGTAGGCAAGCGCTTTTTCATGAACATTGAAGACGCCGGATGGTTAGGGTATGGGAGTCGCAGAAAAGCCGCCGCGACGGCTGTCCAGATAACTGAAAATGCTTCTTTCTTCGATGGTGCGGGCGCTGCTGCCGATGGCGGAGAGGCCGCGCAGAACGAACTGGAACATGAGCGCGTTATCGTAGCTGCCGTCCCGATGGGCGACGATGCGTTGCCACGACAAACGCGCCGCCCAGCAGCATGATGGGCGATATTCCAAGCCCGCCGCCGTACCAACATTTTGACTCTTTTCCAGTGAATAGTTCCAGCGGCCGACGAAATCCAGGCGTTCGCCCAGCGGCAAGGCGAGGCCGACCGTCGTTTGCTCAAGGGCTTCGACCCGCGCCCCCACGGGGCGAAAGTTTTCGTAGCGTCGCCACGCGAGGTTGACGCGATAGCCGGCATCATTGTGATAGTCGATGTGGGCGAAGGCGCGGTTGAGTTTGCTGCGGGACGGGCTGTACTGGGCGATTATGCCGGTGCGCAGATTGCGAGTCGGTCGATATTCCACGCCCGCGACATAATCCGAGTTGCCCTCATGAAAGCCGGTTTGTGCATTGCCGGGCAGCTGCACCCGCGGCTCATGGAATGCGTGGATGCGACCGAGATCGAATTTTAGCACGGTGCGGCCACTGTTCGGTTCGAGCAGGCGCGAGCTGACACCCAGGGCCAGTTGATTGACATCGACAATGCGGTCGGAGCCGATGAAGCGCTGTTGCGCAAACAGCCGGTTGAAATGCAAATCCGGCACGCCGGTGTCAAATAGCGGGATCTCGCTTTGATCCTCGTAACCCTTGTACAGATATTGCACGCGGGGTTCCAGCGTTTGCAGCCAGCCGTTGCCGAAACTGCGCAGCAGGCGCAGGCCGCCGCCAAGCGAGAAGGACGGTATCGTGCGATCAATCGATGTGGCCGGACTGTTGGTGAGGTGATCGTTGAAGTGGTAACGCGTGTAACGCAGCGCGGCCTCGCTGTTGGCATACCAGCCGCCGTGATCGATGGTCCAATTCAGATGCGGGCGCACGTCGGTGCGCTGGGTGTCGATGCCGCGATTTTTCTGAAAGCGGGTAAATTCGGACTCCAGACCAACGTAGAAGGGCGCCGTGGGGGATTCGAGCTCCATGCGCAGCTGCGGCAGGCGGTGATAGGGCGTGCTGCTGCCGAGGCTTTGAAAACTTTCTGCCAGCATGCCGAAATACAGGCCGGTGTTTTCGTAGTATAGATGCAGGTTGCGCTGCAGGTGCGTCTCTGAGGTTCTGTCTATGTCGTGGCTGAGATCCTCAAAGTATTCGTCGTCACTTACCGCTGCATAGCGGGCGGTAAGCCCCACATGTTGGCTCAGCTTGCCGGCATGACGATAGTCCACCAGTCCGCGGCTGCTGCCGTATTTGCGGTCATGCGCCAAGCCTGCGGCCTCGATGATGCCGCGGTGATGCCTGCTCAGATAGCGAAACTCGCTTTCGATCTGCAGCCCGCGCTGCCCCAATATTCGAGGCGTTACGGTTGCGTCATAGTTGGGGGCAAGGTTCAGATAGACTGGAGCGGCCAGCTCGAAGCCGGAACTGCCGGAATAGCCCACGGTTGGCGTCAGCAAGCCGGTATGGCGCCGATCATCAATCGGAAAATTGAGATACGGCGTATAAAAAATCGGCACGTTGTAGAAGCGCAGAATCGTGTTGTAGGCTGTGGCGCGGCCGCTGTCGCGATTGACCTTCAGCTTGTTGGCCTTGAGCAGCCAGGCCTTGGTGTCGCCGGGACACGTGGTGTAGGTGGCCTGTTGCAGTGTGTAATGATCCTGGTCAATGGCCAGTACGTGGCGTGCCTCGCCGCGGCCGCCGTGCTGCGTCAGGATATAGTCCGACTGAGTGAATTCACCGCTGGAGCTGTCGATGTCATAGTCGGCAGCAGCGGCTGTGAGATACAGGCCCGGGCGCAAGTATTGCAAGCCGCTGTCGGTGCGCACGCGCGAGGTGTTGCGGTTGTAGCTCAGCTGCGGCGACAGCAGTACCTCGTTTTGCCTTTCCAGGCGTACATTGCCCTGTGCATGTGCCGTTTCCTCGGTCAGCTCGGCTTCATCCGCGGTGAGCACGGTTTCCGGGCCTTGAATGTTAGACGGCGCCAGCGGCGGCAGATCGAAAGGGCAGAAATTGCTCGCGGCGACAGCCGGCTTGGCAAGCGCCGTACAGGCCCATAGGATGGCGCCGGCTAGCAGCCATCCGGAGCTGCCGAGCCGGCGCGGGCACGGGCGTGTGCTCATGCCAAGCATGGGCATGCCGAAGCGGCTGGCACAGCCCGCCCAGGCGCGCAGCGCGGTCGGCAGCCAGCGCCTGGGCGGCGCATGGCGCGCCTGTTTTGCTCTAAAATGTGCATCCCATTGAAAATGATTTGCCCCTTGGAAACACAATGATGGTGCCTGAGTTTTTCTGCTCCAGACGCGGCGTCGGCGGCGAATGGCCATGCGGGCACGGCTCAGTGATGCCCTGTCATCAGCAGCCAATGCAACACGCTGGCCCCAGACTCGTGCGCATCATGATACGAGATTATGCGCAAGCAGGAAGGGCGCTGCAATGTATTGGCCATCGTGGCCGCTGAGGAATGTCGTTAACGATGAGTGTGGATGAAGATGCCCGCCAGCATGCGCTGTTGGCCTGGGCGGAGCAGAAGCTGGCCTGCCGGCCGCGCTGGACGCCGGCTTCCGCGGATGCCAGCTTTCGGCGCTATTTTCGCGGCGTCCATCAGCAACAGAGCTGGATTGCCATGGACGCGCCCCCCGCGCGCGAAAACAACTCGGCTTTCGTGCGCATAGCACAGCTGTTTGCCGCCGCCGGTCTGCATGTGCCGCAGATTCTGCACAGCGACCTGCAGCGCGGCTTTCTGTTGTTGACGGATCTTGGCCGCGAGACCTATCTCAACGTGCTGGATGAGCATAATGCCGACCGGCTGTTCGACGCCGCCATCGCGGCACTGCTGGCCTGGCAGAAAAGTTCGCGTCCCGGGCTGCTGCCCGATTATGATCGCGCCACGCTGGCCGCCGAACTGGCCTTGTTTACCGACTGGTATCTGCCGCGTCACCTGGGTTACGAGCTTTCTCGCGCTGAGTTGGCCGGCGTGGATGATGCCTTCGCTTTCTTGCTTGACAATGCCATGCGCCAGGCGCGGGTATTCGTGCATCGCGATTACATGCCGCGCAATCTGATGATCAGCGAGCCGCTGCCCGGCATCATCGATTTTCAGGATGCGCTGTACGGCCCCGTTAGCTACGACATCGCCTGCCTGTTCAAGGATGCCTTCATCAGCTGGCCCGAGGCGCGCATCAACCCATGGCTGCGTGATTACTGGCAGCGCGCACGAGCACAGGGCATTGCCGTGGCTGCAGATTTTCCCACCTTCAAACGCGATGTCGAACTCATGGGTGTACAGCGCCACCTGAAGGTGCTGGGCATTTTTGCCCGCATCGCCCACCGTGATGGCAAGCCGCATTATATTGCTGATGCACCGCGTTTCGTCTCCTACCTGCAGCCGGTCGTGGCGGCTTATCCGGAGCTGGCGCCGCTGCAGCCGCTGCTGGCGCTGCCAATACCGCAATGAAAGCCATGCTGCTGGCGGCCGGCCGTGGCGAGCGCCTGCGACCGTTGACCGATGACACGCCGAAACCGCTGCTCCAAGTGGGCCAGCGGGCATTGATCGAGCACCATCTGCTGGCGCTGGCACGCGCTGGCTTCAAGGAGGTGATCATCAACATTGCCTGGCATGCTGGCCAGATACAGGCCGCGTTGGGCAATGGCCGTCGTTTTGGCCTGCGCATTCACTACTCGCTGGAGACAGCGGGTGCGCTCGATACCGGCGGCGGCGTGCGAGCCGCATTGCCACTGCTCGGCAAGGCGCCGTTTCTGCTGGTCAGCGCGGATACATTCACCGATTTTGATTTCGCGCGACTGAGGGAGCCGGCAGTGGTGGCAGGGAGCGCGCGAGTCGTGCTGGTTGACAATCCGCCCCACCATCATGCCGGTGACTTCGCCCTGCAGGGCGGTTGCGTCAGCAATGCACCGCGCCAATACACCTATGCCGGCATCGGCGTTTATGCGCCCGACTTGTTTGCCCGGGAAAGCGAACCCAGCTTTCCGCTGGCACAGGTCATCCGCCGCGCAGCAGCCGCGGGGCGGGTGCAAGGCCTGCATCATGCGGGGGTTTGGCTCGATGTGGGCCGCCCGGCCACGCTTGCCGCGGCGCGGGCACATTTCGCCGCAATCTGCAAAGCGACATGAAAATTTCGATATTGCCGGCTGCGCTGATAGACTCTGCGATCGTATTGCCAAAATGGGACGTCTCCTTTTGCGCTATTCAAACAGGAATCAAGCTGCGACACTCCACGCGCGGCGCCGCTTGTGTGCGGCTACGCTGTGCTGTGTATTGTTTTTTCTGCTGCTGGCTACCGGCTGTGCCTACATCCCCGGCATTGATGGGGAGGCGCAGCCCGACCGGCAGGCCGAGGCCACCGAACCTGATTTATCGCCGCTGGAGCCAGCGGAACAGGCGCTGCGGGATGCACAGGCGGAAAACGCGAACGATTTTTCCCCGCGCGCACTGGATGCAGCGCGCCGGCGTCTGACGCTGGCGCGCGACATTATTTACAATGCGGCGCGGCAGGGGCGGCAACCGAACGCGCAAGAGCGCGAACGCATCCAGGATCTGGTGGACGCGGCGCGCTTGGATGTGCGCCTGGCGCGGGTGCGAAACCAGGCGCTGGCCGTCGCCAGCCAGGTGGACAAATTGCGGGACAAGCTGGATGCGCGGGGCGCAGCCGACAGCGAGGTGCGGCCATGAAGCACGCACTTGTGACTCGCGCACTGGTAATCAGTGCCTGTGTGTTGCCGTGGCTGGGCGGGTGTATGGCTTTTGATCCTGATGCGGCCATCCCGCCCGCGCCTGGCGTGACCGGAGCGGCAGCACAGGACAAGGCACTGCAGCAGCAGGTGCAGAAAGGCTATGGAGCCGAGCCCGACACCTTTTTGCCACTGGAAAGGGCGCAGTCGGCAGTGGCGGCCGCGCAAGCCCAGCAGGATGTAAATGTGCATACGGCGGCGGAACTGCAACAGGCGCGCGATGAACTCGAGCAGGCGCAGCAATTGTGGTTGCAAAGCGATGCGGACAAACGCGACCCCGAGCAACTGCGCCGTATTGAAGAGCATGCTCACCGCGCCCAGCGTCTGGCGCAGATCGCGCAGTATACGGCTCTGCGCGAGCTCAATTTGGCTGAGTTGGACGAGATCAACAGCGAACTGGAGCGCCAGCGCGCCCAGGCCGCAGCCGCACGCCGGGCGGCGGCGGCCAGCGGCGAGCGCCTCGTGGGCCAGCGGGTGGTTCCGGGCATGCTTGGCAGCTTCAGTTTTCAGCCGGGTACGGCGCAATTGACCAGCAGTTCGCGGCCGGCTGTGGTGCAGCTGGCTACCATTCTGCAGCAAAGTCCTGCCATTGGCGTGGTCATTCTCGGGCACACCAGCAACAGTAAGCCCCCGGAGCAGGAGCTGGAGCGGTTCGTACAGGCCAATCCACAGCTCGAACAGCAGGATTTGCTCACTGCGGACAAGGTTGCCGCCTACAACCTGGCGTTATCGGATGCGCGGGCGCGAGCGGTGGCACAGGCGCTGGTGGATGCAGGCGTTGCCGCACGGCGTATCGGCGCCCGCGGTTTCGGCAGCAGCCAGCCGGTCGCCAGCAACAACAGCGCGCAAGGGCGCGCCGCCAATGAGCGGGTCGAAGCCGTCATCGTGCCCGGGCCGGACAGTCCGAACAGTCCGCTGCGACCGCCATCTGGTTAAGGAAGCGTCAGCTGACCCTGTAACATGCGCCTGATGCAAAAACGCCCGCTCGTCAGCGGGCGTCAACTCGGATCGGCAGGGGCTGGCCGCGCTGCGGCCTACTCGTTGGGATGCAGGACCGCGTGCAGGAACTCCTGAGTGCGTTCCTCCTTGGGCGCAGTGAAGATCTTATCCGGCGGTCCGGATTCGCGGATTTTGCCTTGATCAAAAAAGCAGACCTTGTCCGAAAACTGACGGGCAAATTCCATTTCATGCGTCACCAGCAGCATGGTCAGGTCGTGTTCCGTGGCAAGGCGGCGGATCACACCCAGCACTTCGCCGACCAGTTCCGGGTCCAGGGCGCTGGTGGGCTCGTCAAACAGCATGACTTTCGGACGCATGGCCAGTGCCCGCGCGATGCCGACCCGCTGTTGCTGGCCGCCGGACAGCTGGGCCGGATACTTGTTGGCTTGGTCGGCCAGCCCGACCATATCCAGCAGCTCCTGGGCCCGTTCGCGCGCTTCCTTCTTGGCTATCTTGAGCACGTTGATCGGTGCCTCGGTAATGTTTCGCAGCACGGTCATGTGCGGAAACAGATTGAATGACTGGAACACCATGCCCATCTGATTGCGCATGGAGCGCAGGTGTTTTTCGCTCGCTGGAACCAATTCTCCGTTATCGCTCTGCTCGTGCCAGAGTGGCTGATCGCCCACGTAGACCACGCCTTCCTGTATCGGCTCGAGTGTCATCAGCACGCGCAACACGGTGGATTTGCCGGAACCGGACGGGCCGATGATCGTGACCTTTTCGCCCTGCTGGACTTCGAAGTCGAGTTCGCGCAGCACCTCGAAACTGCCGAAGCGCTTGGTGACCTTGTCGAATTTAACGATTGGATTGCTCATTTCAGTGGGATTCCTTGTTTGGGCAGAGCAGCATCAATGATGCGCACCAATGTGGCCGCGAATACGGTCAGGATCAGATACATGGCGCCGACGATGGTCAGCGGCACCATGTAGTTGAATGTGCGATCGCCGATAATGCTGGCGGCCGAGAGCATTTCCAGTACGGTTATCGCGCTGAGTACCGGGGTGTCCTTGATGATTGACACGACGTAGTTGCCCAACGCCGGAATGACCCGGGGAATGGCCTGGGGGATGATGATGTAGGTAAATGTGTGCAGCGGAGGCAGATTAAGCGCACGAGATGCCTCGCGTTGACCGTATGGCACGGCTTCGATGCCGGCTCGATAGACTTCCGCGCAATACGCGCTGTACTGCAATGCCAGGGCAATTGCGCCCGCTACAAAAGCGGGTATGAGCCATCCGGTGACCTGTGGCAATACATAAAAGACGAAAAACAGCTGAATCAGCAGTGGTGTTCCACGCAGGAATTCCAGCACGAACGAAGCCGGCCAGCTGATGATCTTGACGGGCATGCCCTTGAGGCCGGCCAGCACCAGGCCGAGGACCATGGCCAGCAAGAAGCCGATGACGGTTGCCTTGATCGTCGTGATCCCGCCGACGAGCAGGATCGGTATGATCGACATGGCAAAGGCCAGCGTACTGCTGGTGTCCCATTCGATTCCGAATAACATGTCATGTCCCCCTATGATCTGCCGGTGGAGCGCCAAGTGCCGATGCGTTTTGCCAGCAGGCCCATGAGATAAGCCAAAAACAGCGACATGAAGAAATACAGGAACAGCACGATGGTGTAGATTGTGATGCTGTCTGCGGTTAGGTTGCGCAGCCTTTGCGCCAGAAACGCCATGTCGGCAATGGTAATCAGGGATACCAGCGAGGTGTCCTTGAGATTCTGGATGGCCAGGTTGCCGAATGGCGGCATCATTTCGGGCAGTGCCTGCGGCAAGGCAATTCTCCACAATGTCTGCCGTGGCGTGAAATTCATCGCCAGCGCCGCTTCATACTGGTCTTTGGACACAGCCAGGACGGCACCGCGCACCACCTCCGCACCGTACGCGCCGATATTGGCTGACAGAGCGAGTATGCCGGCGATGATTGGAGGAATGCGCGCGTCGATGCCGATGGCATGGCCGATGATGGGCAGGGCGTAAAACAGCCAAAACATCTGTACCAGCAACGACGTGCCGCGGAAGATTTCGACGAAGGTCGCGGACGGCAGCTTGATCAGCCAGTTGTTGGACAGCTTGCCAAGGCCAAAGGCGAAGGAAAAGATGGCGCCGAGAATGGTGGAATAAATGGTCAGCTGCACCGTGACCCAAATGCCCGGCAACAGCAGTTCCAAATAATTTAGCCAATCCATGTTACCCCCTTGGCCGAGCAACAGGTTGCCGGCAGCGTCTGGGAAAATGGATGCGGCGTCCACCCAAGGCAGACGCCGCGCCCATTGCGTTTACCTCACGTAAAGGATTCAGCCTTCTGCTGCGTCATAGGAGTCGCCACACAGTTCCTCGGTGGTTTTTTCGAACGAGGCCTGGGTATCGGTCTTGTTGAAGCCGTAGCTGTGCAGGGTTTCGGCCCATTCGTCCGTTTTCTTGTATTCCTTGAGTGCTTCGTTGAAGGCTTTGCGGAACTCGTCGGATGATTCGTCGAATACAAAGCCGCCCCAGCTGCGTACCACTTCGCCATCGATGACCGGATCTTCGAAGTTGTCTACAAATTGCACCTTGTCACTCTTCTGCGACAGGTTGTAGGCAGTCAGGCCGGTTGCGGCGTAGGCATCGGCACGGCCGGTGGCCACGGCGGCGATGGCGTCGGTGTTGGCATTAACCATGATCATCTGGCTTTGCGGCACGCCCAGGGCCTGCATGTATTCCAGCTGATCGGCGCCGGACATGATGGCGACCGTGAGGTCGTCGCGTTCGGCAAATTCCTCGAAGGAGTGAATGTCCTTCGGATTGCCCTTGGCAACCATGAGGCCCTCACCATAAGTGGAGTTGGGTGCCGAGTAGTCCACTGCTTCGCAGCGTTGCGGCAGGATCGCCATTTCCGCGGCGACCATGTCGACCCGGTTGGCCTTGACTGCCGGAATCAGCGAGCCGAAATCGGTAACGGTCCACTGGATGTCTTCGATGCCCATGTTTTTCAGAACGGCCGTGGCGACGTCCGGACCGGCGCCCTTGGCGTTGCCGCCAACATCCACGTAACCATAGGGGATCTCGTTTGCGACCGCTATCCGCACATAACCGCGGTCCTTGATCTGATCCAGCGTGACTGCCATGGCTGAACTGGTGACGGCTGTGAGTCCGAATGCCACGAGTGCCGCTATGGCTGAACGTAATGTTATTTTTTTGGTGGTATGCAACATATTGTCGCCTCCTTCGCAGTGGAAGCCCTGGTGGGCCCTTGTTCAAGTCATGTGCAATCGGTTGCCGAAGAATAGCATTTTGGCGATCAGTTTCGCTGCGTAAAAACTTCGTGCTTCGGCCGCATCGATTGCATACATATCCAGCGTACACGAACCGCAATCTGACTGGTAGCCTCCGCCACCGGCTGCGCAACCCCGGCAGTGGCCACCAGGAAATATGCAGCAGCTTCAGCGCGGGTTTGTGATGAAGATTGTATCTTGATGTTAATGGCTTGATGAGCAAGGAGAATCCAGGCAGCTTCGGTGCAGGGGCGCAGCTCCGACAAATGTCGGCAAGATGCCGTCGATATGTTATTGCCAGATGTAGATGAAACTAAAGTATGATCCAGTTCCTTGCGCCCACTGGTTTGTTTTGCACCCGGTGTCTGTGTTTGCCAAGGCACAGCGCCGCGACTGCACTGCATCATGGCAGGCCAGGTTGACATCCCAGCCATAAAAAAGGCCGGCATGGCGCCGGCCTCGTGTCATGGCTGGGTGGCTTCAGCTCACCGCCTGATCCAGCTGCGGGATGATCTCGAACAGATCGCCCACCAGGCCGAAGTCGGCGATCTCGAAGATCGGCGCCTCCGCGTCCTTGTTGATGGCGACAATCGTGCCGGCATCCTTGATCCCAGCCAGGTGCTGGATGGCGCCGGAGATGCCAAAGCACATGTACAGATCCGGCGAGATGATCTTGCCGGTCTGGCCGACCTGCATGTCGTTGGGCACATAGCCGGCATCGACCGCGGCACGCGAGGCGCCGACCCCGGCGCCGATCTTGTCGGCAAAGTCGTAGACGAGCTTGAAGTTCTCTTCGCTGCCGACCCCGCGCCCGCCGGAGACGACCTTGGTGGCGGTTTGCAGGTCGGGGCGATCGCTTTCCTGCTGTTCGATGCCGACGAAGCGGGTGTGGCTCGGGAGCTCGACGTCCAGCGTGAGCGCTTCGACCGGCGCGTCGTTGGTGCCAGCCTTGGCTTCAGGATAGGTGGCGGCCCGCACCGAGCCGACCAGAATCTGGTCTTCCGGCGCCTGGACCGTGACGATGGCGTTGCCGGCGTAGATCGGGCGCTCGAATTCAT
>Ga0079226_10001132_pt1 | contig 20209 bp, 19 predicted proteins | sample Poulit2014_FD_76345 | JGI IMG/M metagenome (GOLD analysis project Ga0079226, IMG submission 76345) | Agricultural soil microbial communities from Georgia to study Nitrogen management - Poultry litter 2014 | ecosystem: Environmental > Terrestrial > Soil > Agricultural land | place: USA: Georgia... | reverse complement strand
TCACACCTGTTCCCATGCCGAACACAGTAGTTAAGCTCCTTAGCGCCGATGGTAGTCGGACTTACGTTCCGCAAGAGTAGGACGTTGCCAGGCAATCAGGGACCCGAGAGGGTCTCTTTTTTTTTGTGCGAAAAAGAAGCTTAACTTTGAAGAATCGACTGAACTAAAGCACTCCTCCTCAATAAATTGAGATTATTGAGGAGGAGTACTTTATCACAGAATTGTAAAATTGATTTAAGAAAGCGTTTGAAGCTGACGAACTCAGTAAAAGACGCAATGAGCTTACAAGCGGTAAGTGAGTAATGAAAGTGGAATAGAAAAGATTTATCTTTTCTATAATTACTCCTAAATTTTATTTTTAAAAAATAGGGAGTAATTTACAGGCAATCAGGGACCCGAAAAGGTCTCTTTTTTTATGCGAAAAAGGTGGTTAACTATAGAGGATCGCCTGTATTAAAGCTCATGCGTAAACACTGCTAATCTCAATAAATTGAAAAGTAAAACTTTATCGAAGACAACAATTTTAGATTGAAAAACATACATATAGATTGCTAGATAAAAAAATGGCATTTCAAAAATACTTACGCTGACGTTTTTGATAAGTTCTATAACCTTTGCATAACAACTTCTAAGCTCAGTAAATTGAGTTTAGTACAATAATGGATTGCAAGAGCGTTGTCTCTTTATATCGTTAAAGATTTGATGAGTATATTGGTATGCTGTTCAATTTGTGAAAGAGGGATACCTCCAAATCCCAAAATAAATTTTACTGATGTGTGTGACTTATCGTAGGTGCTAAATGGGATGATTTTTAAGTTGTTGCGTTTAGCGTTGTTTAAGCATTGTTTCAAGGTTAAGCCGTTTTTTACGGTTAATGTAAAATGCATACCTGCTAGTGCACCATCGATTTCTAATTGATTTTCATAGGGTTTGAGTGCATCTAATATAAATTTAAGTTTCTCTCTATAAACATTTCTCATTTTATTTAAATGTCTTTCAAAACTTCCTGACTGCATAAAATTTGCTACCATTTTTTGGATATGAGCAGGAACTGTATTACCTTCTTTATTGTTTAAACTATTATATATATTGAGTATTTTTTTTGGCAATACGAGATAAGCTATTCTACAACTAGGAAATAAAGATTTTGAGAAAGTACTAATATATATTACTTTGTCTTTCGTATCTAAACTTTGTAATGCAGGAATGGGTTTCCCAAAATAACGAAATTCTGAATCATAGTCATCTTCAATAATATATCGATTTTCAAATTGCTGTGCCCAATGAATAAGTTGGGTGCGCTTTTTTAAATTCATCACATATCCTGTAGGAAATTGGTGGGAGGGTGTGACGTATGCAATATTATGATTAGAGCGATTAAAGTGTTCTAATGCAATTCCTGTTTTATTTACAGGTACTTGAAGATATGAGATATGTTTTTTATCCAAGACTTGTTTGATTGGCGGATAGCTAGGATTCTCTATCAAGAAACGGCCTTTGTTTAGAATGTCAGTAATTAAATTGATGAGCTGTTCTGTAGACGAACCAACAATAATTTGATCTGGATGACAAGTAACACCTCTACTATTAAATAGGTAATGAGCAATTTCCTGGCGTAACGTCCATTCGCCTTTAGGATTTGTATGTTGTAGAAGATTTAATTGGTTATCTTCAAATGCATCTCTGGCATACTTCCTGAATTGTTGCATTGGGAAGTATTCTGCATCGATTTCTGCTAGATTGAATGCATACTCATATGTTGGTTGAGTTTTAATATCTTCAGTTTCTTTTTGCTTTATATGTGAGTGGGAAGGATTTCGAGAAATGATAGGTAATGTTTCTACGTCAGATACAAAATAACCTGAACGAGGTTTAGAGTATATATAACCTTCATCTGATAGAATTTGATATGCGTGTTCGATGGTTGTGTTGCTTACAGCCAAATGCTGACCTAATACACGTTTAGAAGGAAATTTATCACCTGATTTATATTGTCCTTCAATGATTTGTTTTTTTAGATTTTCATATAAATTAATATATAAATGTTCTTTAGCCACTTAATCTGACCTCCTAAATTATTTCGGAATTGTACCTTTTTAAATACCAGTTTATCTTTTAAAATGAATTTAATCAACTAAGTAAAGGGGTAATTTAAATATGTCTAAAGTTATTGGGTCAGAAAGAGTTAAAAGAGGAATGGCTGAAATGCAAAAGGGCGGCGTTATTATGGACGTAGTTAATGCAGAACAAGCTAAAATAGCTGAGGAGGCTGGAGCTGTTGCTGTTATGGCATTAGAACGTGTGCCTTCTGATATTAGAGCTGCAGGCGGTGTTGCGCGTATGGCTAATCCTAAAATTGTAGAAGAAGTGATGAATGCTGTATCTATACCTGTAATGGCTAAAGGTCGTATTGGTCATATTACAGAAGCTCGTGTATTAGAATCTATGGGTGTTGATTATATTGATGAATCAGAAGTATTAACACCTGCAGATGAAGAGTTTCATTTGCGCAAGGATTCTTTTACGGTTCCATTTGTTTGTGGTTGCCGTAACTTAGGGGAAGCAGCACGACGTATTGGCGAAGGTGCAGCAATGTTACGTACTAAAGGAGAACCAGGTACAGGAAATATTGTAGAGGCGGTTAGACATATGCGCCAAGTCAATTCAGAAGTTAGTCGTCTAACAGTTATGAATGACGATGAAATTATGACTGAAGCTAAAAATATTGGCGCACCATACGATGTTTTAAAATCTATAAAAGAGAATGGAAAATTACCAGTTGTCAACTTTGCAGCTGGCGGAGTAGCAACGCCTCAAGACGCTGCATTAATGATGGAATTAGGCGCAGATGGTGTATTTGTTGGATCAGGTATTTTCAAATCAGAAGATCCAGAAAGATTTGCTAAAGCGATTGTTCAAGCTACTACACATTACCAAGATTATGAATTGATTGGTCGTCTAGCTAAAGAGTTAGGTACAGCAATGAAAGGTTTAGATATTAACGAATTGTCATTAGAAGAACGTATGCAAGAGCGTGGATGGTAATATGAAAATTGGTGTTTTAGCTTTACAAGGCGCAGTGAGAGAGCATATACATCACATTGAATTAAGTGGTCATGAAGGTGTAGCAGTCAAACGTATAGAACAGTTAAATGAGATTGATGGATTGATTATACCAGGTGGAGAATCTACTACCTTACGTCGTCTGATGAACTTATATGGGTTTAAAGAGGCACTACAACAGTCTTCATTACCAATGTTTGGTACATGTGCAGGTTTAATTGTACTTGCTGAGGATATTGTAGGGGAAGTGGGTTACTTGAATAAATTAAGTATCACAGTTCAAAGAAATTCATTTGGTCGCCAAGTTGATAGCTTTGAAAGTGAATTAGATGTAAAAGGCGTTGCTGAAGATATTGAGGGCGTATTTATTAGAGCTCCTCATATTGAAAGTGTGTATGGAGAGGCGTGTGTACTTAGCACAGTTGGTGACAAAATCGTAGCTGTGCAACAAGATCGCTATTTAGGTGTATCATTTCACCCTGAACTTACAGAAGATTACAGAGTTACACAATATTTTATAGAAGAGATTGTCAAAGCTTCTGTAATAGAAAAAGTATAAAAAAGAGAGCAACAAGGTACTAATACCTTGTTGCTCTCTTTTAGATTTAACTTTAAATGAAGAATCCAGCAATTGCTGCAGAAATAAATGAAACAAGTGTAGCACCAAATAGTAATTTTAAGCCAAAACGTGCTACCATATCCCCTTTTTCATCGTTCAGCGATTTAATCGCACCAGAGATAATACCGATAGAGCTAAAGTTAGCGAATGATACTACGAATACTGAAATAACACCTTTCGCATGTTCACTCATACCTTTAACTTCACTTAAACTTTGCATTGCTACAAATTCGTTTGATAATAATTTCGTTGCCATAATCGAGCCTGCTTGTACTGCTTCATTCCATGGTACACCTACAAGGAATGCGAAAGGCGCGAATACGAAACCGATAAGTGTTTGGAAGTCCCAAGTAATGCTGCCGCCTGAAATGCCTGAGAAAATTGCACTCACTACTCCATTAAGTAAAGCGATTATAGCGATATAACCAATTAACATTGCACCTACAATGATTGCAACTTTAAATCCATCCAAAATGTATTCCCCTAACATTTCGAAGAAGGACTGCTTCTCTGATTCACTCTCTTCAACAATCAATTTATCTTCAGCTGCATCAACTTTGTAAGGGTTGATGATAGAAGCGATGATAAAACCACCGAAGAGGTTTAAGACTACTGCTGTAACAACATAACGTGGTTCTATTAATGTAAAATAAGCTCCAATGATTGAAGCTGAAACGGTAGACATTGCTGAAGCCGTTAATGTATAAAGACGTTGTCTTGGAATATGAGCAAGTTCCTTTTTCAACGATATAAATACTTCAGATTGTCCTAAAATAGCTGCTGCAACAGCGTTATATGATTCTAAACGTCCCATACCATTAATTTTTGATATTGCTAAACCTAAGACATTAATAATTAACGGTAGAATACGTGCATATTGCAAGATACCGATTAATGCTGATATGAAAACGATTGGTAATAATACGTTAAAAAAGAACGGTGGGTTGTCTGGATCTATGTATTTAATACCGCCAAATACAAAATTGACACCTTCCGCTGCTTGCGTTAATAAATAATTAAATCCTACTGAAATGCCACCAATGACTGTAATACCAAACTTTGTTTTTAACAAAATAAATGCCATAACAAGCTGAATCAATAACAATAGTCCAACATATTGCCAACGTACATTTTTTTTGTCAGAGCTGAAAAGCAAGGCTAATCCAAGAAATACTGCAATCCCAATTAAACCAATAATAATATGCATATAATTCATCCCTTTTATATATTCTTAATACCTATAATACAATAAAATTGATAGCACTTACATCCTTAAACAAAACTTTTTTAATCATATTGGTTGAAAAAGGTCAAAGTTGGTCATATAATATAGTCAAAGAAGGTCAAAAGAGGTGATAATCATGCACAATATGTCTGACATCATAGAACAGTACATTAAGAAATTATTTGAAGACACCAATAAAGACGTTGTAGAAATTCAACGTGCAAATATTGCACAGCGCTTTGACTGTGTGCCTTCCCAACTGAATTACGTAATTAAAACACGTTTTACAAATGAACATGGTTATGAAATTGAAAGTAAAAGAGGTGGCGGTGGTTACATTCGAATCACCAAAATTGAAAATAAAGACGAAACAGGTTACATTAATCACTTACTTCAATTAATAGGACCGTCAATTTCACAACAACAAGCATATTATATTATAGATGGTTTATTAGATAAACAATATATCAATGAACGTGAAGCAAAAATGATTTATGCTGTCATTGATAGAGAAACACTCAAAATGGATGTATTATCAAGAGATATTATTCGGGCAAATATTATTAAACGTTTACTACCCGTAATAAATTATTACTAAAGCGAGGTGTTTAGTCGTGCTATGCGAAAACTGTCATTTGAATGAAGCAGAAGTGAAAGTAGCAGTAAAAGGACAAGACGGTGTGAATGAAAAATGGGTTTGTTCAACTTGTGCGCAAGGTGGAAATCCTTGGACTCAAAATCAGCAGTTGCAATCCCAAGATGATATTGAAGGCGCATTTGTAGTGAAGCAAATTTTACAACATTTAGCAGCTAAACATGGTATTGATTTTGATGAAATAGCTTTTAAAGAAGAAAAAAGATGTCCTACTTGTCATGTGACGTTAAAAGATATTGCACATATTGGTAAGTTTGGTTGTGCAAACTGCTATGCAACTTTTAAAGATGACATTGTCGATATTGTGCGACGTGTGCAAGGTGGTCAAATAGAACATACAGGAAAAACACCTCGATCTTCTCACAGAAAATTAGCTTTAAAAAAACAAATTGAAGAAAAAACCTCATATTTAAACCAGTTGATTGAAGATCAGAATTTTGAAGAAGCAGCAGTAGTTCGGGATGAAATTAAAGCACTTAAAGACGACAGCGAGGTGAAACATGATGAGTGAGAATGATATCAGTGCATACATGAGCGAATGGATGCGCGATAAAGAAGAAAGCCCTGTCGTGATGTCCTCAAGAATCCGGTTGGCCAGAAATTTAGAAAATCATGTCCATCCATTAATGTTTCCATCAGAGCAAGATGGTTATAGAGTGGTTAACGAAGTTCAAGATGCGCTTCCTGACTTGTTTATAAAACGTTTAGACACCATGGATCAGCAAAGTAAATATAAACTTGTTGCGAAACATCTTATAAGTCCTGAATTAATCAGACAGCCTGCTTCAGCAGTATTGCTAAATGATGACGAGTCATTAAGTATCATGGTGAATGAAGAAGATCATGTTCGTATTCAAGCTATGGGTAATGATTTATCACTACAAGCACTGTACGAGAAAGCTTCTACTATAGATGATACGCTTGATAGTGAGTTAGATGTCAGTTTTGATGAAACATTAGGCTATTTAACTACATGTCCAACCAACATAGGTACAGGCATGCGTGCGAGTGTCATGTTACATCTGCCGGGTCTAACAATAATGAAGCGTATGAATCGTATTGCTCAAACGATTAACCGATTTGGCTTTACAATCAGAGGTATATATGGTGAAGGTTCACAAGTTTATGGCCATATTTATCAGATTTCAAATCAACTTACTTTGGGTAAAACAGAAGAAGAAATCATTGAGAGTTTAACTGAAGTCGTGCAACAAATTATTAATGAAGAAATTCAACTTCGCGAACGTTTGCACCGACATAATCATATTGAAACATTAGACAGAGTATATCGTTCGTTAGGAATATTAAAATATAGTAGACTAATATCTATGGAGGAAGCTTCACTCAGGTTAAGCGAAGTGAAACTTGGTATTGATTTAGGCTATATAGAATTAGAAGACTTTAAATTTAATGAGTTGATGGTGGCAATACAATCACCATTCTTATTAGATGATGAAGATGATAGAGTAGTAAATGAAAAAAGAGCAGATATATTAAGAGAACATATAAATTAGGAGGTCATGCAATGTTATTTGGTAGACTGACAGAACGTGCACAGCGCGTATTAGCACATGCTCAAGAAGAAGCAATTCGTTTAAATCATTCTAATATCGGTACAGAACATTTACTTTTAGGTTTAATGAAAGAACCTGAAGGTATTGCAGCTAAAGTATTAGAATCATTTGATATAACTGAAGAAAAAGTAGTAGAAGAAGTAGAAAAATTAATCGGCCATGGTCAAGAACAAATGGGTGCTTTACACTACACACCTCGTGCGAAAAAAGTCATTGAATTATCAATGGATGAAGCGAGAAAGTTACACCATAATTTTGTAGGTACAGAACACATTTTACTCGGATTAATTAGAGAAAATGAAGGTGTAGCGGCACGAGTATTTGCAAACTTAGATTTAAATATAACGAAAGCACGTGCGCAAGTAGTAAAAGCACTTGGTAGTCCAGAATTAAGTAATAAAAATGCACAAGCTAATAAATCTAACAATACACCAACATTAGATAGTCTTGCTCGTGATTTAACAGTGATTGCAAAAGACGGCACTTTAGACCCAGTAATCGGTAGAGACAGCGAGATTACAAGAGTTATTGAAGTGTTAAGTCGTCGTACTAAGAACAACCCAGTATTAATTGGTGAGCCTGGCGTAGGTAAAACAGCAATTGCAGAAGGTTTAGCGCAGTCAATTATTAACAATGAAGTACCTGAAACACTTAAAGGTAAACGCGTCATGTCACTTGATATGGGAACAGTTGTAGCTGGAACAAAATATCGTGGCGAGTTTGAAGAACGCTTGAAAAAAGTAATGGAAGAAATTCACCAAGCAGGTGACGTTATTCTATTCATTGATGAGTTACACACATTAGTTGGCGCTGGTGGTGCTGAAGGCGCAATTGATGCATCTAACATCTTGAAACCAGCGTTAGCACGTGGTGAGTTACAATGTATCGGTGCTACAACATTAGATGAATACCGTAAAAATATTGAAAAAGATGCAGCGCTTGAACGTCGTTTCCAACCAGTTCAAGTTGATGAGCCAACGGTTGAAGATACAATTGAAATCTTAAAAGGGTTGCGTGATCGTTATGAAGCACATCATCGTATCAATATTACAGATGAAGCAGTTATCGCAGCTGCCAATTTAAGTCATCGTTATGTATCAGATCGTTTCTTACCTGACAAAGCAATTGATTTAATTGACGAAGCTAGTTCTAAAGTAAGACTTAAAAGTCATACGACACCGCCAAACTTAAAAGAGCTTGAGCAAGAAATTGAGCAAGTTAAAAATGAAAAAGATGCAGCAGTGCATTCACAAGAATTTGAAAATGCAGCAAATCTTCGTGATAAACAAACTAAATTAGAAAAACAATATGAAGAAGCAAATAATAACTGGAAGAATGCCCAAAACGGTGAAAACACATCCCTATCTGAAGAAGATATCGGCGAAGTGATTGCTGGTTGGACTGGTATTCCATTAACGAAAATAAACGAAACTGAATCTAATCGTCTATTGAACTTAGAAGACACACTTCACCATAGAGTTATTGGGCAAAAAGATGCAGTAACATCAATTAGTAAGGCTGTAAGACGTGCAAGAGCTGGATTGAAAGATCCTAAACGTCCTATCGGTAGCTTTATTTTCTTAGGACCTACAGGTGTAGGTAAAACAGAATTAGCACGTGCTTTAGCAGAGTCTATGTTCGGCGAAGATGATGCAATGATTCGTGTAGACATGAGTGAGTTTATGGAAAAACACGCAGTCAGTCGTTTAGTAGGTGCTCCTCCAGGCTATGTAGGCCATGATGATGGTGGACAATTGACTGAAAAAGTAAGACGTAAACCTTATTCTGTTATTCTATTTGATGAAATTGAAAAAGCGCATCCAGATGTATTTAACATCTTGTTACAAGTGCTTGATGACGGACATCTAACAGATACAAAAGGACGTCGTGTCGATTTCCGTAACACAGTAATTATTATGACATCAAACGTTGGTGCACAAGAGTTACAAGATCAACGCTTTGCTGGGTTCGGCGGGGCAACAGAAGGTCAGGATTACGAAACAATCCGTAAAACAATGATGAAAGAATTGAAAAATGCTTTCCGTCCTGAATTCTTAAACCGTGTCGATGACATTATTGTATTCCACAAACTTTCTAAAGATGAATTGAAAGAAATTGTAACGATGATGATTAATAAGCTTACTGAGCGCTTATCAGAGCAAGATATTAATATCAATGTTACTGAAACAGCAAAAGGCAAAATCGCTGAAGAAGGCTATGATCCAGAGTATGGTGCTAGACCTTTAATCCGTGCAATTCAAAAAATCGTAGAAGATAACTTAAGTGAACTCATCTTAGACGGTAATAAGATTGAAGGTAAGGAAGTCGAAATAGATCACGATGGTAAAGAATTCAAATATAATATTCAAGATAGAAAAGAAGAAACGAAAGATAAAGAAACATTAGAATCTTAAGTTTCATTAGCTAAAATTTAATAATTTAAGCTTGATGCGCTTCTCAAATGTGTTGACACGCCTTTGAGGAGCGTTTTCTAATTGTTAATATTCAGAAGTTTTGTGTTGCAATAACTAAGGATATGGTTTCTCATATAAATATATCATTAGTGATACTATATAACTGTAAAAGGCATTTTATAAAAATACCTTTTATATAGGTAGCGTTATAATAAAAATTGAATTAAAATAATTGAATGGAAACTAATAGCAAAGCTAGCAATAATTTAAACGAAAATAAAATTTGTTTTTAAACAAGTAGAGGTATAAAATAGATTTGTTCAATGAAAGATGGAGGTACAATGATGGCCAAGAAAAAAGTGGTTTTTGAATGTATGGCATGTGGCTACCAATCCCCAAAGTGGATGGGGAAATGTCCGAGCTGTGGTGGCTGGAATCAAATGGAAGAGATTATTGAGCAAAAAGCAGCAAGTCCAAAGCATGGTGTGCGTAGTCGTGATAATGCATCGAAAGTACAAAAGTTAAATGACATCAAACAAGAAACGACACCTCGTATCAAAACGAAATCGGACGAATTTAATCGTGTTCTCGGTGGCGGTATCGTTAATGGTTCTTTAGTTTTAATTGGTGGAGATCCTGGGATAGGGAAATCTACTTTACTTTTACAAATATGTGCAGCCTTATCGCAATCAAATAATGTTTTGTATATAACGGGTGAAGAATCATTAAATCAAACTAAACTAAGAGCTGAAAGGTTAGATGAAGATTCAAGTGAATTAAATGTATTTGCAGAAACAGATTTAGAAGTAATACATGACACGGTTAAACAATTAAAACCTGACCTACTGGTAGTTGATTCGATTCAGACGATATTTCATCCTGAAATTAGTTCAGCTCCAGGTTCGGTGTCTCAAGTAAGAGAAAGTACACAGAGTTTAATGAATATTGCTAAGCAAATGAATATCGCTACATTTATCGTAGGACATGTAACAAAAGAAGGGCAAATCGCTGGGCCACGTTTATTAGAGCATATGGTAGATACAGTACTTTATTTCGAAGGTGATGAACATCACGCATACCGTATTTTAAGAGCGGTAAAAAACCGTTTTGGTTCAACGAATGAAATGGGTATTTTTGAAATGAAACAAACTGGTTTGAAAGGTGTTAAAAATCCTTCTGAGATGTTTTTAGAAGAACGTTCGACAAATGTGCCAGGTTCGACAATTGTATCTACAATGGAAGGTACGAGACCACTGTTAATTGAGGTACAAGCGCTTGTAACGCCTACAACTTTTAATAACCCTAGACGTATGGCCACTGGCATTGACCACAATCGCTTGAGTTTATTGATGGCTGTATTGGAAAAAAAAGAAAATTATCTACTTCAACAGCAAGACGCATATATCAAAGTAGCTGGTGGTGTAAGACTAACTGAGCCAGCTGTAGATTTAGGTATTGTTGTTGCCACAGCTTCAAGCTTTAAAGATTTAACTGTAGATGGTTTAGATTGTTTTATTGGAGAAGTAGGACTGACTGGCGAAGTGAGGCGTGTTTCACGTATAGAACAACGTGTACAAGAAGCGGAAAAGTTAGGCTTTAAACGTATCATTATTCCGGAATCTAATATTGGTGGATGGCAATTTCCTAGTGAGATTAAAGTCATTGGCGTAAAAAATGTTCATGAAGCGTTAAAATATGCACTAACAAAACATTAATGTGAACGCTTAAATTAAGAGTAAAAAATAGAGTCAGTATGACTTACTTGAGAAAGGGGTGTTAGAACGTGAATGTTATAAGAATTATCGTTATTTTGTGTTATATCATTTTAGGTGCTAGTCTAGGCGTATACTTTATACCAGAAATTGTTGTAGATGCAGGTTTAAGTGATTTGATGCTACTCAAAAATAATTATTTTAACGGATTACTTGGAATTATTATATTCTTTTTAATTTTTGGTTGGTTTATAAAGAAAGCAACAACTGCCTTGAGAGAAATAGAACAAACAATCATGCGTCAAAGTGCTGTAGAGATTTTATTTGCCACGATTGGGCTGATGATAGGTTTAGTGATTTCTGTTATGATATCGTTTATTTTTCAAATTATAGGTAATGATGTATTGAATCATTTTGTACCAATCATTATTACCATTATTTTAGGTTATTTCGGTTTCCAATTTGGCTTGCGCAAACGTGATGAAATGTTGTTATTCTTTCCAGAAAATATAGCGCGCTCTATGTCCATCAACGCAAGAAATGCAGTGCCAAAAATTATTGATACAAGTGCAATTATAGATGGTCGTATTTTAGACATTATTGAGTGTGGTTTTATCGATGGGGAGATTCTTATACCTCAAGGTGTCATCAATGAACTGCAAGTTGTGGCAGACGCAAATGATAGTGTGAAGCGAGAAAAGGGACAACGTGGATTAGATATATTAAATTCATTATATGACACAGATCACCCTACGCGCATTATCCACCCAACTAAATCACATAGTGATATTGATGCTATGCTAATTAAATTAGCACAACATTACAGAGCACATATTATTACTACAGATTTTAATTTAAATAAAGTTTGTCACGTTCAAGGCATTCAAGCGTTAAATGTAAATGATTTATCAGAAGCAATTAAACCTTCAGTACATCAAGGTGATCGATTCAACTTATTACTTACTAAGATGGGTAAAGAATCAGGTCAAGCGGTTGGATACTTAGATGATGGTACAATGGTGGTCGTTGATAACGCTAAAAAGAATATTGGTGAATATATTGATTTAGAGGTGATTAGTTTATTGCAAACATCATCTGGAAGAATCATTTTTGCCAAAAAAATTAATTAAATAATGACCAGGGAGGTTTCATATGGAAGTGTAGCTCTGAGAGTTACAGTTTCACATGAAACCTTTTTTATAAGTGTATATTAAATATAAAAATAAAGGTATGCTGATTTAGAATTTAAGCACAGTAATATCTTCTTAGGCCTTAAAGTGCTACAATAGATAGCGAAATTGTATTACTATATTGACAGCTATTGGTACAAAATGTATGTGTGAAAGTACACAATGTTTTTGAATAGTGATACTTTAAAAAATGATAAGCTATGGTATTATTAATAAGCGAATGAATAACAAACTTATTAATGGTTGAGCGTCTTTGTTATTGTCAATAACATAAAGTTAAGGTGACACACGTTCAGCTTATTTGATGTGTTATTGAAACAAGCGTTAAGCACATAAAACTCGACTAAAACATTACTAAATTAATAATTAAAACGGGAGTGAACATAATGAGTAATCGTGTAAGAGTAAGATATGCCCCAAGTCCAACAGGTTATTTGCATATCGGTAATGCAAGAACTGCGTTATTCAACTATTTATTTGCTAAACATTATGATGGAGATTTTGTAATCCGTATTGAAGATACAGATAGTAAACGTAATTTAACTGACGGAGAATCTTCACAATTTGATAATTTAAAATGGTTAGGTATCGACTGGGATGAATCAGTAGATAAAGACAAGGGTTACGGACCTTATCGTCAATCAGAACGTGGAGAAATTTATAATCCACTTGTACAACAACTATTGGATGAAGATAAAGCGTACAAATGTTATATGACTGAAGACGAACTAGAAGCTGAGCGAGAAGAGCAAATTAAAAATGGAGAAATGCCTCGTTATGGTGGTAAACATGCACATTTAACTGAGGAAGAACGTCAACAATTCGAAGCGGAAGGTCGTCAACCTTCAATTCGTTTCCGTGTACCTAAAGATACAACGTTCTCATTTGAGGACATGGTTAAAGGCGAAATCTCGTTTGATTCAAATAATATGGGTGACTGGGTTATTGTGAAAAAAGATGGCATACCAACATATAATTTTGCAGTAGCAGTCGATGATCATTATATGGAGATTTCTGATGTTATTCGTGGTGATGACCATATTTCTAACACACCTAAACAATTAATGATTTATGAAACATTTGGTTGGGAAGCTCCTAGATTTGCTCACATGTCACTTATCGTTAATGAAGAGCGTAAAAAATTAAGTAAACGTGATGGCCAAATCCTACAATTTATCGAGCAATATCGTGATTTAGGTTATTTACCAGAGGCGTTATTTAACTTTATTACATTATTAGGCTGGTCTCCAGAAGGCGAAGAAGAAATTTATTCTAAAGAAGATTTCATTAAAATCTTTGATGAACAACGTTTATCTAAATCGCCTGCATTTTTCGACAAGCAAAAATTAGCTTGGGTGAACAACCAATATATGAAACAAAAAGATACTGAAACAGTATTTGAACTTGCTTTACCACACCTTATTAAAGCTGAATTGCTGCCTGAAGATCCAACTGAAGCAGATTTAGAATGGGGCCGTAAACTTGTTGCACTTTATCAAAAAGAAATGAGTTACGCTGGAGAGATTGTTCCTTTATCTGAATTATTCTTCCGTGACGAACAAATATTAGGTGAAGATGAGCAAGAAGTTATTAATGGTGAGCAAGTGCCAGAACTCATGAATCACTTATATGGAAAATTAGAAGCGCTTGAACCATTTGAAGCTGCAGAAATTAAGAAAACGATTAAAGAAGTTCAAAAAGAAACTGGTATTAAAGGCAAACAATTATTTATGCCTATCCGTGTTGCTGTAACTGGCCAAATGCATGGACCAGAATTGCCAAATACGATTGAAGTGTTAGGTAAAGAAAAAGTATTATTACGTTTGAAAAAATACGTATAATAAAAAGTGTTGGCATAGGTGAACATCCAAGATTAAAATACTTGAAAAATTACAATGAACCACCTATGATTAAATTGAAATATCCAGAGGATTAGTAAGTGATGAAATGTGTGAAGAGAGTGTGCGGTTGCTGTAAGCACATCACTGACATTGCTGAATGCACCTTTGCGTTGCTAAATTAAATATACTTTAATGAGTGAAAATAAGTTGTGTTAATGTGCTTACATTGTATGGTGGCGAATGTAACCAACTTATCTTTAAAATAAGAGTGGAACCGTGCAAAGCACCTCTAACAATTGAGTTAGAGGTGCTTTTCTAATAAGGAGGTAGCAACCTTGTTTAAGATTTTAAGAAGAGTGAAAGATGATATAAACATGGTATTTGAACAGGATCCAGCTGCGCGAACAACATTAGAAGTAGTAACTTCTTATGCTGGCGTTCATGCAGTATGGAGTCATTTAATTGCTCATGAACTTTATAAAAAGAAAAAATTCATATTAGCAAGATTAATTTCCCAAGTAGCTCGTTTTTTCACAGGTATTGAAATACATCCAGGTGCTAATATAGGTAAGCGATTATTCATTGATCATGGCATGGGCGTCGTTATTGGTGAAACATGTAATATTGGCGATAATGTCACGATATACCAAGGCGTTACGCTAGGTGGCACTGGTAAAGAAAAAGGAAAACGACATCCTGATATTGGCGATAATGTTCTAATCGCTGCTGGTGCGAAGGTACTTGGTGATATAAAAATTGATTCAAATGTAAACATAGGAGCGAACTCGGTTGTATTAAACTCTGTTCCAAGCTATTCAACAGTAGTTGGAATACCTGGCCATATTGTTAAACAAGATGGTAAACGTATCGGTAAAACATTCGAACACCGTAATTTACCAGATCCCGTATATGAACAATTAAAAGAATTAGAAAAACAACTTGAGAAAACAAGAAATGGAGAGATACAAGATGATTACATTATATAATACGCTAACACGTCAGAAAGAGACGTTTGAGCCTATTGAACCAGGTAAGGTTAAAATGTATGTTTGTGGACCAACAGTATATAATTATATACATATTGGTAATGCAAGACCTGCAATTAATTATGATGTTGTAAGGAGATATTTTGAATATCAAGGATATGAAGTCGTGTATGTATCGAACTTTACCGATGTTGATGATAAATTAATCAAACGTTCGAATGAGTTAGGAGAATCTGTAGAAACTATAGCAGATCGTTATATTGAAGCATTTTACGAGGATGTTGGTGCACTGAATGTGAAAAAAGCAACATCTAATCCACGAGTGATGAATCATATGGATGATATAATTAAGTTTATTAAAGAACTTGTCGATGAAGGATATGCGTATGAAAGTGGCGGCGATGTATACTTTAGAACACGTAAATTTGAAACCTACGGTAAATTAAGTCATCAATCATTAAATGACTTAAAAGTAGGCGCACGCATTGAACAAGGAGAGCAAAAGGAGGATGCTTTAGATTTTACTTTATGGAAAGAAGCGAAACCAGATGAAATAAGTTGGGATAGTCCGTTTGGTAAGGGTAGACCAGGGTGGCATATTGAATGTTCTGTTATGGCATACCATGAACTAGGTGCAACGATTGATATACATGCTGGAGGTACAGATTTACAATTCCCTCACCATGAAAATGAAATTGCACAATCTGAAGCACATAACCATGCGCCGTTTGCTAACTATTGGATGCATAATGGATTTATCAATATTGATAATGAAAAAATGAGTAAATCTTTAGGAAACTTTGTGCTCGTTCACGATATTATTAAACAAATTGACCCAGATGTATTACGTTTCTTTATGATTAGTGTGCATTATAGAAGTCCAATCAATTATAATATGGAACTTGTTGAAGCGGCAAAAAGTGGATTGGAACGTATACGTAATAGTTATCAAGCAATTGAAGAACGTGAAGCTATTGCGGCAAACGTTGCAGATCAATCAGAATACATTGAAGCTATTGACAACATTTTAAAACAATTTGAAACAGTGATGAATGATGATTTCAACACAGCGAACGCCATTACAGCTTGGTACGATTTAGCAAAATTAGCTAACAAGTATGTGTTAGAAAATACGACTTCTACAGAAGTGATTGAACGTTTCAAAGCAGTGTATAATATTTTCAGTGAAGTGTTAGGCGTGCCATTAAAAGGTAAAGAAAGTGAAGTACTTTTAGACGAAGAGGTTGAAGCACTTATAGAAGAAAGAAACAATGCGAGAAAAAATAAAGATTTTGCGCGCGCAGATAAGATTCGCGATAATTTAAAAGCACAAAATATTATTTTAGAAGATACGCCACAAGGTGTGAGATTTAAACGTGGTTAATATGGATAATAAATTATTGAACCCTTTGACTTTGGCATACATGGGTGATGCAGTTTTAGATCAACACGTGAGAGAATATATCGTTCTGAAATTAAAAGCAAAACCGAATCGGTTACATCAAGAAGCGAAACGTTATGTATCAGCGAAGAGCCAAGCGCAAACACTGGAGTTTTTATTAGAGAACGATTGGTTTACTGAAAGTGAACGAGATATCGTACGACGTGGTAGAAATGCTAAGAGTTATACAAAGGCAAAAAACACGGACATACAAACATATAGAAAAAGTTCTGGGCTAGAGGCAGTCATCGGTTACTTATACTTAGAAAAAGAGCATGAACGTTTAGCAACATTATTAGAATGTATCGTAAAGAATGTAGACGAAAGGTAGTGGTACTGTGGAAGAGATAGTGATAGTCGGTCGCCATGCAGTAAAAGAAGCAATTGTCTCCGGACATACAATTAATAAAATTTTAATTCAAGATACTATCAAAAAAGGCCAAATAAATGAAATTTTAAAAAAGGCAAATAGTAAAAAAATTATTGTACAATCAGTGCCGAAATCTAAAATAGATGGATTGTCCGATTCACCTCATCAAGGCATTGCAGCATATATCGCTCCATACGAATATGCAGACTTTGACGAGTTTCTGGCTACGCAAAAATCGCAAGAGAAGTTATCTACAGTAGTTATACTAGATGGCTTAGAAGACCCACATAATTTAGGGTCTATTCTAAGAACAGCGGATGCATCTGGTGTTGATGGGGTCATCATTCCTAAAAGACGTTCAGTAGCACTTACACAAACGGTAGCCAAAGCTTCTACAGGGGCGATTCAACATGTACCTGTTATGCGTGTCACTAATTTAGCTAACACGATTGAAGCGTTAAAGGATAATGGTTACTGGGTTGTTGGTGCAGAAGCAGCAAATTCGACAGACTATAGAGAAATGGACGCAGGCATGCCTTTGGCAATTGTAATAGGTAGTGAAGGGCAAGGCATGAGCCGTTTAGTTAAAGATAAATGTGATTTCTATATCAATATTCCTATGGTAGGACACGTTAACAGTTTAAACGCATCAGTTGCAGCAAGTTTAATGATGTACGAAGTATACCGTAAACGTAACCAGATTGGAGATTCGTGATGAAGGATCGTTACTTAATCATTGATGGTTACAATTTGATTGGGCAATCACCGGAATTAAGTCGTATAGCAAAAGAGAATCTTGAAGAAGCACGAGAACAACTTTTAACAGCGATAGCGAATTACAACGCAGTGATTGCTGATGAAGTGGTGTGTGTCTTTGATGCTTATGAACAATCTGGACCACATTCAGAATATATGTACCATGGGGTTAAAACGATATTTACTAAAGAAAAAGAGACTGCCGACAGCTACATAGAGCGTTATGTCTATGACTTGTATGATAAGCATACAAAACATATTACTGTTGTTACGAGTGATATGAGTGAACAACATGCTATATTTGGCACCGGCGCTTATCGGATTTCTTCAAGAGAAATGTGGAGAGATTTGAGAGAGAATGAAGTGTCTGTATCCAAAAAGCTAGATGGATTCAATGAACAAAAGCCACGCACACGTATTGAACTTTCTCACGAGATTTTGAAAGAATTTGAAAAACTGAGACGTGGAGATAATCATAAGTGACTATTTTGTAACCTTGATTTTTTGATAGCAAACTCTGTATCCTATGTTTAATTTAAAGAAAGGATACAGGGTTATGCTTAATAGAATTTACCACAAAGAATATACAGCGCCAAAAAAAGAGCAAATACGAAATGAGTTAAATGTATTACAAATCATTGATGAGATCATGCCATTGATTCAACATAAACTCAATCATTTTTCAGTTCATCCTAATGATAAAGAAGATTTGTGTCAGGAAGTCCTTATAAAACTCTACCGTGCTTTAAGCAAATTTGATTTTACTAAGTCGACGCCGCTAGAGCATTATGTTAATCGAGTTATAAAAAATATAAAAAATGACTATATACGTAAAAAGATGAATGACAATCGAAGGCAAGAGATGCTTGTTAATGAGTTTCTAGTTACTTACAATAGTTTGAAATCAGAAACGCATATAGAACGATATATTATTTCTAAGGAAGTAACAGCCCAACTGAAGCAATGCTTAAACAGGTTGACACCACTAGAACAAAAAATTATAAATTATATATTAAATGATTATAAGCCCAAAGAAATCGCGAACCTATTAGATTTAAATATTAAGGTAGTTTACAATGCGATACAACGATGTAAAATAAAGATAAGATGTTGTTTAAAGAAATAAACTATGTTTTACAATTAATATATGGATGCTAATATCACTAGAATCGTATGTTTAAGTGAATTGTTGACGATTGACAATTGACTTATAAGTTCTGTATAGTAGATTGGTATTATAATGAGTAAGGTGAAGTCTAATGAAAAAAGTTCCATTAAATTGTGAAGTTTGTGGCAGTAGAAATTATAACGTTCCGAAACAAAGTAACCTTACATCCAGACTGACATTAAAGAAACATTGTCCGAGATGTAACGCACATACGATGCATAAGGAATCAAAATAACAAAAACGCATAATCAGTAATCAAATGAGTGAATATACCCTTCCAACTAAGTTGAGAGTATTGTATTTGCTTAATTTGTTGTATGGAATAAGCAAATAAGGAATAACGAAATAATACGGAGGTCTTGTTAATGGCTAAAAAAGAAAATTTCTTCCAAGGCGTAAAGTCAGAAATGGAAAAGACAAGTTGGCCAACGAAAGAAGAATTATTTAAATACACAGTCATTGTTGTAACTACAGTAGTATTTTTCTTAGTATTCTTCTATGCCTTAGACTTAGGAATTGGTAGAATTATAGAGTTAATTAAATAGTTAGGAGTGACGACATGTCTGAAGAAGTTGGCGCAAAGCGTTGGTATGCTGTGCATACTTATTCTGGTTATGAGAATAAAGTTAAAAAGAATTTAGAAAAACGTGTTGAATCTATGAATATGACGGAAAAAATATTCAGAGTTGTTGTACCGGAAGAAGAAGAAACACAAGTTAAAGATGGTAAAGCGAAAACATTAACTAAAAAAACATTCCCTGGTTATGTGTTAGTCGAATTAGTGATGACTGATGAGTCGTGGTATATAGTAAGAAATACACCTGGCGTAACGGGATTTGTTGGTTCAGCTGGTTCTGGATCTAAACCTAATCCATTACTACCAGAAGAAGCACGTTTTATCCTTAAACAAATGGGGATGAAAGAGAAAACAATTGATGTTGAATTAGATTTAGGTGAACAAGTGAGAATCAAGTCTGGTCCATTTGCAAATCAAGTTGGAGAAGTCCAAGAAATTGAGGCTGAAAAATTCAAACTTACTGTTCTTGTAGACATGTTTGGTAGAGAAACACCAGTAGAAGTAGAATTTGATCAAATAGAGAAGTTATAAAGGTATATAAGTAATGCTAAACTTGCTAAGGCAAGAGATGTTAATTTACATGCAATAAGACCCCCTAAACACTAAAGTGATAAGGGG